>Ga0308411_10000154_pt1 | contig 41056 bp, 44 predicted proteins | sample HotsprottomLayer_2_FD_203530 | JGI IMG/M metagenome (GOLD analysis project Ga0308411, IMG submission 203530) | Hot spring phototrophic mat microbial communities from Octopus Spring, Yellowstone National Park, Wyoming, United States -... | ecosystem: Environmental > Aquatic > Thermal springs >... | reverse complement strand
GGCGGGCCATTGCCAAGCAGGCGTTGGCAGCGGTCAACAGCCAGTAAGCACAATAACGGTGCGACAAGCCAACAGGGATCCTAATACGGGATCCCTTTTGTCGTTACAGCCCTTCCCAGAGCCAATAATGGATCCCTTTTGTCTGGTCGTTTTTGGATCCTTTCTTCCGCGGCCTTTCGGCTTCTCTGGCGTCTTTCCACTGGGGATAGGACCGGGCCAGGGGCTGCGGGGGATCCGACAGCGGAGGCCGAGTCTTGGTGGCTTCCAGATCTTCCAGGCGCTCAAAGACTTGCATAAACTGTCGCTCTGTCAGCCGTTCACGCTCCGGATCAATCGGCGGGATCCCAGTCGCTCCCGCGATTACCTGCCGCGCCTGCCATTGTTCCAGCCCAAGATCACGACAGGCATCCTGGAGGAGATCCCAGGCTTGCTTTGTAATCAGCTTGCCGTCTTCTGCTTCCGCGGGAGGAGGCGGGGGTTCTATTCCACAGCGTCGGTATTCCTCCAGCCACACTATAACCTCTTGGTATTGCTTCCTCGTCAGCGATGTGCGGCCGAGCCGGCACACAGGGATCCCGGCCGCCCCGGCGATGAACTTCAACATCTGGACGGGATGCATCCGCAGCTTCCGGCAGGCAGTCTCCAGGGCCCGCCAGTCGTGTTCGGTGATGTAAGCGCTGTCGGTCGTGGGCAGATAGGTGGCGTTCACGATGTCGACTCCAGTCGCTCCAGTCTTTCGATAGCTTGCAAGTACTGCCGCCAAGTCAGCCGAGAGGGATCCAGTTCGTCTGGTGGGATCCCTGCTGCTTCTGCGATTACTTCCTGCGCTTCTTCTGGGCTCAAGTTCAATTCCAAGCAAGCTTCCAGAAGACCGTACCAGGCTTGTTGTGTAATCGGATCGTCGTCGCCTTCTGCGTCAACGACAGACGGCTGTACCAAGGCTGGGCTAGCGGCTGCTGCGCTAGCAGCGGATCCTTGAGCTGGCACCAGCCAGTCTTTCGGGACATGCCGGCGGGATCCCTCGACACGGACAACTGCCATCCGGTGGCTCTCTTGTTCCAGCCAGCCTTCTCTTCCGCGGAGCGATGGCGGCACGGGATCCCGATCTAGGAAGCGCACCTGTTGGCCGGCAACGCTTGCATTACGCTTTTGTAGATTCGAGGATGTTGTGCTGCCCATAGACTGCTGCTGAGGTGGTGACGCGCGCACAAGACGAAAGAGAGAGGGATCCCTTCCACCGATCCCTCCATGCCCATCATGCAAGTATCAATTTACCACAAGGCGGACAAAAGTAATAATGAAAGAGCATGATTCTCCTGCATCCGCGACAAGACGCCATTCGCCGGCGAGGCGGCAACCGATCAACGCATTCTTTCTCTGGCTTCCATCCCCAACAACCGGAGATCCCCACAACCAGAGCGTTAGGTTCAGCTTGTAGAACACCCAAAGTGTCGGCCTCACCCTCGACGGTGACATCCTCTCCCGCTAAGCCCTGACGGGCTGTAGACGGGAGCTTCCGAGAATCACTTCCCGGAGTTGCTGCTTCAACGGACTGGTAACCCAGGATCCTCCACAGCCAGAGAGCGGCAGTCCCACCGCCCTGAGTCCTCGCTTCAAAATCTCGATAGCAGAGTTCAAGTCTCTGTCCCACGACCCACAACGGGGGCAATCATGCACTCGTTCCGACAAAGCCTTTGGAACACGCTCCTCACAAACGCAACAATTTTGGGACGTACCACGGGGATCCACTCTCAACACCTGTTTGCCGCGTTTGACCGCCACTGCTGTCAGAATGTCAAGAAATTGTCCCCAAGCCGCATCCAAAATCGATTTAGCCAACCGAGTTCGTGCCAATCCTCGGACGTTGAGATCCTCCACCACCAACAGGTCGTATTGCCCCACCAGCCAGTGCGCCACTTGGTAGTGGAACGCTTTGCGTTGTCGGGCAACGTGCAACTGCAAACAAGCAACTTTCGTGGCCTGTTTCTTCCAATTGGCGGATCCCTTCACTTTGCGGCTCAGTTGCCGCTGCTGTCGAGCCAAGTGCTTTTGAGCTCGGCGGTAGTACTGCGGGATAGGCACCACCTCCCCATCGCTGGTGGTGAGAAACCTATCCAATCCCACATCAATACCCACCACCCTTTTGATCGGCACAGGCTCTGGGGAGGGGACGCTTTTGTCTTCCAAGGTGATGCAGACATACCACCCATCGGCCTTGCGCACCACTGTGCAGGTTTTGGGCACGAACCCCTCTGGCAAGGAGCGGTGCAGCACCACAGGCATCGAGCCAATCTTGCTCAGACGCAGAGTCTCCCCTACCAGATGCGCCCCCGCCTTGGGGCAATTGATGCGGGGGAATGTGAAGGATCTCAACTCTCCCGCTTTTTTGAAGCGAGGCCGCCCCCGCCGCTTGCCTGTGCTGTCTGGTACCTGCCACGCTTTCCACGCCTTGTCCAGCCGCATCAAGTTTTGCTGCAACACATCGGCGTAAATGCCCCGGTAAGCCCGGGACAGCTGCTTGATTTGTTTGAGGGATCCCGCCTGCCGATAATAATTCGGCTCCAGCGGGGGTTCTGACACAGGCAACGGACAAGAGACAAGACTGCAACGGTCAATTGGACAACGGGTTGCGGTCAGCCAATCCAGTCTCTGCCCCAGAGCGTCGTTCCACTGCCGCCGCAACAATTCCAGCCACTCGGTCATCAGAGCGGCTTGGTCGTCGCTGGGTAGGATCCGGTACTCGTAGGTGATAATCATGAAGTGATTCTAGCATTTAGCGCAATGAGCTACAACATAGGCCATCGTTCTGTTTACAACCTACAAATCCACTTGGTGCTGGCGACAAAGTACCGTCGTCGGGTGATAACTGCTCCAATGTTGCAGAGGCTGGAAGATATATTTCGAGCGACCTGCCAAAAGTGGCGCTGTTCCTTGGTGGAGTTCAACGGTGAGGCGGATCATGTGCATCTGTTGGTGAGTTTTCCGCCGGATGTCCAGATCTCAAAGCTGGTGAACAACCTGAAAACGGTCTCCAGCCGGTTGATTCGCAAAGAGTTTGCCACAGAGGTGGCACGGTTCTACAGCAAGCCTGTATTTTGGATAGGTACCTATTTTGTTGCCTCTTGTGGCGGGGTCACCGTTGAGGAGTTGAAGAAGTATGTCGAGCAGCAGGCAACGCCCAGATTGTGAGACTCAGGGGCATTGAACCCTTTCGTCTCACCTCCTATCCCCCATCCCGCCAAGCTGCGCTGTGGCGGGAGTACCCCGGAGGTTCTGATGGATCCCTGGCGTGGCTGCCGGCTGGGATCCCTCTCTCGCATCCTCGACACAGAACTGTTGAGTTCGACGATGCTTATCTTGGAGACTGCATATGTCACATCTTGAACGATCTTTGTCTCAACACGGCATCGAGATATCCGGGTGGGTATTACCTCCACCAGGCGACCCACAAGACATCGGTGTGTTCGATTGCGAAGAATATGCCGATCTCCCGATAGAAGATTGGGATGCTGGGCTCTTATTTCTGCCATGCGAATTGGAGGCACCGCTCTCCCAGATTGCGAAGAGCATGGGACATCCAGTTGAGGCTTATCAGTTAGCTCTACTCTGCATAGCAGCCAGCCTTATCCCCAGCCAGGCTCGACTGGTAGTCGACCCGCTGTCAGGGATTGAGGTACCTCCGATTCTTTGGGGCGGGCTGGTGGAAGATTCTTACCCTGGCGAAACCCACATCATTGATGCCTTGATCCAGCCACTCAGAGATCTTCAGGCAGAGCACAACATCTGCTACCAACATCAGATTGAGGATTATAGGGCTGCTTTACGTGAATACGAGGACAAGAAAGACGATAGAGTATGGGATCCCCCTGAGAAACCAAAGCCCGTCAGACTCTACACAACTGACTACACAGAGAAGGCAGCAATCCGGATCTTGGCGCAGCAGCCAGGTCGCGGACTGCTAATCTCTCCAATTGAGCTGATATTCTTCCTGGAAAGCTTAGTCTCCGGTCGTGACAGAAGAAGATCTGATCATTCCAGATGGATTGGCTTGTACGACGGCAAAGACTTGACAGTCGGGAGAGGGATTGTCGGGAAAACATTCGTGCAACACCCTTCTGTCAGCGTTATAGGCAGGAGCGATATGTCGCTCATTCAGCACGGTTGGCAAGCATCTGAGAGCTATAGCGACGACATCTGGGGATGCTTCGCTTGGGTGAGGATTTGCCAAACAATCGATTCCGACCCATACGATGGTCCTTTCTGTGACCTTCATGGACTACTGGAAGATGCTTATCGGCGACTGCAGGCATTCCCGCCGGCACAGTACGCACTGAGTAAGGCTGGACAAAAGCTCTGGAGAGAGTGGGTTGAGAAGATCGACAATCTCATCCGCAATGAGCCCAATGAGAGGATCCGAATAGCACTCTCCAGGACGAAGGAACGTGCCGCCCGCGTTGCTCTGGTGCTCCATTGTCTGGACGCAGCTTGCTTCATGTCCCAACATGACACAATTGTTCCTGTCAACACCTTGGCTAGAGCCATCGGATTTGTCTACCAATTACAAGAACATGCCAAGGCTATCCATAACAAGATGTGGGAACTCGACTACGTTGATCCCAGTATCATCTCTCGGTTTATAGAGAAATTCAAAGGTTGTGGGCCTGTCGATCTGAAGCGATGCCGTGGTTGGTGGCCAGGGCGACGAAAGCCACCCATGAATATGATCCGAGACTTCTTCTGCGACATGGTGCGTATTGGCCACGCCCGCTGGATAGACCGCTGGCAAATAGAGATCCTGTAGCCTTCCTCGCCGGCGAGAGTCTGCCGCCACCATTGCTGCCATCACAGGGATCCCATCGACGGGATCCCCTGTGCTTTGTAAGGCCTCTATCCGATGTGCGCGATCGGCTGAAGCGACGAGGCTCTGGCTCGACGGGAGAACAGGCTTCCGATCGCGTAAGCGGGACGGAGTCCTTTTGTCGCTGCAGGACTGTCTCGCCACGCAGATGCAGATGCCGATCGGATCCCTGCAAGAGAGCACTGTGGCAGAGGCGTGGCCACGATGTCACGCAAGACGAGTGTGGCGTTTGGGCCTGTGTGTGGCGTTTGCTCTCCCGAAACGCCACACTCATAGAGCACACTGGGCTCCAGGGATCACAACCCAGCTGCCACAGTAGTGACGCCCGCCTGCGCATGTGGTAGAAAAAAGAGAAGGGAAGTCAGTACCCCTTCCCTCCCCAACAAACCATGTTAAACAGAATCCTAACACAAAAAAACCGCAGCAACAACCCCGAAGATTATCCCACAAGGGAAGAGTTGGAAGCCTGGCTCGAAGCGGAACGCAAGGGATCCGCTATCGACCCAGACGTCTGGGCCGAGAACGTCGAGCTGGTGCCGCCTGGAGGGCAAGCACCATATGAATTTTTGGGAGAGGTGATCGAGCGTCGGCAGCGGGTGAAGAACTACATCACAGTCGAATCGGCCAAGCTGATCCTACGCTACGCCCACTTGGAGCACGGCTACTGGGTTGTCTACGGCGAAGAGGGCGAGGTGCCCTACGCCAAGCCGTATCGCCCTCGCGTGAACCAAGACAGCAAGGTAATCAAGTACGAGAACCCGCCTGGGTTACCGGCAAAGCCCGTGCTGCCTTGGATGCCAGGCGTAAGCTGGGCCGAAGTCAAGGCAGATCCCAGGATCCCTGTGGCTGTGGTCGAGGGCGCCAAGAAGGCTATGTCGCTGATCTCTTTCAGGCTTCCTGCCGTAGGGATCCGCGGCATCACCCAGTGGCACGCCAAAGACGAGAAGGATCCCTGGCCGGTGCTGGTGGAGCTGGCCCGCGGTGGACGGGTGATCTATCTGTTCCCTGACCAGGACCCGAAGGAGAAAGTGCGGACGCGGTCGGACGTCTACCGCCAGAACCTGAAGCTGGGCGTTGCCTTGGAGCGATGTGGCGCCCGTGTGCGGCTGGTGGAATGGGATCTCAGCCTGGGCAAGGGAGTCGACGATGTGCTGGCCGGGCTGGGGCCGCGGGCGAAAGAGTGGCTGGAAGAAGCAGTGGCCAATGCCCGTGGGATCCGCGAACTGCGGCGGGCTGCCGACGTGGCCCAAGCGCGGCGGGTGGTGCTGACAGATCTGGGCGACAAGCGGCAGGTGGTGCGCGGGTTCTTGCCGCGGGTAGAACTGAGAGCTGGCGAGATCCTGGCTCTGGATGCGCCGATGGGCACCGGCAAGACAACACGAATTGGGGAGATGGCCCGCCGTTGGATCGCCGAGGGCGGGCAGGTGGCTGTGTTCTCGCCCTTGAACTCGCTGGGACAGCAGACAGCAGAACGCTGGAATCTGCCCCACGTCCACGACTACTCGCCCAAGCAGGCCAACATCCTGCGGGCGGACGTGACGGCGCGCGGCGGTCTGGTCGCTTGCATCAACTCGATTGAGCGGGTGGTGCAAGCGTTGGATCCCCAACGAGCGCTGCTGGTGGTCATAGACGAGGCCAACCAGACGTTGCTGGATGCTGTTGAAGGCGGCACGCTGAAGAACAAGTGGACGCCGAAGCTCAAGGAATTTACTCAGTTGCTGCAGCGGGCCAGCACGGTGGTGTTGTCCGAGCATTTGCTGCGGCAGGACACGGTGGCGCTGGTGCACGCGTTGGCAGGGATGCCGGTGCGATGGCTGCGGTACACGCGGTGGGGATCCCTGTGGCCCGTGCGGTTGTACGACGACCCGGATGCCAACGGGCTGCGCGCAGACGTGGTGGAGCGGCTGCAGACAGGAGCGCGGGTGCTACTGCTGTCTACGTCTCAGAGGGAGTGCGTGCGGTGGGAGCTGTGGGCACAAGAGCACGGGATCCGGCACGCGCGCATCGATGGGGAGACGAACGAGAGCGGAGTGTTCGCCGACTTCTTCAGGGATCCAAATGCTTGGTTGGAGAAGGAGCAGCCGCAACTGTTGATCGCCAGCCCCAGCGTCAAGACCGGGGTGTCCATCGAAGTCAACTACTTTGATCTGGTGGCCGGGATGTTCCCGGCACTGGACAGCACCACGGCGCTGCAGCTGCTGGGGCGGTACCGTCCGACGGTGGAGCGGTGGGTGTGGAGGCCGGTGTATGTGCCGCCGGAGCCCGACGACCAGGCCAACCGGCTGCGGGTGTTTGCGGCGCTGAGAGACGAGTTGGCGGTATTCAAGGTGGATCCAAAGGCTCTCGACAATCCGTGGATGCGGTTTTATGTGGCCACACGGGCGCGGCGGTGGGCGGAGAAGATCGCTGCGCGCGAATCGCTGGTGTGGCTGTTGGAGCAAGGCGGGCACCGAGTTGAGAGGGTGACACGGGATCCCGAGGTGCGCAAGGCGATTGGATCCCTGTGGGGAGACTACACCGAACGGGTGGAGTGGGAGTGGGCTGTGCGGCAGGCCCAGGTGGAGGCAGATGAGGACATCGAATGGGCAAGAGAGATTCTGGATTCGCTGGATGCCAGCACGACAGCACGACTGAAAGCTCACAAGATCTTGGTGCAAGACGAATTTCCGGGAGCACGCTGGGATACGCCGGAGATGTGGCTAGCCCACCGGCAGTACAAGGGCAAAGCCCGACGAATGGTCGAGGGAGCAGCAGACCAAGAGACACGGCAGAAGGCAATGGCCGAAGACACACGGAAAGTGATTGGGGATCCTGACTGTGTCACGGATTTGGTACCTGTCCATCGGCTGCCGCGCAAGCACGCTGATTACGCTCTGGCCAAGGTATTTCTGCCGTTGGTGCGACCACTGATTGAGGCGGGACGAGTGGATCCCATGGGAGAAGCCGAGGCCAAGGTGGTGGAAGTTGCTCGGCGTCACGAGCGTATGCTGGCCCGTTACTGGGGGATCCATCTCAAGAAGACAGATTCAGTGACGTCGGTCGTCAACCGGATCTTGCGCAAGTTTGGGGTGACGCCGCGACGGGAACGACTGACCACGGTGGCTCCCAGGGTGCGGCTGTGGACGTACACGCTGTGGGTGCAGCCGGAATTCTTGGAGCTACTGGAGGCCTACTGGCGGGGCCGGCAACAGTCGGGCAAGTGGAAGGCGGAGCTAGGGTGGGATCCGATCCCTGAGGCGTTCTATCGGCTGCCGAGGCTGCCGGTGTACGTACCGCCGGGGCATGGGCCGCCGAAGTAGGCCAGTGACACAAAGGCATAACGACAGCGCCCACCGTGAGGTGGGCTCGGGTGGTTTGGGCGCTGGGTGGGTTGGCAGTGGTTTTTGGCCGGTTGCTGCGCAGTTTTGTGGGATCCGTGGCTTTGGATCCCTCATTGAGGCAGCAGCGATTGGCGTGGTAGACGGTGGCGTCCCCCGTCCATGCGCTGATGATTGGCGTTGGATAGGGTGGATCTGGGTGTATGGCGTACAACTCTCCTAAAACAGGATCCACCTTATTTACGACACCTGTACGCACCACCATCAGAACCTCCGGGGTACTCCTGCCACAGCGGCGCAGAAGGGATCCTCTGCTACGCAGCGGCCCAGGCCGGTGGCAGGGATCCCTTGCGCACAACAAGACTGTCTGTGGGCAAATCGTTGTTGTATGTGCCACAATTGCGGCAGTGATAGGCTGCAAAAGATATGGCAGTCAGACTCGACAGGTTTACTCTCGCCCCCCGGCGTGCCGAGCGGACGCCCGAGGGGTATTTGCGCTGCGACGCCACTGCGGCGCGGGTTGGGGTCCTGGAGTACCCACAGCCAGACGGGCGCGTGGTGCGGGAGTACCGTCCGCCAGAAGAGGCGTCGGATCCCAAATCGTTGGCCACGTTCGGTGGTAAGGCGGTGACTCTGGAGCATCCGCCCGAGATGCTGAACGCGGAGAACACCCGCCAGTATGCGGTGGGGTTCACGGGGACAGAAGTGGTCTATGACCAGGGGTTCGTGCGGGTAGTCGTGACCCTCACCGATCAAGAGGCCATCGACGCTGTCCTGCGGGGCGACGCTGTGGAAGTGTCGGCAGGGTACGAGGTCGACATAGATCCAACTCCTGGAGTTACGCCTGACGGGCAGCAGTATGACGCCATCCAGCGCAACATCCGCTGCAATCATTTGGCTGTAACCCGTCGCGGACGGGCCGGCCCAGAAGTTCGTCTACACCTAGACAGGAAGGAGACTATGGCACAACTAACCCTAGACAACGCCGTCTTCGAGGTACCGGAGGCGGTAGCGGCGGCAGTGACCACTCACCTGCGCGCCCGTCGTCGAGACCAAGAGGAAGAAGAAGAGAAAAAGATGGGATCCCTCCTCGAGGGGATGGGATCCCGGTTGGAGCGGCTAGAGGCCTGCTCCGAGAAGATGAGGAAGGATCAAGAAGGGATCCAAGAACAGTTGGCCCAGATGATGTCGATGCTGGAGCAATTACTACAGAAGCTGGAAGCAATGCTGCCTGCAGAATCTCCAGAAGAGACTGCGTCCAGCGACAGTAAGGAGGGATCCCCAGAAGAGCCGTCGACAGCAACTCTTGACTCCTTGGTTGAAGAGCGCTTTCGGGTGGTAGCAGCTGCCCGCCAGATTCTCGGCGACAGCTACGACTGGCGCGGAAAGTCGACTGACGAGATCCGGGAAGATGCCCTACGTTCGGCAGGGATCCAGATCGAAGGTCGAACCCCTGACTACTTGCGTGCCCGCTTTGACGCGCTGGTGGAAGCGGCTGGGTCCAGCACCCTGCGTTCGGCCCTAGATTCGCTGCCCGCGACTACTGGAGGTCTGTTGCAGGTGCGCCCGCCGTCCAGCCCGACCCGCTTTGCATACCAAAAGTAAATGGACACGTAGTGAACACTGCGTCAGTAGAAGGAGGGATCCATGCAGACCACTTATCCATTGAAATTAGAGCTCGGCTTTCCCGGGCTTGTCATCCATACCTTGCGGCGGGTGTCGGGCGTCTACGAGGGTCAGCGCCGCGCACATCGGGTGCGGTTGACTCCGGTTGAGAACGCAACCGAACACCGTGTCGAGATCACCTACCGCGGCCAAAGCTACGTCCTTGAAGCTACTGGTACTGAAGGCTCGCCAGCGAGCAGGCTGATAGCCGCCTTGGGGAATTCTCCTTTGTTTGGCGCGTTGCTGGCGTATGAGGATGGGAGTGATGTTGTCCTCGAGTCGCGCCACCCAGGTACCTACTACCAGTTCACCGTTGTCCCGACGGGGTACACCGCCACTGTCCTGCAACCGGCCAGCGACGGGGATCCACTGCCTCCCGGCGTAGTTGTTTCCCAGGTCGGCAGCGGGTTTGTCTTGGGTGGCAGCCAGCCGGCAGGGATCGCGCTGCGTGACCACGTGTACAGCCACACCCGCGAACACGTGGTGGGCGTGGGGAACATAGGGGATCCCTATGTGCGTCCTGGCCGGCACATCGACGTGCTGCAGCAGGGGGAAGTCTGGGGATCCCTGGCTGCGGGCGCAAATCCAGGAGTCGGATCCCCGGCTCGGTACCAGATTTCCACCGGCTTGTTGACCACTGCCACGGGGTCTGGAACGGCTGCCCTTTCGGGGAGCGTGTTCCGCGGCGGAGCAGTTACTTTGGAGACTGGCGAGCGGATCGCTCGCGTGTCGTTGTTTGTCTAACAGGGGGGAGAGATGATCACGGGGTTGATTCAGCAGGCGCTGAGGTATGTAGTGCCCCAACTGGAGCGCACCGAGTACCCCGCCTACAAGTTCTACGAGCAGTTTATTCCCATCGACGACCGGCCTATGCCCGGCGTCGAGACAGTGACCTACCAGCGGATTACCCACTACGGGGTGTGGACACCGCTGGGATCCAACGCCAACGCTTTGGAGCCCAGCGACTTTCGCCTGGAGACTGTGTCCTATGGGGCCGAGTATTTCCAGGCTAAGTTCACGTATACCCAGGTGGAGATCGACCGGATTGAGTTTGCCAACCAGAACCAGGCGTATGGTCTGGTGCTGAACCTGACCCAGGAGAAGTACAACGCCGTCCTGGAAGGTTACAAACAGTTGGTCGACGACGTCTTTGCCGTCGGTCGCCCAGCCAGCAACATCTTCGGGATCCTGACCCATCCCGACGTCTCCCGTCTGGTGTCTCCGTCGCCTATCACTTTTGACAACGATCCCGACACTAACCTGGCCATCTTGGCCCGCGGGGCGCTATCCATTGTGCAGGCGACGAAAGAGGTTGAATACCCCGACCGGCTGATCCTGCCCACTTCTGTATTCAACGTGGTGCTGCAGCAGCGCCTTGGCTCCAGCTCCGACACCACTGTCCTGGAGCATTTCCTGCGGGTTAACCCCTGGATTCGCGGCGTAGACACCAGCCCCCGCCTGGAGAACGCTGGCCTGAACGGCGGTCGGGTGGCCATCTACTACCGGTATGACCCGAACAAGATAGTCGGGATCATCCCAAAACCCTTGACCGTGTTGCCGCCCCAGCAGGTGGCCCATGGATTTGAGGTCTACTGTCACGCCCAGATCAGCGGCGTACACGTCCGTCGTCCCGGCTCAGTGTTGATCATGGAGGGTGTCTAATGGCAGTCAAAGCAGCAGAACAACAAACAACGTTAATCCCCAACCGTATTGCGGTTGTCTATGACCCCGACCGAGAGCAATTGCGGCCGCTAGCCGGGCGACGCTCCTTGCGCTCGTTCTCCGTGTCCTGGTTCACTCGACAAGGGCGCGAACCTGCGACCGACGAGTTCCGGTTTGAGCCAGGCGTGAATTGGATCCCTGGTCAGACCTGGGAGGAGATCAAGAAGCTGGATCCTGTGCAGCAGAGGCTGCAAGTGGGAGCGTTGCGGCCTTTCCAGCCGCGTGAAGTGGGTGAATCAGAGTCGACCACCCGCTACTCTGAAGAAGACGCCAAAGTCCTGGTCGACAACACCTGGGATCTGGTGCGACTGGACAACTGGTTCCGCACTGAGCGCCGCCCAGGGATCCAAAACTACATCCAAGCTAGAATCGAGGCACTGCGCATGGGCCGCGTATGACATGACCGTCACGCCATCGTTACTCAAGACGAAATACCCTTGGCTGGCAGGGCAAGACGATGCCCGCTTGTCTTTGTTCTTGTCGAGTGCAACAGTGCAATTGGATCCCGGTCTCTACGGTAATCAATTGGATCGTGCCATCGAATTGTGGGTGCTGTGCCAATTGGTGCAATCTACTCCAGAACTCCGCAGTCAACTGGCAACAGCCAGCGAGTCCATCTCTGCCCAAGGCCGCTCTGTCTCAGTGACTTACAGCGCTCGTCGAGGTGACAATGCTAGCGGTAACTGGTTTTGTGATGAGTTTGAATCCTTGACAAAAGCTTTAACAGCTGGCGGGCTGGTGGTGTAGTCGACACTCGACTTCCGACCAGATGCGGTTGGCCACTTCTACCCGGGATCCTTCGGCGTCAACGCGAACGATCCGTTGAGGCTCTGAGGCAGCCAAAACTTGGAAGCCTTGGTAGACGCGATGGTGAAACTCCAGGCGCTCTTGCTCAAGTCTGTCGGGGATCCCTTTCCGTGCCATCCCCACCTCTGGCGGCAGATCTAACCACAAGGTGAGATGCGGCTGTAACCCGCTGGTGGCCAGATGGTTGAGCAGGCGGATCTTCTCCAAGTCCAACCCCCGCCCGTAGCCCTGGTAGGCCAGGGTGGAATCGGTAAAGCGGTCGCAAACCACGACCCGTCTTGCTGCCAGCGCCGGCGCAATAACTTTGCTCACGTGTTCGGCCCGATCTGCCGCGTACAGGAGCAGTTCTGTCACCCGAGCCAAAGGATCCCCGTACAGCAACAGATCCCGCAATCTCCTTCCCAGTGCTGTGTCCCCAGGCTCGCGGGTGCACAGACAAGCGTAGCCTTCTTGGCGCAGTCTTTCGGCCAAGAGAACCTGTTGAGTAGTCTTGCCTACGCCATCTCCACCCTCCAGGGTGATAAACAATCCGGTTGCCACAGATCCCCTCCTTTACCCAGCAGAACACGGGTTTAGTCCTGTGGTGTCGGACGCGATTAGCGCAAACCGCGGAGTGATCGTGAAGAGGGTTGTCTGTGATGCCTCCACTATCTGCACACTACCAAAAGCCTGCCAATACTCCAGCCGGCCTGTGGCGTTTCTGGGCGTGGAGTTCCCTCCTGCTACCACAAAAGCGTGGGAGTACACCAGGTTGGCCCCTGTGCGCGACAGAGAGACCGGCGTGCAAGTGACCACTCGTTGTGTGGCGTTGTAGATGGCACTCGGGTAGGTGAACTCCAGCCTGTCGTACCCTGACACGTTCAGCTCGTGCTTCGCCCATACCCGCAACGGATCGCAGCCGTTCAGTTGCTGCTCGGTGTAGTTCGCGCTGCCATTGGCAGTGATAATGATAGCAGATCCCGTGGGCGTGGTGGCAATCCGGAACGTGGTAGTGTTGACCACCTCCACCACGTAGTAGGTTGTGGTGGTGTTGAGCGGTGCTGGCGGGGATCCAGAAAACCGGATCCGATTACCCAGGACAAGGTTATGCCCGTCTGAAACAACGATATCAGTGCTGTCGGCAGTGAACGCAGCCGTGCCTGTAGTCGGCACGAAGTTAGCCAGACAGTGGTACCTGGTGCCGGAGTGAAAGCTGTCGAATAGGTGTAGTAGAGATTCAAGCGATAACTGCATACTTCCTCCTTAATCAGAACAAGGGTTAAGCGGCGGCCAATCGCCAGTGGCCGGTGCAAGCTGGATGGCGTCAAGACGGAATTCGCTTGAGCGTCGCTCTATGTCTATTGTGATCCCGTCGAACGGCTCTGCTGACGTGGAGATAGCCAACTCCTCGTCTGTGTACCCTTCTGTCGCTGAAGCTTCGAAAGATACCACGGGATAGCGATCTTCTCCTTGAGAAACATAGACATCGATTGTTGCGTTGCCCGCTGACTTGTAGATTACCCGAAGACGTATCGGGCGCTCTCCTGTGAGACTAGTGGAGTCCACGCTGAAATCGACAGAGATGTAATTATTAGTTGCCTCCACCGCATAGCAAGAGCTGGCGTCAACATCGTAAACGACGTCTCCGAGAGAGATTAACCCATTTTCTGCTTCCAGCGTCAGGCTCTCCACTTCGCTGCCGCTGTCATCATCTTCGCCGCCTTCGGCTTCATAAGTGGCGTCCGCAGCGAACCCCAGCCAGACCTCAGGGATCCCAAGCCACCCTGCTCCTACGCTCGGGCGAGAGTCGCCTACCTCGCCCACACCGATCCCTATTATCACAGATGCTGCGGGGGCCGACGCATCGTACTCGATCTCCACTGCCATACCCAGCCAGGGATCCCCAGGGATGATCGACACCTCGCTCACCCGCATCACGCACCCGATCCCTACCTGCGGGAAGCGGGTGGGGCTTACAGTGATCAGAGGAATAAAACTTGGGATCGTGCCCGGCGGGAACAGTCCTGGCGCAGATTCGTCTGGCGGGATCGTGCCCGGCGGGAACATGCCAGGCGGGAACGCATCTGAAGGGATCGTGTTTGGTCGACCCGCCAGGATCCCTGTGGCTTCGAACTCCACTCCCTGAGCGGTGCCCCGCAAAATCTCGCCCACCATCCAGAACACCTCGTCCCCGATCCTGGCCAGCGTCCAAGGCTGAGGATATCTCAGCCACTCAGGCGGCACAGGCATCTTAATGCGGCGGGCAAAAGCTCTGCCTGCGATCTCAATCGCTGTCCATCTGGCTGCTGCTCGTAGTGCATAGATGATTGTCCAACGTAAAACTTCTATTCGTAATTCCAGGTTAAAAGATCCTGGCTGTTCGTCTACTGTAGTGCTCAGCCAAGGAACAGTTAGATAAACAGGCGGGCCGCTGAACCCAGTCACACTCACTTCTTCTGATAAAGCCTCAGTGATCCTCTCGATTACAGGTAGATTTGGTGGTTCATCTGGTTCGACAATCTCAGGTACAAGTACAGGCGTGGGTGCGGGTGGCTCCCAAAATTGTTCTACCCAATCAGGAAACTGAATCTGTTGATTCGGAAGAATCTCAGTAACAGTCGGGAGGATGCTTATAGCTTCATTAAAAGTATCTGCATCCTGAGTGGTACCTAAAGCTCGATTAAGTAGCCGTAAGATGTACAGAGTCTTGGCTTTTTTTCGAGACCTTACTGCTTGACCCAAAAAGCTATACTCTTTGATAAAGTACGCCAGATATAGATTGTCTCTAGCATTTGGGAAAAACCTCCATCCAGGCCAATAAATAATAGTCGTCTTCTTGGCTACTATTTCTCCCCGAACAATCTCGTTGTCGATTGTTGTGCTTCTTTGCTGTTGAAATTTCTCGCCACTTTCTTCTGTTCTCTCGTATCTCTTGTAAGTTAGAATTGCATCCCTAAACCCTCCGATTATACTGAAAGTCACTTTTAGAGAGAAAACTTCTTTGATAATGCTATAGCTTGTGCTATCAACATAGTATTGGAAGTTGGTGTACGCCGATAATATTGTATCTGTATAAGTTCTTTCACCAATAGGGGTACCGTATTCGTTAAAAACAGTTCTCGTGATCTCAATAGGCTTATAAATCTCCTCTCTTACTACTCTACCGAGAGAATCAAGGTAAGTTAATGTAATTGTGCTTCCTGATCTCGCTACAAGAACATCAGGTCTTTCATCTTCTTCGCTGGCTACTTCGCCAATCTCTTCTCCAGTCTCTTCTCTGGTCTCTTCTCTAGTCTCTTGCGCTGGCAGCTGAATTAAATAAGCCAAGCTAGCTGACGCAATCACTGATCCAGGGATCTCTAGCGCTGGCCGTTGCCTTGTAAAGTCAGAGACTTGCTCCAGAGTTCGCGTCAGCGTGATCCCTGCTTGTGGGCTGGCATAGCTCGCGCTTCCGCTTGGAAGAGTAAACAAAGTCGCAGGGAGACCCCACTTCAGCCTTGCTACCCAAGTTAACTCTTGTAACACTTTCACAGGGCTGGTCAGATCGGTGCTGATCTCCACTTTGTCTCCCCACGGAGCATCGCCAGGGATCCTTAATGCTCTCAACAAAGACAGGGGATCATACTCCCCAAACGGGATCACTTGCCGATGGTTCTTGGCCGCCAGCACGTCCCCCACTTCCAACTCTAACCTGGGAGCGGTACTCCAGTCGTCGTAGTAGGCCAGCAGAATGGATCCTGTAAACACCAGGTATCCAGCCACAGTTAAGCTGCAGCTTGTCCCTTGTCTCCATAGCGAGTTAGTAAGCGGATCTAGGTTGAGATCCCTGCCTACCACCGGGCGCAGCACCAACTTGCCCCGCCACCAGGCCGGCGTACCCATATCCGGCTGCTCGCGGGCCAGCTCCCACGTCTCCACGTGAGGCGAGACGTCAGTACTCCCGACAACCCATCGCCAATCGACAGAAAAGTCCAGCAGCATCTATGCATCCCAAACAACCACACCACCCGGCCAAAGCACCGCCTGAGCCGGAGACCCACCTTCGGCGCGACGAGTGATAGACACTCCTGTCATCTCTTGCCCTTCAGGCGTGACGATCCGTCCCGACTCTGTAACCATGGCCGGCACCACTCGTCCTCGCTCCGCCGTCCTCTTGTGATACCGAATCACCCAACGATCCGTGCTATTCATTGATCCTCCTTAACCCTGCGTTACCAAAGCACATCTCCAAATCTACTAGTGTGGCTAGGTCTGCCTCTAAAGGGAACTGGAAAAATACCGAGAACACCCCAGTCCGTGTGTTAGGAACAGATTCTGGTTGCACGGTTCCTTCCGACGGCTGCCGAGGATTGTCCTGCCACGTAGCTTGCCAGCTTCCGTCTGTCGCTATGGAGATAGCCACCGTGTTCGATTGGAACCACCCTGGACTAAATAACCAGTTGCCGTTTTCGCCTTCGTCCAAGCGTATCTTCGCCTGCACCACTGCGTGGAATGGACTCGGAAATGGTACAGCGAACCTACCCCGAGCCCAGAACCCCACTTGCCGATCCTGTCGCAGGCACTCCTCGTAGCTATAGACGCCGACGAGTAGAGCATGATCCCTAAACCCCAGCCCCTGTTCTGGCCCCACCTTAACCGACCGCACACCCCCGGGAACACGCTGGGCTATATAAACACGGGATCCCCCTGGGGCAGTGTACCACCCCGGCAGGATCCCTCGTCTTTGGCTCTCAAAGTCTTCAGTGTAGAAGTCGTCTATTGTGGCGCACAGCCCGCACCGCCGCTGCGAGTCCAGCACTATAGGAGAGTAAGCCGACAGAGAGTAAGCCGACAGAGAATAAGCCGATAGAGAATAAGCAGACGACGACCCTGCGGGATCCCAAGACAGCGTGTCCAGTAGGTAGTTTCCCGGGGATCCTGTGACCAGTAATGGCTCTCCTGGCTCAGGTTTTTGTCTTGGCAAGAGTATCCCGCTTAGCCGCTGTCCCTCGGGCGTCACTGCCATTTCCCCACCCAGGGAGACTGCGGGAACCACCTCACCCTCCTTCCTCTGTATTGCCCGAACCACCCAATCAGTCATTCGCCACCTCCAGCGCCTCAAATGCACACCGCAACATCACCTGGCCACCGCAGGCCATCGGGGATCCGGTCACCTTGCGGGATCCCTCGATCTCCAGTGGCGGATAAGGTATCCACACCTGGAACGTGCTGCGGCTATCAAAGCCCCAGACTTCATCTGTCAATTGGACAGGCTGAACAGTCGATTGCTGCCGGCTCCACAGAGACAACAGCGTCTCCCATTGAGCCAAAGACAACACCAGGTCAAACAGAAACTTCCAGCGCAGCCGCCGCCCGCCTCCGACAATAGCGGATCCCTGGGGGGTGTACCCCAGCACCTGACGGTGAGTCTCAGGGATCGGCTGGCGCATGTATCCGATCCCGTTGAATTGGGCACGCGTCAGCTCCAAGGTGACTGTCCCGTGGGTCAGCACTACCCGGTTCCCCAGCCCGTAGCCCGGAATGTACATGGACTAGCACCGCACCACCTTGTTCAGGTAGACCAGGTCGAATGCCGAGCAGCGACCTGGCGGAGTGAACAGGCGGAAGTTAATCGTTAGCTCCTCTGCTCCTGGATCGATCTCCCCACCGTCCAACACTGGTCGGGCAGCGGGCGCATAAAACCGCCACACCCTGCCTGAAGTGTTGATAAGCAATGCCCCGACTTCAAACGTTGTGGTGATTGCCCCCGCCATCCGCAGCGTCGGCTGGAACGACTGAGATACGACTATCACCACAGTACGACCTATCAGATCGTTGGTGAATCGTACCTGTCTGGTGGTGTTGTTGGCCATGAACGACAGAGTCGCGTTTGCCGCAAACCCGTCGTTATCCCAGTTCACCCGGGTCAGCGGGATCGTCACCCCCAAGTCGTTCTTGGTGGTAATAACCAAAGGCCCGGCCAGATCCACACCGGCACCCAGTGCGTCGGTCTCGGTTGCAGCGGGGAACCGGTAGAGCCCGTCCGACGGCACCACCGCCTCTTCCTCGAACGAGATAGAAGTCGACGTGTTAACAGCTTCGAACACGCGCCCCAAAACAAATTGCATCACCTCAGGCTGGTACTGCCCCGCCCGATACATCACCGACAATTGGGGATCCTCTGAGGTGACGTATTGGTCGACAGGTACCTGGATCCCCTCGCGGTTAACAGCAGTCTGGATACGCTCTTGGATCCCTGTGGCCAGCTTCATCTGGGCCGAAGGGATCGCAAATGCGCCTCCGTCGGGCCGGCGGATGTACACCCGCTGCCCCTTGAACGTTTCGTAATGCTTGGTGGACATGTCCCTCTCCTAGCTAGGATAGAGTGAGCATTAAGTCGACACTATGCTAACCGACAAAGAAGAACAACTGCTGCAAGAGCTACTCCAGAAGAAGGGATCCTGTCAGCCTTCTTTAGCCGTGGCCCCGCGCACAGTAACTATCTGCGGGATCCAAACCCGATTTGTCCCGCCATCGGGCGCCCAACTGCTGCGCCTGTCCCAAGGGAGCAACGACTGGGCACAGCAGACGCTGCAAGCGCTTGCCGCTGCTTTTCCCGACTTGGAAGAAGAGCACGGCATCGAAAACCTGACAGTAGAAGCACTCAAAGAGTGCTTGGCGATTCTGTTCGAATCACTAGGTGTTGGCCAAGACGAAGTCGCGCAGCGATAGTCCTCCCACAGGTGGCATCCCAGGCGACACGGGCGGAACCGACAGCGATGCTCGCAAGAGATCCTGCAATTTGCCCAGCCCCGCCACGATCCGCCCGTCGTTGAACCCAAGCAGAGGCTGCTGTCTGTCTACCACCTTGACCGACTCGGCGCTGGTCAGAACGGTACCCGGCGCGCTGAGCCGAATCCACTCGGTGGTGGGGTTGGGTGTACCGTCGGGGTTATCGCCCACCTGGAGTAGCTCTCCGGCTCGGAACGGGCCGCCGCGGGCCATAGGGATCCCAAGGCTCCCTCCCGCTCCCGATGGGATCCCACTGCCAGACAGCGCTGGTGACCCTGTAGAAGCGCCTGTCGTTCTTGTCTGTCTTTCGATCTCTTGTCGAACTTGGGAATAAGTAGCGACGATCTGGCGGGCGATGTCCAATTGCTGCTGCAAGATTGCGGCTTGTTTAGAATTAGCGTTGATAGCTCGTTCGCGGGCCAGAGCAATCTCTAGCTCCAATACTTTCTCTTTGGCTTTCAGTTCGTTCATCCTGGCTTGGAGAGCTTCAGCCTCTCTCATTTTTTGCTCCCGCTGCGTCAGTAGAGCATTGATCTCGGATTCGCTGGCTCCGCGCTCTTTGGCTTTCTGGATCTGGATATCGACGAGTTTGGCCTGGGCACTCACTAGTTCTGATGCCAGTTGTAATTGCCCTACCTGTCGTTCCAGGGATTGAGCTTGCTGCTGTAACGCAGCGACTCGAGTACGTTCGACTTCTAGTAGGCGTTCGACGCGGCTTTTTAGTTCTTCGTAAACTTGAACTAGAGGGCGTATACGTGCATTTAGGTCGGCAAACCATGGACCCTGACCAAAAATAACCATGGACGCCCGCAAGGATTCTGCCGAAGCCGAGAGCTGGTTGAAGACTCTTTTGACTCCTTCTTCGAACTGGCTCGCACTGGAGAGCCCCATCGCGAACAGGTCTTTTGTACTCACGCCGGCGATGTCAGCCTTGGCTCTGAGATGGTCAAGATCCACGCCCAAGGATTGGACTATCTCACGAAAGCTTTTAGCAAACCCGCCAAAGTCAAGCCTCAACGTCAAGAACGCTTCACCTGCTCTGCCCAGTCCGGTACCGATATCCAAAGTGGCGGCGGCAGCCTGTTTGATCTGCTCGGTCGCCCGTCGCGCCTCTTCTGCTGCTCGTCGCGACTCTTCTACCACCCGCCGCTGAGCGTCAATCTGGCGGTTTAATTCAGCCGTTTGGGATCGCAAGTTTTCCAGCTTTTCTTTTTCAGCCGCAGCAGACTGTCCTTCTGCCTCCAGCTTTCTGATCAACTCAGCCGTTTGCTGGCGCTGCACCTCCAGGATTTGCCGCTGGTTTTCTAGTCGGCGCAGCTCAAGCTGTTCCTGCTGAGCCGCTATCTCTGCTTGGCGGACAGCCTGCTGGGCCTGTACCCTGGCCAGCTCTTGCTCCAGGGATCCCAGCCTTTTCCTCCTCTCTTCCGATTCCCCTAGCGTCTCGTTCTGCCGCCGCAACGCTTCGATCTGCTGCTGCAACGCCTGGGCACGGTAACGGTCGGCTTCCCCTAGAGTCCGCTGCACATCCAAGGCTGCGCGTGCCGAGGCCAACTGAGCCTCCTGGGCCGCCCTGACCGCATTCAGGTAGGCCCGCTGTTGTTCTAGTAGCTGGTTTAGCGAGATCAAGGTGCTCTGCTGTTGGGCCAGGGCTTGCACTTGTTCCCGGCGTAGATCCAGTACCCGCAGCTCAGCCTCTCGCTGCTGCTCCAGTTGCTGTCGGTTCTCGGCCAGCAGTTGAAGCGAGGTTCTCAGGGATCCCGCTTGGGCCTCCAGCGTCTGCAGCCGATCCCTATCCAGGTCACTCAGGGATCCAATAACCCGCTCCCGCTCCTTCAAAGCCTGGATCTCAGCTTGGATCCCTTCCAGGCGCACCTGGATAGAGCGCTGCTGCAGTTCCAGCTCTACCAGGGATCCCTGGTGGCGCAGCTCGATAAGTTCGCGGGTTCTCTTCAGCTCTTCTAATTGTTTCTGTCGCTGGACTTCTGCTGCCTGCTGTTGCAGTGCTGCCAGTCGCTGCGTGGCCTCTGTGATAGCCGTGGTGCCCTCCGCCCGCTGCACCGCCAGCCGCGCCAGCTCCAGCTCTGACTGCAGCGCCTGATCCCTCAGGGCTTGAGCAGCCTGGGCAATCTTAGCCTCCTGGTCTGCTGCGGCCAACGCGTCTTGGATCGCTTCCTTCCGCACCTGCAGCAGGTTCTGCTCTTGCTCGAGTGCCCGCTGGCGCTCGTTGGCAGCTAATTTAATCTGCTCGATCTCGGCCTGCAGTTGAGTCTCTTTCTCTTTCTGGATCTGTTCGGCCAGCTTTAGCTCCAGCTTGGCGATCTCAGTCCTGACTTCCTGGATGGCCTTGGCGTTGGCCTGCTCGTCCTGAAGCAGCACCTGCAGTCGCTGCTTGGCTGCTTCCAGGATGGCCTGACTGGTCTCTCGCTCGATCCTCAACTTGGTTGCCGCAATCTCCTGGGCGTTGACCAGCTCGCCTTGGGCGATCTGCTGCTGTAGCTCCAGTTGCTGCTGCAGCGATTCCAGGTTGACCTTGGCTACCGTCTCTTTATAGATCTCTGCTGCCGCTTGGGCGTCCAGCATGGCTGCCTGCATCGAGCGCAGGCTGATCTCGCTTTCTCCGGTAGAACGGGCCAGCTCTTGGTTGCGCTGCTCCAGCCGCTCCAGCGCCTGGTTATAGAACTCCACGTCCTGGGTCGTGAGCACGCCTTGGCTCGCCAGATCCTCCAGCTTGGCGCGGAACTGCTCCAGGGATCCCTCGGCCAGAACGCTCCCGCCCACCACGCTGTCGACTAGCTTCCCGAACTCTTGGGCAAGCTGGGTGGCCGCATCTAGTGCGTCCACTTGCTGCTTGGTCAGTCCTCCCGATAGAACAGCCGCCAGATCGATCAGACCCTGGAAACCTTCTGCTGTGGTGCGCACCAAGTCGGCAACCACGTTGATTAGAGGGGGAAGCAGCTCGCCTGTGAGGCGGACGACCCAGGATCCCACTTCGGCTAGCCCCTGGACAGCCACAGCAGCGAATTGTCCTAGGTCGGACATAAGCTGTTCGAGCTTGTTCATGTCAAACCGGGACAGCGCATCCTGGAGCGCTGTCCCCAGCTTGCGACCAACTTGCTCTGTCAGATCCACCACGAATCGGAAGGCGGCCCCCAGACGCTCTCCTACCGCGGAGGCAATCTCTCTCAGAGTCTCGCGGTTGGCCAGCAGCAAGTCGTACACTCGGCGGAACCCGTCCACCAGTGGCTCCACCAATGGCGCTCCCATTAACCGAAAGAACTCCTGAACCAGCTCTTGGATATTACTGGTGATCCCTGCTAAAGTCTTGGCTTGCAACTCGTTCCCGGACAAGAACACCTGCAACCTGGAGTTAATTTCTTCGATTGCCGTCCCTTGGGCTTTCCACTGGCGCACTTGCTCGTTGGTAATGCCCAGGGTCTTGGCCAGTTGCGAGTTGGCGTTAATAGTGCCGGACACGATGGAGTTGATCTCTTGTCTGGCTTGCGACAAAGGGATCCCGATTACACTCAGCCCTGCTGCAAACTTCACTGCCAGATCCGCTGCATCTTGGATCCCTCCGCCCACAGTGGAGATCTGGGAGGCCAGCACCTCGAACAGAGGGATCACGTCGTTGGAGGTCACTCCCGACAGCTTGAAGGTCTCCTCGCGGATGTACTCAAAGGCCTTCTCTACTTCTCCCGTCAGAGTCTGGATCTTCTGGAGAGGTTCAGTGATCTCGATGCCATCTCGGAAGACCTGGCTAGTGCCTGCGATAGCAGTGGCACTGGAGAGGATCAGTCGCTCCAACTCCAAGTTCTGGGCGATGGCGCTGGAGTAGAACGCTTGCGCTGCTGCCGACAGAGCAGAGAACCCCTGTTGGGCCAAGCTCAGAGCTGCTGACACGTCGGCCAGCGATTGGATCCATTTTTGCCCGCCTTTGGCTGCCCCTTCTTTGAGATCCGTCACAGCTTGCTTGAGCCGATCCAGAGCTGAGCGAGCCTCCTTCTCTTCGACGGAGACGACGATGCGTAAGTCCTTTTCCATAGCCGCAGTGCGGAAGTAACGACTCTATCGTAGCCAGAGAGCTGGCGTTCGGCTGGCGTACAACTTTCCAAGGATAGAAGGATCCTGTTTTTGGACAGTTGTACGCCGCCAGTGGATCCCTAGAATCGACGATCACCACTGCGCAGTGGATCCCTGAGAGCTGCCGATCGTCTTTTGGAAAGCGTACAACTGCCGTAAATAAGGTGGATCTTACTTTAGGGAAGTTGTACGCCGACCTACTTACGCAGGTAGTAGCCTGGCTGGTAATCTATGACACTACATTGCTCGCACGTCGCCCAAAACGAGAACAGGGATCCCACTGCGGAATCCCTGTCTCATTACAGTCGCTAGACGTTACTCGGTCGGATTCCAGGGGATGACCTGCCCCACTCGTACCTCGGGAGTGTGGCTCTCGACCACCACTGCTCCCAAGCGTGGATCATTGCAGGCCACCCAGCGAGTGAAGTGGCACTCGTGCACCAGCCAGCCGTACAGCCAAATAGGGGCCCGACCCGTCAGAACCACACCCATCCGGGTGTCGATCCCTGCAGGCAAGCAGAGTTGGGACAGAACGTCTGGGGCGGCAACTCCATCCAAGCTGATCTCAATAACCTGGAACGTAATCCCGTCAGCCTGGTGGCCAGAAGACAAGCGGAGCGTGACCATGTAGAATCTCCAGTGACTACACTCCTATCGTAGTTGCTGCCACCGCTACTGTCAACACCATCGACAAAGCTCTTTGGAAGCAGCGTGTTCCAGTCTGGAACGCTCGTGCTGGACAGTGGAGACCAGGGATCCCCAGTCTGGCGCCGCTTCGCCCAAGAGTACAACTGTCCAAAATAAGAAGAATCCTATTTTAGGAAAGTTGTACGCCGACATACGTAAGTGGGCTATAGGCCAGCCGGTTCCCTCTATCACCTACCCGCTCATCCGCCCAGGGATCCCAGACATTACCGCCAAAAACAAACCACCCGTGGGATCCCACGGGTGGCAGTATTATCCAACGACGCTGCAATCAATTTAGCAGGAATGGCATTAGCAAGTACAGATACTCCGGATCCGCATCTGTCCGCCAGAAGAGTGGCTGGTTAGGCGCAGTCAACCACACCTCCACTGAGTCGCCTGCCACACTCAAGAACCGCGTCAGATAACGCAAGTTGATCCCGACCTTGATCGGGGATCCCTCTACTTGAGCTGGCACCAACTCTGTGACGCTGCCCAGATCGGGAGCGGTGGCCGAAAGTGCCAGACTGTCGCTTACTTCCAGTGTCAGCCTGTCTTTGTCATTGTTGGCCACCAGCTCTACTCTGGACAGTGCTGACAGCAGAACTTTGCGGGACAGTCGTACTGTCGTCTTGGGTTGGAACTCTGGCCCAGGTAACAACCGGCGGTAAGTTGGGTAGTTGCCGTCCAGTAGCCGCGTCGCCAGCCGGGACCCAGGCACTTCTGCCAGCAGGTAAGACTGGGAGAACGTCAGTCGCACCGTCTCCCCCGGCAGCCGCACCAGCTCCTGCATCGCGTCCGCAGGAACAGTCAGGGCCACTGTCTCTGTTCCAGGCAGAGCCACTCGCGTCCTGGCCAAAGTGTACCCGTCGGTGGCCGCCAGCTCCAGCATTTCGCCTTCTAGCTCCAGCCGCACCCCACACAGGACGCCGCGCGTCTGGTCAGAGCTGGCGCAGGCCACCACTCGCCGCACTCCTTCCCGCAACAGGGATCCAGGTACCTCCAGGCTGTGGCCGTCTGGCTCCGGTAGCTCAGGGAAATACTCAGGCTCTGCCGTGTTCAATAAGAACTGGGATCCCCCTGCTGTCACCCTGGCCTGGGTGCCCACCAGCTCAATCTGTAGTGTCTCCCCTTGAACACGGGAGACCAAATCGCAGAACAAGCGGCCTGGCAGCAGGACGTCTACCTCCCCTTCCGCGGGCAGGGATCCCTCCAGCCACGACTGCGAATCGGTGGCAGTCAGCACTGCCAATCCATTGGCGCACCGCAGCCGCACATACCCACAATTCCAGTCTGCAGGTCGGACAGGCACCACTCGACCTAGTGCCGCCACGACTGTCTTCAACTCAGATAAATTAAAACCCAGCATTAACGTCCCTCCATTACTACAAACTCAAACGACAGAAACGCCTGGCAGTACCAGGCCAGCTCTTGCCCGGGCCGCTGTAGCACATCCAGGGCGATTGTTCTCTCGCTAGGGATCCGATACGCATCGCGAGTGACCAGAACACAGTGTACTGCACGAGATAGACGGGATCCCACCTCCACCGCCTGTATCTGAGCCTCGACCGCTTGGGTGGCAGGGATCTCCACCGCCACTGCCAGCCCGCAAGCAACAGTCCGGCGGATCCCTGTCTCCAGGTTCTCCTCGCGCACCTCAAAGACACGCAGGATCCCCTGTCGGGGCAATAGCCCTGCTCCCGGGCGCAAGTGCAGGATCCACTGGTCGATCCCCAGTTCTTCCTGCACCCTATCGCGGATCGCCAGAATTAGTTGGCGCATACCTTGCCAGTAAACGACTCACGACTTGCTGCTCAGCAGGCGTCAGATCTGCCCGTAGTAACTCCTGCAGCAGTTGCTCCTGCTGGGGCCGCAGTACTGCTGACACCAGTATCTCGGGATGGTGGCTGGTGGTAGCCGCTGCTGCCACCACGGGATCCCGTAGAGCCTCCCGCACCTCCTGGACGGGGTACCCTGTCCGTCCTGCCAGCCACTCGGCCACGGGATCCAGCCAGCGCTCGTCCCAGTTGCCGGCGAAGACACGGGGGAACAGCCGCCGCAAGGATCCTCTCCAGTCCACCCAGAACCCTGCCAGCCGCCGGAGGTTCTGCATCAGCAGCGCCAGCACGGCCACGGATCCCACTAACCACCCGGAATCTAGGTACGGAGTGGCGATGGGATCCTCTCTCCCTTCTAGTTCAATGACCAGTCTGGTGCCTGGGTAGGCCATATCAATGCCTCCAGCGAGGGATCCTGGGTCAGCTCTCGCTCCAGAGCAGCGCCCAGTTCTTCTAGTTTAGCTTCTTCAGGATCGTGGCGCAGCCGTAGACAAGCGAGCAGGTCGGCCAGATCTAGCTCCCAGGCCAGCCGATAGTCGATGCCGGCCCGCAACAGCAGCCCCGCCAGATCCCCTGGCCCACGCAGGGGGATACCGTCGCCACCCTTAAACCTCTCCAGACGCTGCCGCACGAACTGCAGGTAGGCGCCCTCACCCCACAACTCTTGCCGCGTGTCCCAGGGCAGATCCCTGGGTCGGCTTCCACCCACCACAGGGATCCAACGCAGCAGTGCTGCCTCCAGACTGAGAGTCTCTGGATCTTGCCCCAACCCTCTCTGGTAGGCAGTCTGCAGCACCAGCGCCAGCTCCACGCCCACCCAGTGTCTGGCTGCAGGCCAAGGCAGGAACGCCCAGACTTGGCGATCCCCTGGCACCAGCAAGCAGTGGCCTAGTGGTTGGCAGAGCACAGTCCGAACAGCTCCCGCACGTACTCCACAGACACAGACTGGCGAGACAAGTAGGACAGAGCCATCACCACAGCGTCCACCTGGTCGTCGTGGGGAGCACTGGGAAACGAACAGAACTCTTCCAGGAACTCTGCGTTCCAGTCTCCCAGCGAGTAAGTCAGCCGACCCGACTCCACCAGTGGCGTGACTGCCAATGCGCGCGACGTCTTGGATCCCTGGGGACGCCACGGGATCACCGGTAGAGGCGTGCTGGCCTTCAGCTCCTGTACCAATGGGATCCCTGCTGCTGCGTCTTCGACCACCAGAGCATCGGCAGGGTGCTGGCTCCATTCCCGCAGCACCGAACGCTTGACATCAGGGTAATCGCCTCGCAGTCGCACCACCTTCAGCAGGTGGTACCCTGTCTCACTCTCCCCGATTAGCGCTCCGGCGCTCCAGTCTCCGGTGGCTTTGCTGGCCAGATCCCAGGACCACACTGTGCGACGCAGTGGCGGGGGCACGGCAGGCTTTAGCCAATGCTCTTTGAATAGACCACCGCCGCGTGGCACCGGGCGCTGCTGGTACAGCGCAGCCCAGTCGTAGGCGCTCAGCTCCCGCAGCGCCTGCAGTTCTTCCAGTGGGTAACGGTCGGGCCACAGCGCTTCTCCGGGCTGCCTGGGATCCCGTGGGTGCAATTCTCCTTCGGCAATGGCCGGCAATGACAGTAACTCCCAGTGCTCACCGCGTTCCTGCAGTAGTCTCCCCACCAAGTCGTCTTGATGCCAACGAGTAGACACCACCACGATCCTGGATCCCGTCTCGGCGCGGGTGCGGAAGGTAGACGTGTACCATTCCCAGACTGTCTCGCGGTAGCGGGGGCTGTCAGCTTGGGCTCTATCTTTCAAGGGATCATCGATAATCCCCAATCGGAAACCCATCCCTGTGATCCCACCGCCGACGCCAGCTGCGCGGTAGGATCCCTTGTGTTCTGCGATCTCGAAGAATTCGTAAGTGCAAGCACGGTAGGGATCCCGTCTATCGGGCAGCCGAGTAGCCGGGAACACGGCACGGTAGCGGGGATCGGCCAAGATCCTCTGCACTTCGCGGCTGTTGCGGCTGGCCAGATCTGCCGCGTAGCTGCAGGCGATAACCGGCAGATCTGGATCCCTGCCCAAAGCCCAAGCGGGGAACAGCTTGGACACCAACTGGGTCTTACCGTGGCGCGGGGGCATGCAGACGATCAAGCGAGGAACGCTGCCGTTGAACACCCGCTCCAGATACTCGGTAATCAACCGGTGGTGCCAGTTCCAGCGATAGCCTGGCATTACTCGGTCGACAAACTCCACCAAGCCAGGAGGCGACAGCAAGCCTTTGTGCTGCCGCAACAGCAGCTCTGCGCGGGCTCGCAACTCAACGCTCGCCACGGGCTAGCCTCTCCAGCTCTTCCACGGTCAGCTTGGACAGGTCGATCTCCACGCGGCTGGACGCCTGCCCTTCCACCAGCCGCTCGATCTCCACAGCTAACTTAACCAACTGCAGAGCCTCGGAAGGCCGCAACGATGTGGGATCCCTGGCTTCCAGGGCGCGGATCCCCAGTTGGCCCAAGACTCGCGCCCATCTGGCATGGCGAGACAGCATCTCTGCCGTGTCCACCAGCCGTTGGTTGGGATCCTGCTTCAGGCGCTTCTTCTGTTCTTTCCATCCCTCAGCAGCAGCTCGGGCCCGCAGCAGCGCCAACGGCGGCCCGTCCCGAGCCAAAGACTCCAGGCTCTCTCCGTTGAGGAAGCGTTGGCGGTACTCGTCCCAATTATAGAGGTCGAGCATATGCGACACAATAACGCCACCACTATCGTGGCATGCCAGGCACGGTAAAAGGGATCCCACAGGCGTACAACTTTCCTAAAACAAGATCCCTCTTATTTACAGCAATTGTACGCCTGCCGATTTGGCGAAGCGAGCAAGCAAAAGCGACCACCGCCGGGTGGGCAGTGGTCGCTGTGGGGTCTCTCTGTTATTTGATAATGCTGTTACGGATCTCTTCGCTCCACTCGACAACCAAGTACTCTAGGTTATCGAGGAATTCTTTATCTGTTGAGAAAACCCATCCTCCAGCCAAGTAAGAGTAATCCTTCTTAAATGTAATTTCTCCGCCAATTGCGTAATTCTCGAATTCATGGTAGATCCATGCTCCATCGAGGTCATATGGGAATCCTTCGAGAATTATTGGAACAGAGACGGCGTGTGGATATTGTTCTTCGCTCATTGGAGTTGCCTCCTGTATTGACTACACTTATATCGTAACAACTATCACTGCTATTGTCAACACCTTTGGTCACGTTTTCTGCGATTTTTCGTGAGGATTTTTTGCGTCCACAAGAGCTGCTGCGGTCGGATTGGCGCACAATTCCACTGCGCCAGCCTTGGCGCAGCCAGGGATCCATCGGTGGCCACCACAGCCGTGACAGTGGTAGTCGTGGCGACCGACTGGACATATAGTCCACTTACGTGGGTGTGGCGTACAACTTTCCTAGAATAGGATCCTTCTTATTTTGGACAGTTGTACGCTTGCTGCTTTGGTGGCGATAACGCCCGAGCACAGCAGTCACTGGCAGGGATCTCCTGGTACAGCGCGGGCTTGGATCTTTGCTGTGCGGCCAAGACAAGAACGCCGCTTGCGTGAGCATGGCGTACAACTTTCCAAAAATAGGATCCACTTTATTTACGGCAGTTGTACGCAGTGGCATGGGATCCGGGGCGGGCGACTAGGGATCCCACGACCGCGCCCACTATCTGCATTCCGTGACCAACTGGAGAGCGCCCGGCTTGCTGCCAGGTGACGGCAGTAGCTGAGGCGACTAGCCGTGTCTACAGTCCACTTACGTGAGTGCGGCGTACAACTTTCCTAAAATAGGATCCATCCTGTTTACGGCAGTTGTACGCAGTGGCATGGGATCCCACGCTTGGGCCCGACAAGCAGTGGATCCCCTCGGCAAGGCAAGTCCCAGAAGCCACAGCCAAGGATCCCTGCTGGCCAAAGGAGGCCGCTGCGTGGGCGCGGCTGTTGGCCCGTTGCTTGCTTACTTTGGCAGACGTACAACTTTCCTAAAACAAGATCTGCTTTATTTACAGCAGTTGTACGCCGGATGCCATCTGCTCTTAGGAGAGTTGTACGCTCAAGAAAGCTGCTGAGAGTGTTGACAAAAGCAGAGGTGGATGGTACGATAGGAGTGTAGTCACTGGAGGTTATCCCGATGATCAAGATCAGCAAGAAGCAGATCGACTTGGCAGAAGTAATAATCTGCCAACAAGTAAAAGATCTTTACGCTCAGCAAGAAGCCTTTGTCCAGCTTCACCGGCAAATAAAGCTAATCAATAATGCAGGAATTAACAATCCTTGGTTTAAAGACGGCGAGCCTGCTATCACTTTTTTTGTTAACGGACGCCTTAATGTTCAACTGGGCAAAGCTGTTTCCGAAGCGCTTGGTCTGTAGCCTGCCGCCAGCAGCCAACAAGGGATCCCAATTCGGGATCCCTCTTTATTTTTGCCCAAACAAGCAAGCAAAGAATGACGACCAGGCTAGGTTGGCAGCATCTGTACGCCGTCACCCAACTTCGGCAGCGCAGCGTCCACTGCTGCAGAAGACGGTAATGTACAACTATCCAAGAAAAGAGATCCGATCTTTGGAAAGTTGTACGTTTGCTGTGTCTGTTGACAGAAGCAGTGGTAATGCGTAAGATAAGAGTGTAGTCGCTGGAGGACAATCCATGATCACAGTCACACGCTCACAGCTCGCAATTGCCGAGCGTATCATCAAAGAGCGGGTAAAAACTCTTTGCTTGCGTAAACAGGCATTACAACAATTACAGGCACAAATCGCTTTACTCCAAGTACTTAACGAAGAAGACATCAAGTACATTAAATGGGTTACTGGCGACGAATTTATTGTCCGGATACTAACAGACTGGACCCAAGTTGATGGACACGATGTCCGCCAGCTGAACAAAGATATCTCTGAAGCTCTTGGTCTCGGCGATCTGTAGCCCATTACTGCGACAACCAACAAGGGATCCTACCGCGGGATCCCTGTTGTTCTTTTGGCAGCAGTTGCCAGGCTAGGATCGAGCAGCAGATTGCAAGTACAGCACATGGATCCCCGATTCCGCGTCGAAGTCTTGAGCCAAACTCCCGATCCAGAGCGAGTCATCTGGCTGGCGATGCACCAGGACTACAGCCTGGGCTTTGTCGGGCAAGACAGCCGCACCCCGACCAACTACGGCGAGGCGGTAGTGCGGCACTTGCTGGAGGGCGACCGTGGCCACTACGGCCCGCTGGAGCATCCGCAGATCACGTTTGCTGTAGGCTACTTCCCTCACGTGGTGATGCAGCAGGCGCGCACGCACCGCGTCGGCGTGTCGTTCGACGTTCAGTCGTTCCGCTACACCGGCCAGCAGATCCTAGAACTGGGATCCGATCCCACCCCAGACCAACTGGAACAAGTGTTCTATGTCCCTGCCAGTATCAAGGAAGGCAAGGCCATGACTCGTCAAGGGATCCGTTCCGTTGCCCCAGAAGCCTTTGGGATCGTCCTGGAGCAGTACCGCAGCCAAGCTTTGGCCTACTGCTGCTTGGTGGAAGACTGTGGCGTGCCGCCAGAAGACGCGCGCTGCATCTTGGGGATGGGGATCCGCCAGCACTTCGTGGTCTCGTTCAATTGCCGCAGCCTCATGCACTTCTTGGACTTGCGAGCCAAAGCCGACGCCCAGCGAGAGATCCGGGAGCTGTGCGAACTCATTTGGCCGCACTTCGAAGCGTGGTGCCCTCACGTGGCTGCGTGGTACCGCAGGCACCGCTGGGGTAAAGCGCGGTTGGCTCCGTAGCGGATCGCCGCTGCGTGGCAGATCAGGGAAGGCGCGCGCCGATCCCCGGGATCGCTCAGCCTGGGGATCAAATCTGCCACTACGTGGCTGATCCCCGGGATCGCTCAGCCTGGGGATCAAATCTGCCACTACGTGGCTGATCCCCGGGATCGCACACCGATCCCGACTATGTCGATCCTTGGGGATCGCGATCCCGATCCCAGACGTGGCCGATCCCAGAGATCGCGATCCCGATCCCTTGGGATCGCTCCCACAGATGAGCACAAAAAATTTACAGAAATTCACAGAAAAATCTTGCCAAAAGTGTTGACAATAGCGGTGGATGCTGTTACGATATAAGTGTAGTGATTGGAGGTAATCCAAATGGAGTGGAACAAATACATTTCTTGGTCCATCCAGATCCGATTAGTAAACTTTCCGCCCGTCTTTGAGGGAGCACCAGTGCTATATGTGCACTCGTATTTCGCGGCAGGCGGTTTTGTTAAAGGTGACAGCCTGGAAGGCTGGATCGGTTCTTGGAGTGAAGAGGTACTGTCGTACCTTCAGGAGGAAGGCATCGTGGAGATCGATTTTCGCCGAATCCTCCGCGAACCTTGTGAGTTTGAAGCGGTAATCTGGGAGTAATCTTTCGCCTCGAACCTGAAACAGCCACTGCTGCATAAGCAGTGGCTGTTTTTTGTTGCTGCCGATCCCTGGGATCGCTAGCTTCGGGATCAGTGACCCACTGCGTAGCCGATCCCCAGACAGCGATCCCGGGGATCAGTGACCCACTGCGTAGCCGATCCCCAGACAGCGATCCCGGGGATCAGTGACCCACTGCGTAGCCGATCCCCAGACAGCGATCCCGGGGATCAGTGACCCACTGCGTAGCCGATCCCCAGACAGCGATCCCGGGGATCGCTCACCGATCCCCAGATAGACACAAAAAATTTTACAGAAATTCACAGAAAAATCTTGCCAAAGGTGTTGACAAAAGCAGTAGAGACTGTTACGATATAAGTGTAGTGATTGGAGGTTACTCCAATGGAAGACTGGATCAATTCCCTATTCTCCCAGGTTGAAATCCCTATTATCAACTGTCCGCCCGAACTAAACGGGGCAGAAGTGGAATATGAAGATGCCACCCTGCAAGTTGGCGGCGTAGTTGAAAACGGGAAACTCATCGTGGAAACCAGCGATGATATCCCCGATGGCACTGTGATCACCTGGGGTCAGGGAAGCTGGAAGATTAGCTGGTAGTCTGTGATCCCCGGCGGCCACTGCCACGCGGCGGTGGCCGCTTTCGCTTTTGGGATCAACCGGCGCTCGCTTCCATCCAAGCAAGGCTGCCGCCCAGTCGGGGATCGCTCAGATCTGTTGCTGCGTGGTGGATCCCTGGGATCGCTCAGATCTGTTGCTGTGTGGTGGATCCCTGGGATCGCTCAGATCTGTTGCTGTGTGGTGGATCCCGGGGATCGTACACTGATCCCGATCATGCTGATCCCGGGATCGCGATCCCGATCCCGGGGATCGCTCAGCTCTGTTGCTGCGCGATTGATCCCACACAACACCGCAGGGAGAGCGAACGCTCTCCCTGGGTGGTAGTCAATGGAGGTAGCCCCTAGGCTCCCATTATTCTAGCAAGCTCGTCGAGGCTGTGGACAGTCTCTATCCGCCCTTTCCACTGCGATTGCCAACGACGCTGGCTCTCGCTCAATTTCCGCCCAGGCGCTTTCACCTCAATCAAGAACGTCTCGCCTGCAGGAGAGGCCACCAGCAGATCGGGCACGCCGTTCCCCACCTGGCTCAGAGATTGCACAGACCAGCCAGCTTGTTCCAACTCCCGCGCCACCGCAGCCTGGAGCGAGTCAGTCCGGTGTCGCACAAGCTTCTTCTCCCTCCAGCATGACAGCTACGTCAACGCCCGTCATCTCCAGGGCCAGCACGGCCAAGGCTATCACCTCGGGCAGCCCGTCCCACTCCAGTGGCTCGCGTCCTGTGCTGTCGTACCAGCGGTACGTCTCTGCCACTTGGGAGACAACGCGAAACAGCCGCAGGACAACAGCGTCCAGGGATCCACAGGGGATCGCTGGCAGCGGCGACACAACAGCCGGCCCGCCGATCCGACAGGCGCACCACAGCACTTCCAACAGTGCCCATTGGAGCCGCACGGGATCCCTGCGCAGAGCTTGGCAAGCGCATTCACCGGCAGCGACGCACAAGCCAAACACCAGAGACCGCAAAGGGGCTCGTCCAGATTCTGCCGCTCGTCGGGCAAATCGGGTAATCGCTTCAGGTGTACCGAGGGATCCGTCCATTATCCACCTCAAAAAACGCCAACATACTAGCCCGCCGCGTGTCCCGCAACTGAGGAGCAGTACCTCTCTCCAGCAGGCTGTCACTGCATTCCAGCCAGAACTCCGGTGCCCCCTGGGGATCCCCGACCACCTGCAGCGGATCCACAATCCACTCCACCGTCCGCTGCCGCAGACGGCTGAGGCTAGGGGAGAATTTGTATCCCAGGTCGGCACTCAACTGTCGGTTGATCGCCGCGTGAGCAGTCTCGTCCCCAGAGATATCCCGGGCCACCACCCGCAACGTCACTCCGCCAAACCGGCGCAGGATCGGCAGGATCACAAAGAAGACAGAAGACTCCAGCACTGCTGCCTTGACCACCGGAGGATCTGGATGCGCCAGCCACTCCTGCCGTAGGGCCTGGGCTGCTGCATCGTCGGGCGAGGGATCCCAGCCGTAAGCTGCAGCTGCCATATTCAGCACCTGGTCGTGGCGCACTTCGTCTGCTTGGTTTGACCGCAGCGCGGCCATCACCGGTTCGGGCAACTGGCTTCGCGACAGCTCTGTCTCCAGCCAGTCTGCCACGTCCAATTCCAGGATGCGACAGGCCAGCGCCCGTCTCAAGCACAGCTCGGATCCCTCTCGTACCGGATCGGGATCCCCTACTGTGGGCGTCCAAGGGCGTTTGCGAGACACCGTATCTATATAGAATCGCGGGTTCATATCTGCTCCTATTCAGCGCAAGCAGGACAAAAAATCTGGTCTTTGGCCAGGTTCTGCTCCACCGGCAGTCGGTAGTAGGTGGAGCGCAAGGGAGACTGCAGCCAATCTTCCAGCCACTGCCGGTCACAGGGCGCTCCGGGCACCCAGAGGTTGTGGGAGATTGCGTGAGCCAACCCGGTGCGGTTGTACAGCCGCTGGATGGCGCAGCAGAGCCGGTAGTAAGTTCTCCAGCTCACGTCCCGGCCCGCCACTTCCACCCGCGGGTGGTGGTCGTAGAATTGCACGCCGAACGTCTCCGACTCTCTCTCGATCCAAGCGCTGACCGGAGGCGAGATCTCTGGCGTTGTCGTCCAGCCTTCAGCGTCGGTATAGCGGTAAGCAGCACTGGCAGTCGGGGCCACTGTGAATGCCCGTCGCATCCCGTACCGCCGCGCCACTGCTGCTGCTTCGCGGATCCCTTGCTCCAGAGCAGTGGCCAGTCTCTGGGCTTTGACGCCAGCTCGCCCACCTTCCAACGCTGTCACCAGCTCTTCGTACCGGATCCCGTGGACAGCCAGATGGGATCCCAATCCCAACAGCCCCAGCCCCACTTGCCGATCCACCCGTGGAGACAAGTAGATTCCGTCTTGGTCTACGCCTGTAATCGCGTGCAGCCGACACAGCCAGTCCATTGCTCGCCGGTAAGCTTCAGGGATCCCTGCAGCATCCAGTCTCCCCAGGTTCAGGTGACTCAACAGACATGTCCCCCGGTCGGGCAGCAGGATCTCCAGACAGACGTTCAGGTACAGCCGTTGCCCCTCGTCGTCGTACACTGGCTTGCCCAACCACAGGGATCCATCGGCCACCCTGGCCAAGATCTTGCCCAAGAGCGGGGATCCCAGTACTTCTGGTTCGACTGTCAAACAGCGCTTGATCCAGGGCGTCTGGGCGGGATCCGTCTCCAGAAATTCCTCCAATTCTGGGTGATCCCAGCGCAAGTGAGCAGTGATGGCGCCATTCTTATAAGTGCCGCCTCGGCGCAGCACACCGTTCAATTCACTGAACAGCCGCAGCAAATGTCGCAGACAAGGCTGCTGTAAATATCGGGCCAAAGCCTGGTAGATCTGTGCAAACGACTCTGGGCCTGACGCCACCAACCCCCGGTCGTTAACTGTGCCTGCAGGCCGCAGACGGTGCAGATCGACCAGCACAGGGCCACGACAAGCTGCCTCCCAGACAGCGCGCCAGGATCCTTCGATTGACCAAGCGCCATCCAGCGACTCGGCCATCGAGTCGGCTACAGGCACCAGCGTCTCTCCGTCTGCTGGCTCCACGTTCGGATCCCAACTCACCCTCACTGGACTCGGGCAAGGCGGCACCAGATCCCGGGCCACCACTTCCTCCAGGTTGACAGCCACCCCGGCCCCATGTCGCAGCCCGTAGGAAGTGAACACCAGCGCGTCCAGTACGTCCTGCCAGTCATTCTTAACCACGCGCACGGTGCAACTCACCGGTAGCCGCCCCCTGGGATCCCTTAGCCAATCTTTGACTCGCCCTGTCACAGCCAGCCAGGGCATCTGCTCAAGCTCTTGTAGTAGTCCTTGTGTTTGCATTACCCAATAACCTCCACTGGGCACCAGAATACGGGCACGCTATTGTTTGGGATCCCTCCACCTGGGGAACCGTCTTTGCGACTGACGACCACCCGGTTGCTGCTGTCTAGTGGCACCAACAACAGGGATCCCCCGGCTGGCAGAGGCAAGTGCTTGCCGTCAGTGGGGTTTGGACAAGAGACTTGCAGATCCACAGGCGACGCGTTCCATATGTAAACGCCGGTCGCCGTCGCCGGGTAGTTAGCTCCAGGCAAGTAACTCCAGACTTCGCCGCCATAAGGGAGGTACTGGAGTATCGGGGATCCGACAGGCTTCCAGCGCAGGCGTCCGGTCGCTTGCAGTCCTTGCAACACCCTGACTTCAAACTCAGGAAAAGACATAACCACGTGCTCCTGTCGAGCCTTGGTATCTTCCAGAATAACCTTGACCTGGCTCTCCAGACAGATCCCAAAGGATCAATTGGGCAAATCGTTGTCCAGGTCGCAGCGACAGTGCTTCTGGCTGACCATGAGACAAGCACAAAGTCAAGGATCCTTCGTAACCTGGGTCAATCCATTCTGCGCCTGCCAATCGCCACCCAAGACGAGCCATGCTGGATTTCAGCCGCACAACGCCTGCTGCCGTCACAGGGATCCGCACTCGCTCCAAGGTGGCCACCAGCAACACAGGACCAGCAGGGTGTCGGTGGCGTTCTAGGATCGCGTCGACCAGTCCCGTCTCTTCCAGATAGAACCGCGCGTCATGTCCCACTCTCAGATCAAGACTGGCAGGATTGACTAAAGAGGGATCCCAAGGATCGATGCCCTCTTGGGATCCCCATTCGATGAGTTTGGATGCTGCCCACGTCATAGGTTATTATTGTGGAGTAGTTTACTGGAGGCCTACATGAACGACTCTTACGCTTATCCTTGCCCTCACTGTGGACACCCAAAATCTTGGACCAACGGGCGCCACAGAGGGAAGAAATGTCTGTTGCGCCGTCTTTGTCCAAAGTGCGGACGAAGCTTTACAGTCGGTGGTCCTATTATAGGTCACCGACCGCCTATAGGAGAAAGGGCCATGACTCCGGCTGAGCGCCAACGGCGGTATCGAGAGCGGCTGAAACAGCGGTTGGCACAGCAAGCTGCTGCAGTAGAATAGGCTTGACTCAAGGCCATCACACACACACCACGGGATCCCACAAGGGATCTTTTTTTGGTCTACAGGCCGACGCTGGGCGAGACTGCCGCCAAGTCTGCCTCTGCTGGAGCAAAAGGATCTGTTGCAATAGCGCTCTCTGGGGCGAACGGATCTGCCGATGCTGGATCCTTGGCTGCTGCTCTCAATTCGGGATCCAGCACTGTCTCGAACGAGTAATTGGATCCACCGAACCGGCTCTGGGCCACTTCTTCTGGCAGCAAGACGCCTTCACGGAGGTAGGTGGCATCTGTCTGGGCTTGCATGTTGCGCAGACGCACCAGTTCTTCGTCAGTCAATTGGAACACGCTGTTCCACTCCCAGTGCCAGTATTCAGGCTCAGGGATCCCGGTTCTGAACAGCAGGCGCAACAGCTGCTCGATGGGGCGTCGCCACTGGGATTCTTGGGCTGCACGCACTTGGTCAGCCCACTGCAAGCGTTCAGAGATCCCTGTGGCTCCCAAGCCGCTGGGAAACTGGCCTTCAAAGACAGCAGGAGGTAAGCCACTAGCGGCCAACAGGTTGCGGCGCAGCAGGTCTACCGCCTCCGCCACCCCCTTGAAGTCGCGGGTGAGAAACTGCAGTTGTTCAGCTTCTTTGTCCACAAACAGAGTGCGGAACGTGGCCAACATCTGCCGGTTGCGGCGGGCGCGGGCCTGCAGTGCCGACTGAGCCTCTGGATCCCTCAGCAGTGTGCTCAAGTGAGAGACAGAGTGCACCAGGATTTCATAGTCTCGGACAGCAGCAGCTACCGACTGGATGGCCAGTTGATAGGCACGACAAGGATCCAAGATGTTACGCAGCACGCTGTCGCTCCAGCCGTCTAGCACTCGCATGACATCAGGCGGTACAGGCAAGCCGTCGAACCGCAGCACGCGGCTGCGGTGGAGGTAAACGACGCCGCGGGTAGAGAGCAATCGGTAGCGCTCAGGGCGCAAGGGATCCGTGTCGTGATCCAAGACCGGAAATAAGTGCCAGCTGTCTACCACCCGCAATTCTTCGATAGTCCTCAGAGTGTTCCAATCGATGGGGGCCGCCGGATCCCCGCCGCCTTGGGTGACTACTACGATCCCCGCTCCGCCGTACAGGTTGGCGTAGCGCTGGGCTTGGACAAACTTAATCTGGGCCTCTAGCCGCGTCAGCTCGGCAGCCACTTGTTCGGTGGTAGCGGGATCCCCGTCTCCACCGACATCCAGTCGGCCCCATTCTCTCCCTGCTGCTTCGGGCAAAGTGTCTACTACCCGCCTGCCCACCCAGTGAGAATAGAACGCATCGGCTTCGGACTGCGGGATCCGCGCCGGCATAGCGAACCAGGTCTGTGACGAAGGATCTTCCGGCCCGCCTAGTCCGCTGGGCGGGTGAAACACTTGGGCGTCTGCGCGCCGCTGCCCCGATGCGTGTCCAGGCGCAGAAGTGTCTGCTGCGCGTCTGCTAATCCAACTCCAGATACCGCGCCACACTCTCGATCACCTCCTCTGCGTCTACTTCTGGCAGTAGTCCCTCGGGGATCCCGCGCCGGCGCACCAGTGCATCCACATAACCGGCATAGAAGAGGGAGGATCCCGCCACCACAGCTCTGTCTTGGATGCGCACGCCCTCCAGGATACTCTTTTTGAGGGATCCCGTGCGCACGGCGAAGCGGCCACGGCGGGAGGGCAAGGACTCTACCTCCAGCCAATGCTCCCGCACCCGCTGTTGTAGTCGATTGCGCAGATCCTCCAGCAGCTCACGGGGGCGCGACAGCTTAGCGTCCAGCCGGTCTAGTGTTTTGGCGATTTGGCTTTCGTAGATCTCAAGCTTCATCTCGTCCTAGCCTCCGCAGCTCGACTGTGAATCCTACTGGGCCTTCCAAAGCTTCACTTGTCACCACCACAGGGATCCAGGGCATTCCCAGCCACCAGCGGGTGCCGACGGCCAAAACCTCTCTCCCCAGACCTGCCGCTGCCAACGTGGAGTGAGGGACAAACACACGGTAGTGGTAGATCTGCTCCATAGGAGCGTAGCCCGATGGCAAACTGTCGCCAGCGTTCAGTCCCACTGCCTCTACCAGCGGCGGCGGTAGAAGCTCCACGGATCCCACTCGCACCCGCCAGTAAACCAGGCCGCGGGATCCAAAAGCTAGGTCAATGCGGTGTTGTAGGTCGTTAACGTCCAAGGGATCCCTCCAGCAAGCTCAGTAAGTTGAACAATTTGGACGGTACTTCGCGGCGACGTGTGTCTAGGAATTGGATTGCTAGGAAGCCAACAGGAGATCCGTCGCGTACCAGCGCTTTGCTCCATTGTTCGGTTACACCCACTCGCAACAAGTAAGCACGGCATCCAGGCGATGCCTCCCGCAGACGATAGCGCTGCAAAGATCCACCTCGCAGATCGATCCACTCTGCCCACAGTCGCTCCAGCGGCACCTCCCGGTCTTGTAGAGGAGAAACACCTGGACGGCATACTTCAGAAGTAAGACAGCAGCGAAACAGATCGCCACCGAACAGCCGGCGACCGCTGTAGTGGATTACTTCGTACAATGCCACTCTGTCTGCATTGGTCACTTCCAGGATCTGAGCCAAGATCTGCTGGATTTGGGATCCCTTCTGGAGTAGACGGGCGGGAGCGCGGCGCAGCCACCAGGCTTTAGCCAGCAAGACAGCCATGCCGACGCTTAACAGCAATAGTTGGCCCCCCAGCACCTTCACAGTGATCCAGTCAGCTAACTGGATCTCCACAGCGTCTAGCTGCGAAGCACTCTCTTGGCTCTTTCTGTCCATAGTCGCCTGTCCTCCAGTCCGTTTAGACCACCGTTGATAACTAGAGTGATCCCGCGTAGATCGTCGCAGTCGGCCAGTTCGTTGAGGCTCCGACCAGTGCGGTTGCCGACGTACCAGAACCAGCCCGCCGAGTGAGCGGCCCAGTAAGGGGTGGCCACCAGATCTGGGTTGTCGACGATCTGGGGTTGGCCCACGGCCCGGGCAAACCGCTCGTAGTTGGCTCGGCCTGTCAGCTGGAACAAGCCGCGGCCCCGGAATCGGTAGCCATCGCCGGGCTGCGTGTTACCCAAGTCGCGTCGCCCCTCGTACCCGCGCTGGGCGGGAGTGGGGCCCCAGATCTCTTCTAGCCAGCGCAGGCCGCCCGTCTCATGCCCCACCTGTCCAAGAAAATGGGCGGCCCTTAGGTGGGTGGCGATCTGATAGCGGGTCATCACTTCGTTGATGGGATCCACAAACTGCTCCAGCCGGGGAGCCAATGGAAATAGCGACCGCAGTTGAGCGAGAGTGATGATGGGCTGTGGGCCTTGAGCGAGCGAAGCGCCGCGCCACCGACGCACGAACTCGCGGCGGTCGCCTTCACTCAGCCGCGACCACAGCCACTCCAGCGCTTCTTTTTGATGGGGCAAGTCGCGCCACCATTGAGGGACATTGGTGATGTTGAAGTCGTCCATGGCTGGCCAATGGGATCCCGTCACTATCGTAGCCGACCAGTTGAATACCAGCGACCAGACAATACTGCAGTAGCAATAGCGACTACTGTGCCTATAGGCTACTTACGTGGGTGCAGCGTACAATTTTCCTAAAATAGGATCCCTCTTATTTTGGAGAGTTGTACGCAGGCAGAGGATCCTTGGCAGGCCAACAAGAAACGTCTACCGAGCAATCGATCTTGCTCTTGTGTGCATCTGCCAAAAGAAGTGGGCCACCGGTTGTGCCGGTGGCCCATGCTGTTGTGGCTATTCGTTACATCTTCTCAAATTCCAGAAGGTAGTAGACGTGCTCCACTCCTTCTTCGTTCCGAATGCGATAGCAGCGACCTGAGCGCGT
>Ga0308411_10000153_pt1 | contig 41070 bp, 37 predicted proteins | sample HotsprottomLayer_2_FD_203530 | JGI IMG/M metagenome (GOLD analysis project Ga0308411, IMG submission 203530) | Hot spring phototrophic mat microbial communities from Octopus Spring, Yellowstone National Park, Wyoming, United States -... | ecosystem: Environmental > Aquatic > Thermal springs >... | reverse complement strand
AACCGTTCCCCCATCTCTCAATTGAGTGTAGTGCCTAGCTGCGAAAGGCCACCCTTGTTTATCAATGCCTTACGGGGAATTACCGTTGAAGTCGGGACGAAGAGAGCCTGGCCCACAAGAACGGGCTGCCCCACGGAAAGAGGTCGCTCTACAGTGAGGTCTGCCCACGGGGCTGCGGGGGCTCTTACAGACAGAGATCCGCGCTATTGGCGCTGGGATTGTGGGAGAATCGGGAATCGAGGATGCACTCGATGCCAGCGCTACTATTTTGGATTCTTGGATTCTGGATGTGGCAGCAGGGAGCTGCCCCCGCGCCCGAGCCTTTGCTCCGTGTGAACGTGAATGGGACCCCGGTGCGGCTGTATCCCTTCCACGGCGGGTATTTTGGCCAGTTTGAGCTGGCGAAACCCGCGGAAGTCGTCGTGCAGGCCGGTTTTGACGTGCGGTGGGTGGACGTGCGACCGATGTCGTTCGGCGTAATTCCCCAGATCAGCCCGGACCACAGCAGCGTGCGTCTGAGGGTGCCCCGTCCGATGCCGTTGACGCTGGAGTTCAACGGGGACTGGCGGCGGAATGTGATCCATCTGTTCGCCCAGCCGCCGGAGAAGAACGCGCTCAAGCCGGACACGCCCAATGTGAAGTACTTCGGCCCGGGCGAGCATGAGCCGGGTCTGATTGAGCTGAAGGACGGCGAGACATTGTATCTGGCGCAGGGAGCGTTCGTGAAAGGCATTGTGCGGTCGGTGGGGACCAAGAACGTGACGATCCGTGGGCGCGGGATTCTGGACGCCTCCCGTCTGGCGCGGCGCGGGGAGCCGGGGGCGCCGCCGGATCCGGCGGTGGCGAAGCTGTACGGAAAGCAGCGGAACATGATCTACCTGGAGAACACGGAGAACGCCGCCGTGGAGGGGATCACCTTATTGAACAGCCAGAGCTGGACCCTGCACGTGCGGGGCGGCCGAGGGACGCACATCGACGGAATCAACATGATTACCGACACGCCATGCAGCACGGACGGCATCGATCTGGTTTCGGTGAGCGACGCGCTGGTGGAGAACATTTTTGTGCGGGCCAACGATGACTGCGTGGTGGTGAAGAACACAGTCCCCGGCAGCAACGAGGTGCGGAACATCCGGGTGCGGCGGGCGGTGCTGTGGAACATGCCGTGCGGGAATGGGATCGAGGTTGGCTTCGAGCTGCGCGCGGCCAAGATCCATGAGCTGCATTTTGAGGACATCGACATCATCCGGGTGGAGCGAGGCGCGGCGATCAGCATCCATAACGGGGACACGGCGGTGGTGGAAAACGTCAGCTTCAACAACATCCGGGTGGAGGGCGCCACGCACAAGCTGATCGACTTCGCCGTGGTGTACGGGCAGTACGGCCCAGACCGTCCGGAGAGACCGGAGGACCGCCGCCGGCTGATGGACGTGGGCGGAGCGTGGGACGGGGTGCTGCGGGTTCCGCCCGAGGAGCGCGCCGAGCGGGCTAAGCACCGGGGCCACATCCGCAACGTGAAGGTGACGAACCTGCACGTGGTGGACGGGGGGTTGCCGTTTAGTTTGATTTCGGGCTTCGACGAGGGGCACGCCGTTGAAAACGTGGTGATCGAAGGAATGCGGTATCTCGGCCGTCCGATCCGGGACGCCAAGGAAGGCAAATTCTCGGTTGCGCATGCGCCTGGTTTTCGCATCCGATAGATCCGAAACTTGAGCGGGCCGCGCGGAGGGGCTGAGTCTGCGCGGAGACGAGAGGGTGTGAGCCGCATTCTCTGAGGGCCGTCATACGTCCGGCGGGTTACACTATGCCGTAATGGCTTCCGAGCGCGTGCGTGTTTTGAACCAAGCTCCAGTAAGGGCGGAGGGGCGGTACGTCCTTTACTGGATCCAGGCCAACCGGCGGGTGGAGTACAACCACGCGCTGGCGCACGCGGCGGATCTTGCCAACTCTCTCGATGTGCCCCTGCTTTGCTACGAGGAGTTGGACAGCGGGCAGCCCTGCGCGAGCGACCGGTTCCATACGTTTCATCTGGAAGGCGTGGAGGAGCTGGCGGCGGGTCTGAAGAAGCTGGGCGCGGGTTACTGTTTTTATTTGCGGAGGAGGCGCGCGGATCCTGAGACGTATTTGCCGTTGCTAGCGGAGGAAGCCGCCGCTGTGGTCACCGACGATCACCCCACGCTGATGCGGGAGCGGCCGGTGGCGGCGCACTGCGTGGCGGTGGATTCGAGCTGCATTGTGCCGGTCTCCTGCATTCCAGAGCGGGCCTACGCCGCTTACTCCATCCGTCCCAAGATCAAGCGGCTGCTGCCGACGTTTTTGAAAGCGCCCCGGCCGGCCGTTTTGCGGCGGCGTTACCCGGCGGAAGCGCCCGCGTGGCACACGGTGGTGCGGGAAAACGAGATTGCGGCGCTGGTGCGGAGTTGTGAAATCGACCACAGCGCCGGGCCCTCGCTCACTTACCGCGGCGGGCGCCGGTGCGCGGAACAACATTTGCAGCGGTTCCTGTCGGAGAGGTTGCGGCTGTATGCGCGCCTGAAGAATGAGCCCTCGGCGCATGCCACCAGCGAACTCAGCCCGTATCTGCATTGGGGATGGATCTCGCCGCTCGAGGTCGCACTGGAGGCGCAGAAGGCGGCGGAAGCGCGGAAGCTGATGGCGGACGAGTTTCTGGAAGAGCTCATTGTGCGGCGCGAGCTGGCGTTCAACTTTGCCCGCTATGCGGCGCGGCCGGCCTCGCTGGAGAGTCTGCCGCGGTGGGCGCAGGAGACGCTGCGGCAGCATGAGCGGGATCCGCGGCCCTACGTGTACACGCGCGAGCAATTCTGCGCGGCGGAAACGCACGACGCGCTGTGGAACGCCACGCAGAAGGAGATGCGGTTGCGGGGCAAGATCCACGGCTATTACCGGATGTACTGGGGCAAGAAGATCATCGAGTGGTCGAGGAGGCCGGAGGAGGCGCTGGAGACGATGATCGAGATTCACGACCGCTGGGCGCTCGACGGGCGGGATCCCAATACCTACGCGAACATCCTGTGGTGTTTCGGATTGCATGACCGGCCCTGGCCGGAGCGGCCGGTTTTCGGGAAGGTGCGGACCATGACCCTCGAAGGGATGCGGCGCAAGACCGAGGTGGAGCGCTATATCGCCGAGATTGCGGAGATGGAGCGCAGCGGCCGGGATCCGTTTCGAATACAATAGCTGGGACCGTGAGAATCACAGTCACAGGCGGGACCGGGTTTCTGGGACGCCGGCTGGTGAAGCGGCTGCTGGCGGACCAACATGCGGTGCACCTGCTGGTGCGCAAGGTGAAGACGGGCTTCGGACCGGAGGTGGACTGCTCGGTCTGGGACGGTCTGGAGATGGAGCCGGCCCCGGAGGCGCTGGAGGGAGCGGAGGCGGTCATCCATCTGGCGGGGGAGCCGGTGGCGCAGCGCTGGACGCCGGCCGCCAAGGAGCGGATCCGGCGCAGCCGGGTGGAGGGAACGCGCTTACTGGTGGGCGCCCTGGAACGGCAGAAACAGAGACCTGCGGTTTTGGTTTGCGCGTCGGCCATCGGCTACTACGGTACGAGGGGAGACGAGCTGCTCACGGAATCCTCGGAGCCGGGGCAGGGGTTTCTGCCCGAGGTCTGCCGCGAGTGGGAGGCGGCGGCGGACGAAGCGGAGCGGCTGGGGATCCGGGTGGCGAAGCTGCGCTTCGGGATCGTGCTCGGCAGCGAAGGGGGAGCGTTGGCGCAGATGCTTCTGCCGTTTCGCTGGGGAGTGGGCGGGAAGATCGGCAGCGGCAAGCAGTGGATGAGCTGGATTCACGCCGCTGACGCGGTGGAGCTGATCGCGTATGCTTTGGGTCGCGCGGAGCTGCGCGGGCCCGTAAATGTCTGCGCGCCGAACCCGGTTCGAAACGAGGAGTTCACTGAAACTCTGGCTTTGGTTCTGCGCCGTCCGGCGCTGTTTACGATTCCGGAGAGGGCACTGCGGATCCTGTACGGAGAGATGGCCGAGGTGGTGCTGGCGAGCCTGCGGGTGATGCCCGAAGCCGCTTTGCGGGCGGGCTTTGTCTTTCGTTACGCGGAGTTAGGACCGGCCCTGCGGGACCTGCTCGTGGCGGAGGGGCCCAAAGCCGCCTAAGTTATTAACTTTTCAGCTACTTTCACGTATTTGCCGCGCTCTCGAAAACTGCTCGGCGTTCGTGGGAACCGTAATTACGCCACGGTGTCTAAATAAACGCCGGAATGCCGCACCGTGTATTACCGAGGGACATTCGCCACAAACTGCGGAGGTGGCGAGATGTGGGCGGGACTTTGCGGCAGCGACCAGTCATTGTGAACAGGAGGGCGGCTATGCTTCATTTGCAAAGAGTCTTCTTGGTCTCAGTTGCGGCTTGCGTGTGGCTGTTGGGAGCGGAACGGAAGCCATTCTCGCTGGGAGCGCCGGAGCGAATCGCAGAATTGCCGGCGGATCCCGGCCGAGTCATCAGCGTCGGCTACCTGGAGGATGGGTCCCGATGGGCCATCACGGCCGAGGACGTCGCCCAGCGGATTCCCAGGCTCTATTTGTCCCGGCCTGGAGGGACGCAAGCGGTCCCGGTTTCTCTTGCGGAGACAGTGGGCGCCCTCGGCGCGGAGTGCCAGTTCATGCCGTGGCTCAGCGTGGATTCGCAGGGACACGCCTGGCTGCCCGCTGCTTGCAAACGGGGACAGGAACTCTCGTTCGCACTGATCCGCGCGAGCGCGGACGGCCTGGTCACACCCGTAACGCTGAATCCACCTGTGGAGGCGCGGTCCGTCGCCGTGGGCACGGACGGCATGTTGTTTGTTCTCGGCATCGAGGCTGCATTCTTCCGTGGAAGGGCGCCGGAGTGTCATCTGATCCACCAGTACACGCCCAGCGGGGAACGGATCCGGTCGTTTTCCCCTTGTCCGGCCGGGGAAGCCGGGGGCTTCGGGCCAACGTCGCGCAGAAGCGTGAACTACGAATCGTTGAAGCTGGAGGCGGACTACGGGAAAGTATGGCGGCAACACGATCACGTTCTGCATTTGTTGCCGCAGACGGGCGAGCTTCGCACGTTCTCGCGTGACGGCGTTTTGGTCCGCACTGTCCGGTTCGAGCGGCCCGAAGGTTCCGCCGACGCCCCTTATGTCATCCATGCCCTGTTTCCTCTCCGCGACGGAAGGTTCCTGGCTTTTTGGAGGTCCAGTCTTCGGGAAGAGAACACTGTGCGAGCCTCGGGAGGCGCGGCTCTTCACGGGCGTGACGGACGAATGCTCTCCAACCTGGCGGGAGGCGAGCCGTTCGCGGGCAGGTTCCCGGCTTTCGTGAACGCCAGGGGAGAGTGCGTCTTCCAAAGCATCGAGGCGGCTACGGGAAGAACCACGCTCTGGAAGGCGGAAGTTCTCCCGATGGAATAGAGTCGGCCCGACGGGGCAAACCCAACGGAGCAAAGCGCCTGCACCACAGCGCGGCAGGGCCGCAACCAAACAGCGATGGCGGTTGTGGTCTCGCCGGCAACTTGCTGCCGTGGCGGCATGAAAATCTTTGCGCGCGGGGAAGATTTCAGGGGTTGGTAGTACAGGAAGCCGCCAGGAGCGGTCTTGCTACTGCGGCCGATCTGGGGGAGGAGAGATTGCGCTGTTCTCGGCCCTGCATGGAACTGCTTGAACTGGCCCGCGACGGCGAGGCGAGATGCCGTACGGACTGCGTGCCGGAGGGGAGGATTTTCGGTTACGATGCCAGAGGAGGTGCAACGCGGCAGAAGGCGCGGCGGCTCGTTCGCCGCACGCAGACAGTGGCGTGATCAACGGCAAGCGCATCGTAGTGGTTCTTCCGGCCTACAACGCCGAGCGGACCCTGGAGGCCACCGTCCGGGAGCTGCCCGAATGCGTGGATGAGTGCATTCTGGTGGATGACCGCAGCTCGGACGGCACCGTGGCGCTGGCGCGCGCTCTGGGCATCCGCGTGGCGGTGCACGAGCGGAACCTGGGCTACGGCGCCAACCAGAAGACCTGTTACTCGCAGGCGCTGGCGAGCGGCGCGGACGTGGTGGTGATGCTGCACCCCGACTATCAATACTCGCCGCTGCTGGTGGCGCCGCTGGCGGGCATGGTGGCCTACGGGGTGTACGATCTGGCGCTGGGATCGCGCTTGCTGTTGGGCGGGGCGCTGCGCGGAGGGATGCCCTTCTATAAGTACCTCTCGAACCGTTTTTTGACGATCTTCCAGAACTGCTTCACGCGGGCGCACCTGTCGGAGTATCACACGGGGTTCCGAGCCTTCAGCCGGGAGCTGTTGGAAGCGTTGCCCTGGCAGCGCAACTCGGACGATTTCGTTTTCGACAACCAGATTCTGGCGCAGGCCATCCTGGCCGGGGCGAGGATTGGGGAGATCTCCTGTCCGACGCGGTACTTCCCGGAGGCGAGCACGATCAACTTCCGGCGCAGCGTGCGCTATGGCTTCGGGGTGCTGCGAACCACGCTGGAGTTCGCCCTGGCCAAGTGGGGCTTGCACCGGACAGAATTGTTCCGCTTTTCGAAGACGTTGATCCGGCAGGAGGCGGCGAACCTCATTCCAGGCGGAGGGCGATGAGCGCCGGCGGCCGGCCTTTCCATGAGGGCGGCGCAGGGACAGAGTCTCGATTCCTGCAAGGCAAGACCGGCGGCTGGCTGCTGGCGCTGCTGATGGCGGCCGCGATTGTGCGGCTGTGGGTGATGCCGCTGCCCTCCAGCTTCTGGGTGGATGAGACGGGAACCGCGTTTGTGGTTCGGCGCGGCGCGGATGACCCGACGCTGTCGGTGGCGCGGCAGGTGCCGGCATCCATTTACTACATCCTTCCATCCCTGATGGACCGCTTTTTCGGGCTGTCGGAGACGGCCTACCGCATCCCATCGCTGGTGGCCATGGGCGTGGCGCTATGGTTCATCGGCCGGCTGGCCGCGCGGCTGATTCACCCGCAGGCGGCCTGGTTCGCGGCTTTCGCCTGCCTGTTGTTCCGCGGCTTCAACTATCAAGCCGCCGACGCACGGCCTTATGCGCTGGGGACGTGCGTGCTGGCGGCGAGCCTGTGGCTGCTGGCGCGCTGGCTGGATGAGGGGCGCTGGCCTCACGGGCTCGGATTCGCCGTACTGGCGGCGTTGTTGTGGAGAATTCATTTAGTGTTCTGGCCGCTGTATGCCATTTACGTGGTTTATGCGGCGATTCGGCTGGCGCGCGGAGAGACCAGAGTGCAGGCTGGCGCCCTGGCGGCGGTCTTCGGAGCTTTGGCGGTGTCGCTAGTTCCGGTAATGTTTCAAGCCCTGAGCCTGATGAAGGAGGCGGGAGCGCATGTGGTCGTGCCGCGGCCGTCGCTGCTGGAGCTGGTTTACGCCCTGAAGCTGGGGTTTGTGGCGGGCGTTGGGCTGGCCTCCGCCCTGCTGGCGCGCGCGCTTCGGTGGGGGCGCAGGGAGAGGCGGCTGGCGGCGGATGCCTGGGCGTTGATTGGAGCGTGGTGGCTGGCGCTGCCGGCGCTGTTGTTTGGATTTTCCTGGCTGACAGGGCACAGCGTCTTTGTGCCGCGGTATCTGTATTTGGGCCTGCCGGGCGCGGCGCTGGCGGCCACGGCCGCGGTTGCGACGAGCCTGCCGGCGCGACATTGGAGATGCGCCGCGCTGGGGGCCGGGGTGGCGGCGCTGGCCCTGCTGGGGCGGTGGGACGTCTTATGGCCGCCGCATCACAACTCGGACTGGCGAAGCGCGTCGCGGGCCGTTTCGGAACTGGTGCGGGAACGGGCGGCGCCGGTGGCGTGTCCGAGCCCGTACATTGAAGCGAAGCCGCCCGCCTGGAGTCCGGACTATCCGGCGGATGGTTTTTTGTATTCGCATCTGGTGGTGTACCCGGTACAAGGAAAGGTCTATCCGCTGCCGTTTGAACCGGAACCGGAATCCTTGGCCGCGGCGGAGGATCTGCTGAGGACGAAGCTGAAGCCGACCGAACGGTTTATCGTTTATGGACCGGCGGGAGGCGCCGGAAAGTGGGCTCAATGGTTCACGAGCCGGTTGCCGGACGGGCTGTGGGGGCAGCAGCGGCGCGGGAACTTTGGGGACGTATCCGTCATCGTTTTTGAGAGGACCGGACGCTGAAGCGCCCGCCGTGCGGCAGGAGGATCCAGCGCCTCAAGGGGTCTGACGGGTGCGGATCAACTGGCTGACGTCGAAGCCCTTCGCGGCCGCGCGCTTGAGGATGTCTTGATAGGTTGGTTCGTCCATCTGCGGTTCGCGGCTGAGAATCCAGAGATAGCGGCGGCGGGGCTCGCCGACCACGGCCCAGCGGTAGTCGGGGTCGAGATCAATGATCCAGTAGTCGCCGCTGAAGGGCCAGAAGAAGCTGACTTTGAGTTTGGTGTTCGGTTCCTTGCCGCCCACCAGGCGGGCGACGCCCCGCGCGGATTTGTTCTTTCCATCGGTGGAGGCGCACTGGTTTAGGACCTGGATCTTGCCGTCGGGGCGCAGCGTGTAGGTGGCCGTGACGTTGCCGGAACAATCCCGTTGGAAACGGTTGGGCAGCCGGGCGATTTCGTACCACTTGCCCGAGTAGCGGTTCAGGTCGACCGAGGGAACGACTTCGAGGGGCGCGTAAGAAGCCGCCCGCGCCGTGAAGCACGCGCCCAAAGCGAATGTTAGTAATGGAATGTAAGTTAAGTAGCGCATAGCAATGTAGAACCTCGCGGCTCAATCCTTCCTGGCGGCGCCGCCGCCGCGGCCCGGCAGGAATTCCCGCACCAGGTTAAAAGAGGCTGTAATTCCGAACTGGACGCCAATGCCTCTCCAAGCCTCGGCCGTGGTCCGGTAACCGGGGGGCATCCAGGCGTTGCCCAGGTATTCCGCAGTGACGATGGCCCCGTAGCGCGACCAATGCGGAACCAAGCGGCCGGCTTCGTCCCGGGTTAGGAATGCGGACGTCACGGCATGGAGCACCCGGCCGCCCACACCGGAGCGTCCGCTGGGAATGTAACGAGGGTCGTGGCCGAGGAGAGCCGCCCCGGCGGACTCCACGCTCTGGCGGAGGAAGAAACGACCATAGCGGTCGGCGAGCCGGACCGAGTAAGCCGAGACGCCCTGGCCCCAGTCCTCAGGTTCGTTTCGTAAATGCCGGATCAGTGCAGGAAAGCCCGTTCGCGGGACGATGAATGGACTTGCAAAGGTATCTTTCCAATAGAAACGCCAGCGCTCCGCGCCGGTAAGCGGCTCCCAGGCAAGAGGCTTTGCCCCCGCGACGACAGGCGTGACGGCGGCATCGGCAGAAAGGGGGATTGGGCTGGTTTCGGCTGGGACTCCGAGGAGGGAGTCCTCGCCATCGGAGATCTGAGCGGGTGGAGCGGCCGCCAAGCTCCCCACTGCAAGAATCCCTAATAACAGGCTCGCCGCTGTATGGGAAAGATTTCTTGCTTTCACCGTTGCCTCTACACCCTCAGCCAGTGTGCCCTTTTGGGGCCGGTTGGAAAAACCACATCACAAGCCACAACTTTTCTAAAGCTGTCTGGCCGGAGTCAGTTCCAGCCTACACATAAGATGCCGCCGGAAGCACGGAGGGCGCTCAAATTGCACCCCAGCCGGCCGGATGTTCATCGTACATGGGGACGGGCTTGCATAGCTGTTCGAATCTGGTAGTCTGTTGCCGTGGCTTGGAGCTACTTGTTCTGGAAGCGGTTCGAAGAGGAAATCCATGCCCGGGCCGGTCAAGCCGCAACGGAGTATAGCGCATGGCGGGACCTCGTGCGCGCTTCCAAGCGAGTTCTGCGCGCCTACAGCAGCAGTTTTTTCCTCGTGACCCGGTTCTTGCCCCCGGGCGAGCGCGCCGAGGTGGAAGTGATCTATGGCTCTGTTCGCTACCCCGATGAGATTGTGGACACCTTCCCAATGCCCGAGCAACAGAAGCTGACCCTGCTGGATGGCTGGCAGGAGGCGTATCTGAAGGCCGTGGGGCAGGAAGGCCTGCGCGCGCGGATCCTGGCCGGTACGCCCTGGATTTTGGCCGGTTTCGCGGAGGTCGTTCGGCGGCGTGGCATCCCGAAGGAGCACTACCTGTCGTTCTTGGGCGCCATGCGGCGGGATGTGAGACCCAAGCCCTTCGCCAGTCTAGAAGCGCTCATTGACGATTATGTTTACGGCAGCGCGATCGTCGTCGGGTATTTTCTGACCTATGTTTATGGGCATGCTCCAGGGACACGGCTTGAGGATGCTTTGGCCTGCGCCCGGGAGCTGGGCATCGCGCTCCAGTTGACCAATTTCGCCCGCGACGTGTTTGAAGATCACTGCCGCGGACGCCTCTACCTTCCCTTGGACATGCTGGCGCAAGAAGGACTCGACCCTCTCAACTATTTGGAGGAGCGGAACGAAGCTGCATTGAAGCGCGCGATCCGGGCGCTGGCCGGAAAGGCGGAATCAGGGTACGAAATCGCGCGCAAGAATCTGAACGTGTTTGCGCCCGGATGCCGGGCCGCGATCGGGGCCTGTATTGAGGTGTACCAGAGCCTGAACCGGCGGATTCTGGAGGGCGATGCGCCGGTGCGGCAGAGAGTTTCCGTCAGTCCCTCGGAGAAGTTCCGGGTATTGCCTCCGGACAAGTATTGGCGGGTGCCGCTGGCCTATGCGGGGTTGCTTTAGAGGAGTGCGCGGATGGGCGGCCTAGCTGAGATCCAGACGGGCAAGGTAGGTCAGCGCCGCGGGGCGGCCGTGATCGGGGCCGGGCTGGGCGGGTTGAGCGCGGCGATTCACTTAAGGCTGGCGGGCTGGCAAGTCACGGTTTTCGAGGCGGGCCAAACGACCGGCGGGCGGGCGAATCGGCTGACCTTGCGAGGCGTCCGGTTTGATACCGGGCCGACGTTGCTGAATTATCCGTGGGTCTTCGAAGAGCTGTTCCAGGCGGCCGGCAGGGATCTTGGCCAGTATCTCAAACTGCTTCCCGTGGCCCCGTCCATCACCTACCGGTGGCCGGACGGGGGCCATCTGACGCTTTCGGCGGATCTGGAGCGGCTGCGGGCGGAGTTTGAGCGGCTGGAGCCCGGGGCCGCGCGGGGACTGGAGCGTTTTTTGTCGGATGCCAGTGAAAAGTTCCGAATTACGTTCCACAAACTCGTTCTGCAAAACGAAGAGAATCCCCTTCGCTATTTCTCGCGATTAACCGCACGCGAGATTCTGCGCACGGCATTGTGGCGCTCGATGCACGCGGAGCTGGGGCGGTTCTTCCGTTCGGCGCGCATCCGGGAGGCGTTGGGATCCTACGCGATGTACTTGGGAGGTTCGCCGTTCGAGTTGCCGGGTCTGTTCACGATCCTCCCTTACGGGGAGCTGGCGCAAGGATTATGGCTTCCCGAGGGCGGCATCTATGCGCTGGTGGAGGCGGTGGAGAGGTTGGCGCGGGAGCTGGGCGTGGAGATCCATACCGGGCGGCGGGTCAGCCGCATTCTGCAACGCAACGGGCAAGTGGCCGGGGTGAGATTCGAAGACGGCGCCGAGTTTGGCAGTCCCGTGGTGGTCTCCAACGCCGACTTGCCGCTGACTCTGACCGAGCTGGCCGGCCAACCCGCGCCGGGGCTCAAGATGTCGCCGTCCGTGGTGACCTTTTACTGGGCCGTGAAGGGGCGTCCCAACGGTCTGGGCCATCACACGATCTTTCTTCCAGGCGATTACGCGGCTGCATTCCGTGAATTGAACAATGGAAGCGCGGTTCCGGCGGATCCGGCCTTTTATGTGGCCGCGCCCGAAGCCAGCGACCCCAGTTTCGCCCAGGACGGCTTGACCGCCGTGTTCGCGCTCGTGCCGGTCCCGCTGTTGCGGCGCCTGAACGGCGTGGACTGGAAAGAAGAGACGGAACGGCTGCGGGAGACCATTCTCTGCAAGCTGAAAGATAGCGGCGCCGGCTTCGCCGCAGGCTGCATCCAAGAAGAGAAAGTGTGGACGCCGGTGGAATGGAAGGAACGGTTCGGGCTTTATGAAGGATCCGCGTTTGGAGCGGCGCATACGCTGAGCCAGATGGGACCTTTCCGCCCGCCGAACTACAGCCGGCGCATCCGGGGGCTGTACTTCACCGGCGCCAGCACTACGCCGGGGACTGGGCTGCCCATGGTCGCGCTGAGCGGGCAACTTGCGGCGCAGAGGATTCAAAGCCATGTACGTTGAGCGTTACGGGCAAGGGCCGCAGCGTGTTCTGGGGCTGCATGGGTGGAGCGGAGACCACCGGACCTTCGCCCCACTTTTGCGCTGCCTCCCCCCGGAGGTATCCTTGTTTGCGCCAGACCTGCCGGGCTGCGGGCGGAGTCCGGCGCCGAAAGAATGGCGGTTGGCGGCCGTGGCGGATGAGATTGCGGAGTTAATGGAAGAATTGGCGGGGCCGGCATTGACCTTGTTGGGGAATTGCAGCGGGGGATTGCTCGGCCTCAGCGCCATCAAGAGGTTGCAGCAGAGCGGCCGGCCGCCGGACTGGGAGCGTATTGTCTTGATCGACCCGCTGGCTTACTGGCCGTGGTACTTCAGCGTCTTTGCCTCGGAAACGATCGGCCGTTACGCCTATGCCTGTTCGTTTCAGAATCCCATCGGCCGGTGGCTGGTGAACGCTTCGCTGTCGCGCCAGCGCAAGCGGGATACCGATTTGACCGAAGGGTTCGACTCGATTCCGGCGCGCGTGACCTTGGCCTATCTGCGGATCTTGAGAGAGATTCCCGGGCCGGAGGCATTCAGCGGGATTCAGGCGCCGATTACGATTGTTCATGGCGCGAAAACCTTTGCTTCCGTGCGCAAGTCGGCGGCCGTGTATCAGCGCCTGTGGCCGCAGGCCGAGATTGAGGAATTGACCGGCGCCGGACACCTGCCGCTCACCGAGACTCCGGAGGCGGTGGTTCAGGTTCTGCTAAGGAGGCAGGAATGCCGGAGCGTCTGAGCGCGTTCGCCGAAGCGTACGGCCCGGAGATTGAAGCGCGGCTGAGGCAATTGTGTCCAAGATCCTCTTTGGCCGGGGCGGAAAAACTGAACGAGGCGCTGATCTACGCCATATCGAGCGGCGGCAAGCGCGTCCGGCCTCTGTTGTGCCTGCTGGCCGCGGGAGTCTTCCGCACTCCGGCGGAGATGGCGCTGGAGATCGCGTGCGGGGTTGAGTTTCTGCATCTGAGCTCGGTGATCCTGGACGACCTGCCGGCGATGGATGACGCCAAGACGCGCCGTCACCGGCCGGCGTTGCATGTGGCCTACGGAGAGGCGGTGGCGATTCTAGCGGCCATGGCGCTCTATGCGGAGGCGTTTTCGATCTTTGCCCCGTGGCCGCCGATTGTCCGCGAAGCCGCGCAGGCGACCGGCTGCCATGGGATGACGGGCGGCCAGGCCGCGGATCTGAATGGCGCCGGCGCCAGCAGGTTCGAGAAGACCACCGCTTTGATGCGTTTCGCGCTGACCGCCGGCGGGATGGCGGGGCAAGCTGACGCAGGGCAACTGGACGTCTTGGCCCGATTTGGAGCGTTGACGGGCGAGGCTTATCAGATCTGCGACGACTTGCTGGACGCGCTGGGCAGCGAGCGTGTGGCGGGCAAGACCGTCGGGCAGGATGTCCGCCACGGGAAGCGTGTCTTCGCGCCCGGTTTCGGGATTGAGGAAGCCCGGCGGAGGATGCAGGGGCTGATCGCAGAGGCGGTGAGGACGCTGCGGGCAGGGCTGCCGCCGTGCGGCGAGTTGGACGCGCTTTGTGAATTCGCCGGGGGCATCGTCGAGCGGGCAGCGGTTCTTGTGGAGAACACTCATGTGGATACTGGCGGTGGCGGCCGCGCTGCTGGCGCTGGTGGCGGCGAATGTGGCGTGGTGGCCGCGGGTCCGGGGCCGGAGCGATAGCCTGGACGAAGAAGTGTCGGTGTTGATCCCGGCGCGCAATGAGCAGGACAAGCTCCCCGGAACTCTGGATGCGCTCCTGGGCCAGCCCTGCGTGCGTGAAATTCTGGTCTACGACGATCACTCCGAGGACGGAACGGCCGAGGTGGCCGCACGCTACGAGGCCAGAGATCCGCGGGTGCGGCGGATCCCGCCTGTCCCTCTTCCACAGGGCTGGTGCGGGAAGACCTTCGCTTGCTATACGCTGGCCGGGCACGCGCGATCGCCCTGGCTGCTGTTCTTGGATGCGGACTCGATCCTCGCGGCTGGCGCTTTGGGGAGCATTCTGGCGGAGGCAAAGCGGCGGGAGTTGACGTTGCTGTCCTGCTGGCCGGGCCTGGAGATGAAGGGCTTCTGGGAAAAGTTGCTGATGCCGATGCTGAACTTTGTCGTGTTCACCCTTTACCCGGCTCCGCTAGCGCTGGCGCGTCCTTCGGACGCGTCGCTGGGGCTGGCGCACGGGGCCCTCATCCTGGCCCGAAGGGATGCCTACGAGCGTGTGGGCGGCCACGCCGCGGTGCGCGAGGAACTGTTTGAGGACACTGTGCTGGCGCGGGTTTGGCGCGAGCGCGGGGAGCGATCGCTTTGCCTGGATGGGCAGCACGTGGTTCGTACGCGGATGTACGAGGGTCTCGGCCAAATCTGGCGAGGTTTCCATAAGAACTTTTACCCGGCTTTTCATTCCGCGCTGAGCTTCTGGCTGTTCCTGGCGCTGCACGGCGTGGTGTTTCTCGGGCCTTTCCTCGGGCTGAATTGGCCGGCGGCGGGTTGCGTGCTGGCGATGAGGGTTTTGTTGGCGGCGCGGTTCCGGCACCCATTGTGGAGTTGCGCGCTTCACCCGGCGGCCGAGAGCTTTTTGCTTGTTCTCGGCCTCGCCAGTTGGTGGCGCACGCGGCACGGCGGAGTGGAATGGAAGGGAAGGAGGTACGCCAGAAGTTGAAAGCCGTTGTGGCCGGGGGAGGTTTGGGTGGACTGGCGGCGGCGCTCCGCTTGCGGGCCGCGGGATGGGAGGTGACGGTTTGCGACAACGGCCCAACGCCCGGGGGCAAGATGAACCGCTGGAGCACGCGAGGCTACGTCTTCGACACCGGCCCCACGCTGCTCACCATGCCCCACGTTCTGGGCCGTCTGTTCGATGCTTTGGGAGAACGCATCGGCGATTACCTGGAACTGGAGCCGCTGGATCCGCACGCGGAGTACATTTACCCCGACGGCAGCCGCATTCGGGTCCCCGCCCGGGCGGAGGACTGGCTGGCGGCCGTGCGCGAGTTCGCCCCGGCGGATGCGGAAGGCGCCCGGGGTTTGCACGAGCTGGGCGAGCGCATCTACCGCCTTTCGGAAGGGACTTTTTTCCGCCATCATCCTCTGCTGCCGCTCGAAGCGCCCGAGGCCGGTTCGCTCCGTCATTTCCCGTTGCGGCATGCCTGGGGCAACTACGCCCGGACCGTGGCGCGTTTCATAAAGAATCCGCTCCTGCGCCGGATCTACAACCGCTATCCGACCTACGTGGGCTCGTCTCCCTACCGCTGCCCGGCGACTCTGCTGGTGATCCCCTACATCGAGCACACCTTCGGCGCGTGGCGCGTGAAGGGCGGCATGTACCGGATTGTGGAGACGTTGCTGAAGCTGGCGAAAGCGCGGGGCGTAGAAGTGATGACGGGCGCGGCGGCAGAAATCGAGGGCAGCGCGGAGAAAGTCACCGGAGTACGCCTGGAGGATGGACGCCGGCTCGAATCCGACGTAGTGGTTTTCAATGGCGACTCGGCCAGCCTGGAGCAAATGCTGGACGGGAAGAGGCGTTTCAAGCCGGAGAGCCGGTCGTTGTCCGGTGTGATTCTGTTGGCAGGACTGCGCGCGGCGCTTTCCGGCTGGAACGCGCATACGGTCGTGTTCTCGGCGGACTACGAGCGGGAATTCGCGGACCTGTTCGAGCGCAGCGTGTTCCCGGAAGATCCGACGGTGTATGTCTACGCGCCGCGCGATGAGGCCCTGGCGCCCCCCGGCGGTCAATCCGTCTTTTTGATGGCGAACGCTCCGGGAGACGGACTGCTGGCTTGGGATGAAGCGGCAGCCCGAGAGGCCGCGCGGCGGATGCTGGAACGCTTGCGCCGCAGCGGCCTGGCGGTTCTGGCGGACTCGCTTGAGGGCTTCGACGTCTGGCATCCGGGCCGGTTCGAGAAGAGGTTCCTGGCCCCGGGCGGATCGATCTACGGTGAGAATTCTCACGGCTGGCGGCGGGCATTCCTGCGGCCTCTCAACCGCGTGCGAGGGCTGCGCGGGTTATACTGCACGGGCGGTAGCTATCATCCGGGCGGCGGCGTGCCGATGGTGTTGATGTCGGCCGAGATCACGGTGCGGCTCATCCTGAGGGATTGGGGAGGCAGGGCGTGAAAACGCGCGTACTGAACTACATGCTGATTTGCCTCTACGGCGTGCTGTGGGGCGGCGGCGTCGTGGCGCACCTTCTCTGGCAGCGAACCCCGCCGGGCGCGCAGTGGACCGCGCCGGCCTTTCTGGCTTGCGCCGCGGCCCTGGTGCTGCTCGGCGCCTCGAGCGGCAGAGTGTGGCTAGCGGCGGCGGGAGCGGGCGGATTCCTGGCGGAGGTAGGAGGCGTGCAGGTGGCACTGTTGTTCGGCCCTTACTCCTACAGCGGCGTTTTGCAGCCGCAACTGGCCGGGGTTCCGGTGGTGATGGCCTGCGCCTGGGTGATCCTGCTGGCTTATGTGAAGAACCGGCTGGCCCTGCTCGAGATGAACCGCTGGGTGGCGGTGGTGGCCGGCGCGGTCTGGATGACGGCTATCGATCTGCTGATCGACCCGGTGGCGACGTTGGGGCTGGGATACTGGGTGTGGCACGCGCCGGGGCCATATTATGGAGTACCGTTTTCCAACTTCACGGGGTGGCTGGTGGTGAGCGCCGCATTGCTGGCAGCCGGTTGGAACGTGCGGGCGGAAGGCGCGGGCCCGCGCTGGGTGGGGCTGAGCGTGATCGTGTTCTTCGGAGTCCTGGCCATGGCCCACCGGCTGTGGTGGCCGGTGGCCGTGGCGGGCGCGCTGTGCGCTTGGGACGCCTGGCTGGCGCGGGCGCGGCGGGAGGGGCCGCCGGAGGGTCAGGCCGAGACAGGGACGGCGGAAAAGAGTGAAACTTGATTCGAGGAGAGATCCAAGATGGGCGCGTTGGTGCGTGGTCTGGCAGTCGTGTTGGCGATGGCCGCCGTATCGTGCGGCGGGAGGGAGGCGCGGCGGGCGGTGAAACTGGATGATCTTGCGCCGAAGTTGGAGGCGGAGTTGGTGTCGCGCTACGGCGAGGCGCAGCGGCCGCGCATACAGCGGGGCTTGAAGCAGGTGGTTGCGTTTTGGAGAGAGTCCGATGGAGATCGGGCGGCCTTTGAGCAGTTTGTGCGCCGGAATTTCTACGGGGAGAAGGCGGCCCTGGATGCGCTGTTTGAGCGGACGCAGGCGTTGTTTGAGAAGCTGGACGGCCACATGAACGAGATCCAGGTGGCCTTCCGGCGCCAACTGGATTTGGATCTGGGCCCGGTGCTGCCCTTTGACGAGATCTTCGCCGGCTACGATCCGGCGGCCCACATCACGGACGATCTGTTCAACAACAAGCTGGCGTTTACGGTCCTGCTGAACTTTCCGCTCACGACGCTGGAGGAGCGCCTAAAGGAAGGTCCGGGCTGGACCCGGCGGCAGTGGGCCGAGGCGCGGCTGGCGCAGCGGTTCCGGAGGCGTGTTCCGGCGGATGTGAACCTGGAGATTGCGCAAGCCACGGCGCGCTCGGAGCAATACATCGCCGAGTACAACCTGTGGATGCATCATGTGCTGGACGGCGAGGGGCGGAGGCTGTTCCCGCCTAAGATGCGCCTGCTCTCGCACTGGAACCTGAGGGATCAGATCAAGGCGGAGTACGCGGAGAAGGACGGGCTGCCGCGGCAGCGGCTGATTGCGCAGGTGATGGAGCACATCGTGCGGCAGACGATCCCCAAAGCGGTGATCAACAACCCGCGTCTGGACTGGGTCCCGGCCTCGAATGCGGTGCGCGTTTCCGAGGTGAAGGATTATGACCTTCCGGCGGAAGGCGCACCTGAGGCATCGAACGCGCCGGAGCCGGATACGCGGTACGAGGTGCTGCTGGGCAACTTCCGCGCCCTGAAACGGGTGGATCCCTACTCGCCCTCGGCGCCGACTCACATCGCGCGGATGTTTGACGAAGTGCGCGAGCTGCCCGAAGCCCGGGTCCGGCAAATGTTTGAGCAGGTGCTTTCCTCACCGCTGCTGGCGAAAGTGGCGGCGCTCATCGAGCGGCGGCTGGGACGTCCCCTGGAGCCGTTCGACATCTGGTACAACGGCTTCCGGCCGCGCGGCAAGTATACGGAAGCGCAGCTGGACGAGATCACCCGGAAACGGTATCCCACGCCGGAGGCTTATCACAAAGACATGCCGCGAATGTTGCGGCAGCTCGGCTTCAGCCCGGAGCGGGCTGAGTATCTGGCAAAGAACATCGTAGTGGAGCCGGCGCGCGGTTCCGGGCACGCCTGGGGCGCGCAGATGCGGGAAGCTCCGGCGCGGCTGCGCACGCGCGTGCCTCCCGGCGGGATGGATTACAAGGGCTTCAATATCGCCGTGCATGAGATGGGGCACAACGTCGAGCAGACCTTCTCGCTAAAGGATGTCGACTACTGGTTCCTGGCGGGAGTCCCGAACACGGCATTCACCGAGGCGGTGGCGTTCGTTTTCCAAGCCAACGACCTGGCCTTGCTCGGTCTGGAAAAAGAGACTCCGGACGCCGTGGCCTTGAAGACCCTGAACGACTACTGGGCCACCTGCGAGATCGCCGCCGTGGCGCTGGTGGATATGGACGTGTGGCGCTGGATGTACGAGCATCCGAACGCCACGCCGCGGGAGTTGAAGGAAGCCGTGCTGCGGATCGCGGCCGAGGTCTGGAACCGGTTCTATGCGCCGGTGTTCAAGCAAAGGGACGTGGTGCTGCTGGCGGTGTACTCGCACATGATCCAGTCGAATCTGTACTTGCCGGATTACCCCATCGGCCATTTGATCGCGCACCAGTTGGATGAACACATGCGCAAGGCAGGCAAGATCGGCCCGGAGATCGAACGGGTGACCCGGCAAGGGGACATCTCGCCGGACCTCTGGATGCAGGGGGCCACCGGCGCGCCCGTGGGGGCCGATGCCCTGCTGGCCGCCACCGAGAGGGCGATCCAGAGCATCGAAGGCGCAGCCGGGCGATAGGCGGCCGCTTAGGGCGCGGCGCGGGCCGGGTCACAGCTCCTGGAAGCGGCTATCGGCGAGGGCATCCTGCCGGCTGCGCCGGTCCAGCCACCCGCTACGGCGCACCGGATAGTGGTCAAACAACGGCGCGTACGGCTTGATGTCAAGGAGCGGCGTGCCGTCCAAAATGTCAATATCAGCGACGCGCAGGAGGTTTCCCTCGACGGAAAGGAGCTTCACGGCGGACATGCCGATGGGGTTGGGCCGGGAGGGGGCCCGCGTGGCGAACACGCCGTGCAGATCTGAATCCATGTAGGGCTGCACCACCAGCTCCGCCGGCGCGGCGCGGTGGAACCAGTAGATCAACCAGATCCGCTCAAAACCCTCCAGATCCTTCAGCCCCGCCGAATACTCAGCGAAAACCTCTACCGTGCCTTCCGCGCCTTGGGCCATCGAAGGCTGCAAGGGCGTGCCGGCAGCTTGCCGGAAAGGCGTGTGGATTACGCCGATTGGCTTTAGGTGCATGGGGTCGGCCTCCGGAGACCGCTGTGCGCGATTCTCTGCAACTTTCAGTCTGACGCGGCGGGCCTGGCGAGGCAATCGCCTCCCGGGCGCGCGCTCCGGCGATCCGCGCCCCTGACATCGCCGTCAGGCAGAACCGCCGGAGCTTCACCTGTCATGGAGAATCGAGGCCAGCGCTTCTGGGTCCACGTTGCCGCCGGAGAGGATCACGACGACCGAAGAGATCTCCGGCGGCAACTTGCGGTGAAGCACCGCCGCGGCTGCCGCCGCTCCGCTCGGCTCCACCAGGATCTTCAAGCGCAGCAGAAGGAAGCGCATTGCGGCGCGGATCTCCCCTTCGCTCACCAGCAGAATCTCTTCCACATGCTGCTGGAGGATGGGAAACGTGATCTCACCGGGCTGGGTGGCCCGCAACCCATCGGCAATGGTGGCGGGCGGCGGGATTGCGACGCGCCGGCCGGCCTTAAACGAAAGGTAGGTATCATTGGCCAGCTCCGGTTCGGCGCCGAAGATGCGGATGCGCGGCCAGAGTGCCTTGGCGGCAATGGAGCATCCGGAAAGCAGCCCTCCTCCGCCGACCGGGGCGATCAGCGCTTGAGGCGGCTCGTCTAATTGGCCGGCCAGTTCAAGCGCGGCGGTTCCCTGGCCCGCGATGGTCCAGGGATGATCGAATGGCGGCAGGACGACGGCGCCGGTTTCAGCGGCGATTCGGCGGCCGATGGCCTCGCGGTCTTCCTTGAGCCGGTCGTAGAAGACGATTACGGCGGCTTGACTGCGGGTGGCCTCGAGCTTGGAGCGGGGCGCATCCGCGGGCATGACGATGGTGGCGCGGACGCTTTGCAGTCTGGCCGCCAGGGCGACGGCTTGGGCGTGGTTGCCCGAAGAAAACGTGACCACGCCGCGGGCGCGCTGCTCGGGGCTCATCGACAAAAGGAAATTCATTGCGCCGCGGATTTTGAAAGCGCCCATGCGCTGGAGGTTTTCGCACTTGAAAAAGACACGCGTGGCCGCGGCCTCGTCGAAGCCGCGCGAGGTCAGAACCGGCGTGCGGTGGACAAACGGCTGGATGCGGCTGGCGGCGGCTTGCACTTCGGCGAAGGTCGGCGCGTTGGGCACGGGCACGATTGTAGCGCCTGCGGCGCGGCGGATGCTATGGTGGTCGTTGCGGGCGGTTAGCTCAGATGGTCAGAGCGCCTGCCTTACAAGCAGGAGGCCGCAGGTTCGAGCCCTGCACCGCCCACCATGCCGTTACTGCGGCTCCACCTCCTCCAGCGCCAGCTCTTCGTAAAGGCGCGAAACGGCCTGCCGCACCCACCCGTGCAGCGAACCAGTCGAAGGTTCAACGCAGGCCCGCAGGCTACACAGCCGCGCCACAACCGACCCCGGCTGCATCAGGAGCCCCGGGCGGGGCAAGCCGCCCGTGATCACGATCTCCTCCGGCGCGTCCATTTCGCCGAGGCGCAGCGCGGGGCGGCGGCATTTCAGCTCTGAAGTGTAGATTCCCGCGGGAACCGCCTTCCGGCACCCGCACCAAGAGCCAACAGCGGTCCGCAGAAACACCTGACTTCCTTCGAGCGGCTCGAAGAAGCGGTCCGCGAGCGCGGTCAACTCCGCCGTCCTCATCAGACCGAAGCGCCAGGCCAGCTCAGCCGCAGCCGAGGGGACGCGGCCCTGACGGCTCTCGGCTTGAGATTGCAACGAAGTAGACCCCTGCCACCGCGGATTCAAATCGACCGCGCAGGGCCTTCCGGTGCGGTCGTCCACCACAAAGTCCAGGCCGAACAACCCTCGGTATCCCCGGTCCGCCAGCCAGTCTCCGATGCTCTCCGTCTGCTCGCGAATGTTGTCGAGAAATCCGCGCGGCACAGCCGATGCAGCGGTGAAGTCGTTGCCGCAGTGTCCGCTTGCGGGGCTGTTGAGCGCGGATTGCCCCACGATTTGAACGCTGGGAAAGCTCCCGAGCGTGCCATCCTCGGTTGCCAGCGCGTTTACATTGAAGGACATCGTTCCCGCGTAGGGCGCCACCCAAACCTCTTCACCCGCAAACCGTTCCCCAGCCTCCGCCCAATCCGTCGCCGATGCGATCACACGCGTCCCACGCCCGGCCGCATCTACGTTGCGCTGCATCACAAAACGGGCGCCGAACTCCGAGGCCAGTTCGCTGTAGCAGCATGCATCCAACCGAAGGCGGCGCGCGGGCAAGCGGGGCAGGTCCAGCGCTTCCACGCACTCCCGGAGGGCGGCCTTGCTTGAGAACCTTTGGAATTCATTCCAGCCCCGCAGCCGGCAGGGGAGGTTGTGGCGCCCCGCAAACTCGCTCAGGTGAAGGCTGGGATAGGGGCAAGCCGCCAGCCAAGAGCCGGCGGTCGTTTCACGAACGATCTCTTCCAGGCGTGCCTGCTGAGCGCCGCACAGGGCGTAGGTTTCCGGCTCGTCGCCGTATCCACGGCGGCACTGTTCCGCGCGCTCCCGCGAGAGGAACCGGATCCCGAGGCGCTCCTCCATCAGGTCCACGTCGCTGCCGTCGTCCAGGCACAGCACGAGGCCGAGCGGCGCCCACTCGTCGATCCCGATGCAATAGGACGCCATACGGGTCTGCCACACGATCCTTTTGCCGCCGAAGACCGCGCGGAAATAAGCCGGGCTGCACATGCCGGTAATTGTATAATCGGCTGGACAATCATGCCCAGCCTGATCACACGCATGGAGAGCCTCTGGGCAGTACTGCGCGCCCCAAGTTGGGGCCGCGAGGAGCTGGAGGACTTCCAGAGCCGTAGGTTCCGGGCGCTGGTGCGGCACGCCTTTGAGCGCGTTCCTTTTTACAGGGAGCTCTACTCCCGGCACAACGTGCAGCCAGAGGACATCCGCGGTCTGGAGGACTTGCCGCGGCTGCCCGTGGCTCTGCGCCATGAGATGCAGGGCAGGCCGCCAGGGCACCTGCTGGCGCGCGGATTCACCCCAGAGAAGCTGATCCGGCACCGGACCAGCGGCTCCACAGGGTATCCGTTCACCACCTACCGCACCTGGTTTGAAGAGCGCCTCCTCCACGCTGTGCGGCTTCGCGAGCAACTGCGGCGGGGACTGCGCATCACTGACCGGCGGGCCGCGGTTGTCGTGGGCCATGGGGACCGGATCGATGGGCGAGGAACCCGTCTGGCTCGCCGGCTGGGGCTGCTGCGCCGTTACTCGGTCAGTTGCCTGCTGCCCGCCTCTGAAATCCTAGCCCGCCTATCGCGGTGCCGGCCGGACACCCTCGGCGGCTATCCGGATGCGCTGGCGATGATCGCAAGCGAGGCCACCGAGGAACACCGCCGCCACATCCGGCCGCGGATCATCACCACGGGCGGAGAGACCTTGACGCCGGACATGCGGGCGCGAATCTCGGAGTGCCTCGGCGCGCCGGTCTATGACAACTACGGAGCGCACGAGTTCAACCTGCTGGCGTACGAATGTGGAGAAACCGGTCTGTATCATGTGGCCGAAGAGAGTGTCCTGTTGGAGGTGATGGACAACGGGCGCCCGGTTGCGCCCGGCCAAACCGGCGAGGTTGTGGCCACGGCGCTGCACTCCTTCGCCATGCCCTTCTTGCGGTACTGGACAGGGGACTTGGCGGTCGCGGCCCGCTGCGTTGTCCCTGCGGCGCTCCTTGCGCGACGCTGGAAAAGATTCTGGGCCGGGTGATCGACCGCTTCACTCTGCCGGACGGATCGAAACTTCACCCTTACCATTTGCTGGAGCCTTTGGTGAAAGAAGCGCCCTGGCTGCGGCGCTATCAGTTGATTCAGGAAGCCGTGAACCGTATTGTGCTGAAATTGCAGCCTCTGGATGGGGCCGAACCGCGCCCCGAGGACCTGTCCCGGCTGCGGGCCAGCCTTCAGGCGCCGCTGGGCCGGGAGGTCACATTGCAATTCGAACTTGTGAAGGAGCTTCCGCCGGCGGGCAGCGGCAAATTCCGCCCATACTATTCCAAGGTTCGGAGCTGAGCGCGCCGGGCCATCGGGGCGGGAGCGTCACGCAGGAACGGCGATTTGGCCTCCGGCCGGAGGGTCGCTTATATTAGGACGGTGAGCCCAACTCAGCGAGCAGCGGCGGCGGTCTTGATCGCGGGCGCCGCGGCCGCGACGGCATCGGTTTTGTCTCAGCGGTATGCTGCGCCGCCGATCCCGCATCCTGCACAGGCAGCCGGGGCATGGCAGGCTTTCACCACCGCGCCGGTGCTCGCCCGGGACACTTTCACCCGCGTGCTCGAACGGGCGGGGCTCAGCGTAAGCGAACGGCTGGCCGTGGTCTCCGCCGTGCGCGGATGTATCGATTTCCGGAAGCTGCGCCCGGGGACGGAAATGACGCTGGCCTGGTCGCGGCAGGGTTCGCTCGAGTCGATTGTCTATCCGGTGGACGCCGACCGCAGGCTGCACCTTTCCCGCAATGAGCGGGGTTTCTCCGCGCGCCTGGCCGAGGTTCCTAGCACGATCCGCACCGTGGTGGCCCGCGGCACGATCCGCGGCTCCCTTTTCGCCAGCATGGAGCGGGCCGGCGAACGGCCGGAACTGGCGATGCAGATCGCGGATGTGTTCGCCTGGGATTTGGACTTCTACACGGATCCTCGGGAGGGCGACGAGTTCGAGGTCCTCATCGAAAAGAAGGAGTACTCAAACGGCCAGGCGCCTGTCTATCTGCGCATTCTGGCGGCACGCTACAACAACGCCGGCAGGGTCTATGAGGCCTACTTTTTCCGGGACGCGAATGGCAAGCCCGGCTACTTTTCCGGTGACGGGCGCGCCTTGCAGGCCGCCTTCTTGCGTTCCCCGCTCAAGTTCGATGCCCGGATCAGCTCCCACTTCTCCTTTTCCCGGCTGCACCCTGTGCTGAAGATCCGCCGCCCCCATTTCGGGACCGATTACGCCGCCCCGGCCGGAGCGCCCGTGCAGGCCGTCGCCAGCGGGGTCGTGACCATGGCCGGTTACAACGGCGGTGCGGGGAATATGATCGCCATCCGGCACGCCAACGGTTACGAAACCCAGTATCTGCACCTATCCAGGATCTTCGTGCGCTCCGGCCAGCGCGTCGAGCAGGGACAGCAGATCGGGCTGGTCGGCTCGACTGGACTATCCACAGGCCCGCACTTGGACTTCCGCGTGAGGCGAAACGGCGGCTACGTGAACTTCGAGCGCCTTCGTCCGCCCCGCCTGGATCCTTTAAGCCCGGCGGAGAAACAAGCCTTTGCGCGGCAACGGGACCAGTATGCGGCCATGCTCCGGGAGGGCCGCAGCTCACCCGAGGTTCTGACCGCCGGGGCCCATCCGCCGGGCCAAGCTGCTTCCCCGCCCCTCGTCCGCCCTGCATCTCCATGAACTTCCTCAGCTTCGATATCGAAATCGCCGACGTCTTTGATCTAAGGCCGGGCGAGGACCTCAACCGTCACTCCCCCTTCCGCATCGCCGTGGCTGCGGCCGTCGGCCAGGACGGAAGCCGGAAAGTCTTCTATTCGCAGGACGCGCAGGGCAACCCGGCCCCCGAAATGACCCGCCAAACGGCGCGTGAGCTGCTGGAGTATCTCGCTCAGAGACAGCGCGAAGGCTGCCGGCTGTTCGCCTGGAACGGGCTCAGCTTCGATTTGCGCTGGATCGGCTACAACGCCGGGGACATCGAAGCGGCGGCGCGGCTGGCGCTGGACCTTTACGATCCGATGTTCCAGTTCTTCAACCAGCGCGGCTTTCCGGTTTCGCTGGCCGCGGTCGGCGAGGCGATGGGCATCTCCCAGCGGAAGCTGATGAACGCCGCCGACGCCCCCAAGGAGTGGCGCAAGGGCAACCACCAGCGGGTGATCGAGTATGTGCTCGGCGACTGCCAGATCACCAACCAGATCATCGAGGCGGTCGCCCGGCGCGGCGCCATCGCCTGGAAGACCAGCAAGGGGACCGTTCAAGTCGAGCCCATGCCGCGTTTCAAGACCGTGGCGGAGATCCTGCGCGATCCGCAGCCGGACCAAAGCTGGATGAAGGGAACCGGCAAGCGCCGCTCCGATTTCACGGACTGGATCCCGGCCCATATTCTCGCGCTTGCCCGGACCTGAACCGGGCGGGGCGGCAATCCAGGGGCTCGTTTTGTTAGAGTCAGGAGAAGGCGACTATGGCGATTTTCGTGACGGGAGGAGCGGGCTTCATCGGCTCTGAGTTTGTCCGGCAGTGGGTCCGCCGCTATCCTTCCCAGCTCATCATTAACTTCGATAAGCTGACTTACGCGGGAAACCTGGAAAACCTTTCCTCGGTGGAAAACCACCCCGCTTACCGCATGGTTCGGGGGGATGTGGCCGAGCCGGAGGATGTACGCGCAGCCCTGCCCGAGGGTTGCGACGCCATTGTTCACTTCGCCGCCGAGTCCCATGTGGACCGCAGCATCCTGAGCGCCGCCGAGTTTGTCCGCACCAACGTGCTGGGCACGCAAGTGCTGCTGGACGCCGCCCGCGAGAAACGAGTGCGCCGGTTTCTCTACATCTCGACCGACGAAGTTGGCGGCAGCATCCCGGCGGGCCAGTACTTCCGCGAAGACTCGCCGCTGGTCCCCAGCAGCCCCTATGCCGCCAGCAAAGCCGCGGCCGAGCATCTGGTCCGCGCCGCCGCGCACACCTTCGGGCTGGATGCGGTCATTACGCGCACCAGCAACAACTACGGACCCTATCAGTTCCCCGAAAAACTGATCCCCTTAGCCATTGCCAACATCCGCCGGGGGAAGCCCGTCCCGGTCTATGGCGACGGCCTCCAGGTGCGCGACTGGATCCACGTTTCCGACAACTGCCGCGCGTTGATGCTTGTGCTGGAGCACGGCAGACCGGGCGCCACCTACCACATCGGCGGCGGTCATGAGTTGCCAAACCTGGAGCTGCTGCGCCTCCTGCTCCGAATCATGGATGCGCCCCCCTCGTTGCTGACCCACGTCAAGGACCGCCTCGGGCACGACCGGCGCTATGCGGTCGACTGGTCGCGGATCCGCAACGAATTGGGCTGGACGCCGGAGATCGCACTCGAAGACGGATTGCGCTCCACAGTGGCCTGGTACGACTCGCACGCCGATTGGGTGGAACGGGCCACCAGCGGCGAGTACCGAACTTACTACGAACGCGTTTATGGAATGCAGTATGCCCAGCGGCAAAATTGAGATCGCCCTGCCGGAGTGCCCCAAAGGATTGGGCCATATTATTTCGCACCCCGGATCTCCCGATCTGATCGAAGGCGTTCGCATTCAACCTCTGCAACTCTGGCCGGATGATCGCGGCTATTTCCTCGAACTGTACCGCCTCGGACAAGCCCTGACCGCGGAATTCCCCGCCGGCAGCATCCAGATCTCTGCCGCCGTCAACTTCCCCGGGACCATCAAGGCCTTTCATTACCACCGGGAACAGACCGACTGTTTCACGCCAGTCCGCGGGCTGTACCAGATCGCGTTGGTGGATCTCCGCAAGGACTCGCCGACCTTCGGCCGCCGCAACACCATCTACGCCGGAGAGCTTCGTCCCTGGCAGGTGCTCATCCCGCGCGGGGTGGGCCACGGCTACAAGGTCCTGGGGACGGAGACCGGCGTGCTCGTCTACGCCACGGACCGTTTTTACAATCCGGAAGACGAGGGGCGGATTCCTTATGATCACCCTGGGATCAACTACGACTGGTCCACGCAGCACAAGTAGCGAGCGGCGGGCCGGCAGGCGCGCGGGCTGGAAACAAGCGGCAGTCCTGCTCTCGATAGCCGCGTGTTCGGCCCCCACAGCCGCCGCCCAAGATCCGCGCGAAATCATTTTGCGTTCCGCCGCGCTCGACCAGCGCGACCTGGAACTTCGGCGCAACTACACTTACGTGGTCAAGGCCGAACAGCGCCGCCTGGATTCGCAAGGCCGGCTGCGGTCGGCCGAAAGCGAAGAGTGGGAGGTGCTGGTGCTCTACGGCTCGCCCTACCGGCGCCTCATCGCCAAGAATGGACGGCCCCTGTCTGCGGAGGAGGAGCGCAAGGAGCAGGCCAAGCTCGAAAAGGAGATGGCGCGGCGCAGGAAGGCCGCCGAAAAGGACCCTGGCAAGCTCTCTCGCGAGGATGCGCGGGAGCTGGAGGAACAGAAGGCGCTCTTGAAGGAAATCGCGGACGCGTTCTCCTTCCGCATCGAAGGCGAAGAGCTAGTGGATGGGTTCCGCTGCTGGCGCATCCGGGCTGAGCCCCTTCCGGGCTACCGGCCCAAATCGCGCCGCGCGAAGCTGCTCCCCGCGTTCCGCGGCCTATTGTGGATCACGCAGGATGAGTATCGCTGGGCGCGCGTGGAAGCCGAAGCCGTCCGGACCGTTTCTTTCGGCTGGATTCTGGCGCGCCTCCAGCCGGGGAGCCAGCTCTGGTTCGAACAAAAGCGCGTGCAGGACGAGATCTGGCTGCCTTCCTCGGCGCGGATGAAGATCTTCGCCCGCCTGGGTCTGGTGCGGAAGTTGAACGCCGAGGTGGACGTGACGTTCTCCAATTACCGGAAATTCCAGACCGATAGCCGCATCGTCGAAACCCAGGAGCTTCCCTGAGAGGCCCTGCGCTGCCGCTGCCCGCTTGCGCGCCCGGGCCCCAGCCGGATCTTCATTTCCGCCAAAAGGCCGGGCTAAAGATCACCAGCAACGTATAGAACTCCAGCCGGCCGGCGATCATGCAAAAGGAAAGCACCCACTTGGCCAGCGCGGGCAGATGGGCGTAATTCTCGGCGGGTCCCACGGTCCCCAACCCCGGCCCAATATTGAACATCGAGGCAGCCACGGCGGCAATGCTGGTCAAGATGTCCACCCCCATGGCCGCCAGCAGGACGCAGGAGGCGAAGTTCACCATCAGCGCCAGATATACCAGGTTCAGCAGGCTCCGGATGGAAGCATCCGGGACGGCCTGCCCCCCAACCCGCACCGCAAAGACGCCCCTGCGTTCCACCATCGCCTTGAACTCCCGCCCCACCACCTTCAGCAGCAAGATCACGCGAGCAACCTTAATGCCCCCTGCGGAGGAACCCGTACACCCGCCCACGTACATCAACGCCAAAAGCAGGATTTGCGGCAACGGCCTCCATTGTTCGTAGTCTGCCGTCACAAACCCGGTGGTTGTGACGATCGAAGTGACTTGGAACAGCGCGGACCGCAGCGCGCCCTCGAAACTGTGTCCGCCTTGCCGCAGCAGGCTGACGAGCACCACGACCGTGGCGGCAGCGATCAGGAGAGCGTAGACCCGGACTTCACTGTCCCGGAAAAAAACGGCCGGCCTCCTTTCGACCCAGAGCTGATACTGCCGGGCAAAGTTGATGCCCGCCAGAAACATGAACGCGATGATGACGTACTCCACGCCGGGGTTTTGGAAGCCGGCGACGCTGGCCGTGCGGGTGGAAAAGCCCCCCGTGCCCAGGGTCGAGAAGGCGTGGCAAACGGCCTCGAAAGGCTCCACGCCAAACAGGCGCAGGGCCAGGTATTCGGCCAGGGTCAGGGCGAAATAGATTTTCCAAAGCGCGATGGCGGCCTCGGCGATTCTCGGCTTCAGCTTTTCGGATTTGGCCCCGGAAAACTCCGCCCGGTACAGATGCATGCTCCCCACGCCTAACAAAGGCAGAATGGCAATGCCGAGCAAGACGATGCCCATGCCGCCGATCCAGTGCGCCTGAATGCGCCACAGTTGCAGACCCCGGTCCAAGACCTCCACCCCCGGCAGCACCGTCGCGCCGGTGGTCGTGAACCCCGAGGCGGCCTCGAAGAAGGCATCCGTGAAGCTCGGGAAATGCGGTGACCAGTAAAACGGCAGTCCCCCAAAACCCGCTGCCGCGACCCATACCAGGCACACCAGAAGGATGCCTTCGCGGCGCGACAAATCGGTCGGCGGCGCAGGGTTGCGCCACCGGAGCAGACCGCCGGCGGCGGCCGTGACCGCCAGCGATAACAGCAGCGGCTTCAAGCCTTCGCCGGCATCGGCCCAGGCAACCACGGCCGGGACCAACATCGTCCCCGCCAAACCCAGCAGAAACAGGCCCAGCACGTGGGCCAGCGCGCGCGCCCGGATCAAGCCGGCCTCCGCCGCGGCGCCGCCAGAAAGGCGGACTCCAGCTCGGGAACCACCCGTTCCAGCGTGAAAAAGATGACCCGGTCTCCCGGCTGAATCGATTCCTCTCCGCGTGGCACGGTGACTTCTCCATCCGGGCGGACAATCGCGCCGACGATCGCCCCCTTGGGGAATCGCACTTCCTTGAGCTTTTTGCCCGTGTATCTGGATTCGGCGGCGACCAGCTCAATCGCCTCCGCCTCCTCCTCGCGGAACGTGGTGACCGAAAGCACACGCCCCTTGCGCACATATTGCAAAATCCGGTCCACCGCGTACAAGCGCGGGCTGACCGTCGTGTGGATACCCAGCCGGTGCGCCATGGGCAAGTAATTCAGGCGGTTGACCAGCGCCACCAGCTTCTTCGCCCCCAAACGACGGGCCAGCAGCGAGGCGATGATGTTGTCCTCGTCGTGGTTGGTGAAAGCCAGGTAGGCGCTGGCGTCTTTCACGTTCTCTTCGATCAGGGTCGCCTCGTCGGTGCCGTCGGCGTGGACCACCACCGTCGTGTCCAAGACCCGCGCAATCTTCTCGCAGCGCGCGGCGTCCCGCTCGAACAGTTTCACCTCGACGCCCATCTTCTCCAGGGCCTGCGCCACCCAAATGCTGAGCTGCTTGCCTCCCAAAATGAACACACGCTTCAATTCCACTTTCGACGGCAGCCCCATGAATCCAATCACCCTCTCCAGGTCCGCAGCCCGGGTGATGATGTAGATCTGATCGCCGGGCCGCAGCACGTCGCTGCCATGCGGGATGATGACCTCCGGGCCGCGGAAGATCATCGTGATCAAGGAGTTCTTGGGAGGCCCCATCCGGTCCAACTCGGCCAAGGTCTTGCCAGCCACCCAACTGCTCTCCTCCACCGTCATCCCGAACAGCTTCACCCTTCCTTCGGCGAAGTCGATAATGTCGGAGACTCCCGGCGTGCCCAGCACCCGAAGCAAGCGGCCGGCCAGCTCCGACTCGGCGTGAATGATCAAATCGATCTTCAGTCCGACCGTTGCGCACAGCCTCCGCCATTCCTCCACCTCATGGGTGCGCAGGTTGGCCACTTTCAACACGTCGGCCGACTCGGCCTGCCCGGCCAGACAGGCCAGCAAATTCACTTCATCGGAATCCGTAACACAGATGAGCAGCTCCGCGTCCCGAATGCCCGCCTCCCGCAGCGTATCCGGGCTGGACGCGCTGCCGCGCACGATCCGGGCATCCAGAACCTCTTCCAGATAGGCGCAACGCTCCACATCCTGCTCGACAACCGTCACCTCATGACCCTCACGGCTCAATCGCCTCGCCGTGAGGTAACCGACTTCTCCGCCGCCCGCAATCAGGATTCTCATGTACGGTCCAGGCCTGCCGCCGTCTCTCTAGCGCCACGCGTCGTGCCGCACGCGCTGCTTCGGCGTCATTATCGTATATTCGCCGCGGCCGGTTGCGGTACCAGACCGCTCGCTCGCCTCCTCCGCCGGGCTCCGGCGCCCCCGGTGCGCCTTTGCCCCACCGCCCCATCGCTTTGGGTATATACTGGTTCGCCAGTCGGCACACCATAGTCTTCCCAATAGAGAACGGCCGCCGGCACGGAGGATGTTATGCCAGCGGAAACCAACCGCCGTCAGTTTTTGGGCGCCGCAGCCCCCGCGGCAGCCTTTACCATTCTTCCCAGACACGTCCTCGGCGGCCAAGGTTACACCGCGCCGAGCGACAAGGTCACGCTGGCCCATATCGGCATGGGCACTCAGGGCTTCAACGAGCTGGGCGCCCTGTTGGCCGAACCCGACATCCAAATCGTCGCGGTCTGCGACCCCAATACCGACAGCGAGGACTACGTGGAATGGTCCAAAGGAAGCATCCGCAGCCGCATCCGCCAATACCTCGATGACCCCAACTGGAGGGAGTCCAGCAGCGGCTGCCCCGGCGGGCGGGAAGTGGGCCGCTACGTCGTCGACACCTACTACGCGAAACAGCGCGGACAGGAGAAGTTCCGGGCTTGCGCCGCCTACGAGGACTTCCGGGAGCTCCTTGAGAAAGAGAAGGACGTGGATGCGGTCAAGATCATGACCCCGGACCACCTGCACGCCACCATCGCCATTGCCGCTATGAAGAAGGGCAAGCACGTCTTGGTGCATAAGCCGCTCGCCAACCGCATGTACGAAGCCCGGCTGGTGATCGAGACGGCGCGCAAGACCGGCGTCGCCACACACCTGCTGGCCTATGGCAGCGGCGCCGAGAATGGGCGGATCGCGGCGAAGATCAAGGAAGGCGTCATCGGACCGCTCCGCGAGATCCACAACTGGACCAACCGCCCGGTTTGGCCGCAGTATACTTCCATTCCGTCCGACCGGCCGCCCATCCCCAAGGGATTCAACTGGGACCTGTGGCTCGGCCCCTGCCTGGATCGTCCCTACCACCCGCACTACACGCACACCGTCTTCCGCGGCTGGTACGACTTCGGCGGTGGCTCCATGGCCGACATGGGCATCTACAGCCTCTGGCCCGTCTTCGCCGAGCTTAACCTGGAATCGCCCGTGAGCGCCCAGGCCTGGGCCACCCATCATTGCGATATCGTCGACGGCGTCAGCCGTCCCGTGCGCAATGACTGGTCCTACCCCGCCGGTTGCACCATCCGCTTCCAGTTTGCGGCCCGAGCGGGGATGCCAGAGCTTGAGCTTTACTGGTACGACGGCGGCATGAAGCCGCGCCTGCCGGCGGAAGTGGAGCCGCCGGACGGACAGATCCCCGCTGAGGGGATTCTCTTCGTCGGCGACCGCGGGAAGATCATCGCCGGCTTCAACGGCCAGAACCCGCGGCTCATCGCCGACGGCAAGGTGACTTCGCTGTGGCCCGAGGAACAAGCCGCATCTCAGCGCGGCCGGCAGCAGCAAGCCCCAGGCCGCCGCGCGACTCCGGTTTGGCTTCCGGCTCTGAAAGGCGGTCCGCCTTCTCCCGGCAACTTCCTCAACGCCGCGGCGATCTCCGATGCGGTTTGCCTGGGCACGGTGGCGCTGAGGGCCGGCCGCAAGGTGCTGTTCGACAGCGCGGCCATGAAGATCACCAACATCGCGGAAGCCAACAAGTACCTCTACCGCGAATACCGTCCAGGGTGGGAGCTGTAGTCCAAGCCTGGACGATCAGCAACGCTTTTCTGGGCGTACGGTCGGAGGCGCGGACCTGCGGGCCGACATTCTCGTGTGGGGCAGGCTGCTTCCATGGGGCAGACATCCTTGTCTGCGGCCGGCAGCTCCCGTGGAGCAAGCCGCCACGCTTGCCATGCCGGCAGTCGTGCCGGCGGAGCAACACACCCACCATCTGTCCGGGCTCCCCAGACGGCACCCGCCGCCAAGACTGGCGGCGTGGCCCGCAAGACTGCGCGCTCCACTTCAAGATGCCGCCGCCTGTGGAGCAAGCCGCCACGCTTGCCATGCCGGCGGTCGCGCCGGCAGACGGCGGCTCAACCTCTTTCATCCCCAGTTGTGTATACCCGCTCAAGAGCTGCTCTGTACTACTAGCCCGTAGATTCTTTTCCGCGCGCGAAGATTTTTTATGCCGCCATACCTGTTTGGTTGCGGCTCTGCCGCGCTGTGGTGAGCGCATCCCTGGGTGCTTGTCAGCACGGAAGGAGCTGGGGCAACGGACTGCCCCGCTGATGTCACCAGCAGGGCGTGGAGGCCCCAAGCGCTACGGTTGCTTCGGCAAAACCGGATTGCAAACCGGCCACGGGGCAAACCCCAGGTTCCGCGTCTGGCGGTCCACCCAGAGATAATCCGGCGGATTGGAGCCGAACTGAACCTCCACAATCACGCCGTCTTTGCAGCCGCGAGTCTTGGTGATCTTCCGCTCAGCTGTGTTGGCATGCGCGCTCTGGGGACCCCAGTCTTCCATGAACTTTTCCAGGGTGTAGTGTTTGCAGGGCGACTCTTCCGTGCAGCCCCACAGCGCGTAAGCCCCCGCGTAGTCCCGCCGGTCCAGCAATTCAAAGAACCGCTTGGCCTGTCGGACCTCCCGGTAGTTCCGCAGCAGAAAATACGCGGTTGTCCCCAGCGCCGCCAGAATCAGCGCCGCCAGCACCGTCCGCTTGATCCAGCGCGACCGCTGTTCTTCGCCCGCGCCGTAGCTCTCCAGAAAGCCGGACATGGCCCTACTTCACAGGATACGCTTTGTCGTAAGCAGCGGTTGCCTCTTTGGTGATGTCCAGCGCAGCTTTGTGGTAGACCGTGTCGTTCAAGTCGAACACCAGGTCCAGACCCTTTTCCTCGGCCAGCTTGTCGATTACCGCCTTCAGCCGCAGGCTGGCCCGGCTCAGAATCTCATTCCTTTCCCGGTCCACGTCAGCCTGAAGGTCCTCGCTAAACCGCTGGAGTTCCCGCTGCTTGCGCTGAGCCTGTAGGTTCATCTCATTCTGCGCTTGAGGCGTCAGCTTGTTTCCCAAAGTCTCCAACTGCTGCTGAATGGCCTGCAATTCCTTCTGAAGCTTCTGGAATTGCTCCTGGCGGGGCTTGAACTTCGCCTCCAGGTCCGCCTGGGCCTTCTTGATCTCAGCCGTTTCGGCCAGCGCCGCCTGTGTGTCCACGACCGCAATCTTGATCTGTGCGAATGCGGCCGGAGTTGCCGCCAAAGGCAGGCACAGCGCCAACAGCCGCACGCCATTCAAACGCAACATGATACGCTCACTCCTGTTTTGGTTTACGTCTTTAGGGTAGCATGGACACTCTACCCCATCCGGCGCCTGGCGGCAACTACCCTCCGTCGCGCGGGCTTCCCGCTCCGTACTCTCAGGAGCCTGCGCCGCAGCCATCGCGCCATCCTACCCCTTACACCGCCGGTGCTATTCTCATGGCTTAAGTGTTTAGCCGCCGCCAACGCAAACTGAGGGTTTTGTTCGGACTGGCAGACGCCGTCCTGACGCTCTTGGCCTTCGAAGCCGCCTACTACACCCGGACCCACCTTCCGCTCGAACGGCCTTTCTTCTTTACGCTGGACTTCCGCCTGCTGCTCGAAGGCTTCGCCATTTTGGCCGTGCCTGTGCTGGGACTGTGGCTCCGCGTCTACGACCGTCTCGATACCGCCGGCCCGCGCCGCGTCTTGGCCGACGTCGTGCGGCAGTGCACTCCGGCGGTGGCGGCCATCGTGCTTCTGCAATACGTCGTGCACCGTGAATTCCCGGTCAGCCGCCTGTTTCTGGCCCTATTGGGACTCTACCTCTCGGTTCTGTTGGCTTTGTTCCGCCTGTCCGGCCGCAAGCTCGCCCGCGCTGCCAGCCGTGAATTCGGCGCGCACCATTTCGTGCTGATCGTTGGGACCGGCCCCTCGGCGCGCCGCCTCGGCGAGGAGCTTGAGAAGCTGGAGGCCTACGGCATCCGCATCCTGGGATTCCTCAACGACAATTCCGAAAATGCTCCGGCGGAAATCCAGTTGGCGCGCCCCTACCCCGTCCACCCCATCCGGGAGCTGCCCGAGCTCCTCCAGCGCCGCGTGGTCGACGAGGTTCTGTTTGCCGTGGACCGCAGCAAGCTTCCGGAGCTGGAGGAGGTATTTCTGCTCTGCGACGAGGAAGGCGTCCGCACCCGCATCGCCGTAGACTTCTTCCCCCACGTCCACAGCCGCCTCTATCTGGAACGGCTGGGCTCGATTCCGTTGCTGACATTCTCGGCCGCGCCGGATGATCAGGTCCTGTTGCTGGTCAAGCGGGTGATGGATTTCTCCCTCTCCTTGCTGGGACTCATCGTGCTGGCCCCCTTCATGCTGCTGGTAGCCCTTCTTATCCGGTTGACCTCTCCCGGGCCCGCCATTTTCCGCCAGGTGCGCTGCGGTCTCAACGGCCGCCGGTTTGTGCTCTACAAGTTCCGCTCCATGTGCCAGGACGCGGAACAGCGTCAGGCTGAGCTCGCCCACCTGAGCGTCAAGTCCACCGCCTTCAAGCTCCCCGATGATCCGCGCCTCACCCCGCTGGGCCGCTGGCTCCGCAAGTTCTCGATCGACGAGTGGCCCCAGCTCTGGAATGTCCTCCGCGGCGACATGTCCTTGGTCGGGCCCCGCCCGCCGGTGCCCGCCGAAGTCGAGCGCTACCAGCGCTGGCAGCGGCGGCGCTTGCGCATGCGCCCCGGCCTGACCTGCTTGTGGACCCTGGCCGGCCGTGATCACCTCGATTTCGACACCTGGATGCGCCTCGACATGGAGTACATCGACAACTGGTCGCTGGCGCTGGATTGCAAGATTCTGCTACAAACGATTCCGAAGGTGATCACCGGCAAAGGAGCGTACTGACCCATGCATCTGGTGCCCACAAAAGAAGAGGTAGTGAAACTGTTCGAACAGACCGGCGCTTTGCGGCGCGGCCATTTCGAATACCCCAACGGCCTTCACGCCGACGAGTACTTGCAGGTGGCGCTCGCCATGCGCTACTACCAGCACGCCAAGACCCTGAGCGTGGGGTTGAGCCGCCTGGTGCGGGCCAACCCGGAACTGCATGCCATGATCCCTCAGCTCTCCATCGTGGCCCCGGCCACCGGAGGGCTCCCCGTAGCCTACGGAGTCTCCGAGGCGCTCCGCGCGCACCAGGTCTATTGGGCCGAGCGGGAGAATCCCGGTGAACCGATGCGCTTCCGCCAATTCCTCGAGCTGACGCCCGGCGAAAAGGTTCTCCTCGTCGATGACATCATGCGCACCGGCTCGAAACTGACCGAGCTCAAGAATCTGGTGGAGTCCAACGGGGGCGTGGTCGTCGGAATCGCCATCCTCGTCTACCAGCCGGCCCCCGGCGCCCCGGACTTCCGTCCGCTGCCCTTCTACTACCTTGCGAAACTGGATGACATCCGCTACCGCGACGCCGCCTCCTGCGAGCTTTGCCAGCAGGGCGTGCCGCTGGTCAAGATCCGTGTCTAGTCCGGCGGAATGAGCATTCCCGCCAGGACCGCCTGCGCATAGTTCGCTGCCGGCCCGCTCGGGCAGCAGAAGCGCCTGATCGCCCGGCCCGAACGGCTCGGGCCGGATTTGCTAAGGTGTTGATGAGTTCCACGCTGTTGAGACGCCACAGGAGGATGTTTATACCCATGCGAGTTCACAGCTCCACCTCGCGGTTCCGCTTGCGCCCGTTACGCCTGCCCCTGCTTTTTGGGATCCTGGTCCTTCTGCCGTTGCTGTTCTTTCCCGCCTTCGCGGCAAACCAGGGAGTGATCGAACCGGGAGCAAAGCTTGAACTGCTGGCTGAGATCTTCGGCTTCACCGAAGGCCCCGCCGCCGACGCCGAGGGCAACGTGTTCTTCACCGACCAGCCCTACAACCGCATCTACCGCTGGTCGGTTGCCGATCAGCTCACGGTCTTCCACGACAACGCCGGACGCGCCAACGGCCTGTATTTCGGCAAGGACGGGAACCTCTACGCCTGCGCCGACCTCAACAACGAAATCTGGCGCATCGACCCCTCCGGCAAGATCACGGTCCTGGTCAAAGAGTATGAGGGCAAGCGCCTCAATGGGCCAAACGATCTCTGGATCGATCCCAAAGGCGGCATCTACTTCACCGACCCCTTCTACCGCCGCGACTACTGGACTCACACCGCGATGCCCCAGGACGGGCAGCACGTCTACTATCTGAGCCCGGACTACAAGAGGCTCATCCGCGTCGCCACCGATCTGGAGCAGCCCAACGGCATCATTGGCACGCCCGACGGCAAGCGCCTCTATGTGGCCGACATCCGCGCCGGCAGAACCTACGTCTACGACATCCTTCCCGACGGCTCCCTGAGCAATAAACGTCTGTTCGCTTCTCTCGGCTCCGACGGCATGACCATGGACGAGCAGGAGAACATCTACCTGACCGGCAAGGGCGTCACCGTGTTCAACGTCCGTGGAGAGCAGATCGACCACGTCGAAGTCCCTGAACGCTGGACCGCTAACGTGACCTTCGGCGGCAAGGACCGCCGCTGGCTGTTCATAACTGCCTCCGATTCCCTTTACTGCATCCGCACCCGCGTCCGAGGCGCCCATTAGCGCGCGCTGACAAAGGGCCAAACCAAAGTTGGGTAAGGCTGGCTTATCGCGGAAAGCGCAACGGCCCGCAGCTTAGGATCCAAGGCAGGCGGGCGTCCGCCTGGCGGACAAGGCGCTGCGCTCCCAACCGGCGTCAAAGGGTGTATGCTGCTTGATGACCGGGCAAAGCAAGGAAACAAACCCGGGCGAGGAGAGGAATCTATGGCGACAAGGCGATCGTTTCTCATCGGCTCCGCGTTGACCGCCGCGATGTCGCGGTCCGCCGTGGGGGCCAACGAGCGAATCCGGCTGGGTTTTTTGGGAACCGGCACCCGCGGCAGTTACATGGCCACGGTGGCCGAAGAGTTTGAAGATTGCCAGATCCTGGCGATGTGCGATGTCTATAAGCCCTACCTCGAGAAAGCCGTGGCGGGGCTCAAGGTGAGCAAGCCCGACACTTACACCGACTACCGGCGGGTGCTGGAGCGCAAGGACATCGATGCGGTTTTCATCGCCACGCCGGATCACTGGCACGCGCCGATGATCATCGAAGCCAGTCAGGCGGGCAAAGACATCTATTGCGAGAAGCCGCTCTCGAACAGCATCGAGGCGGGATGGCGGGCCGTCGAGGCGGCCCAGCGGCATAGGCGGGTGGTCCAGATCGGGCTCCAGCAGCGCAGTTGGGACCATTTCCAGAAGTGCTGCGAGCTGGTGCAAAGCGGGATGTTTGGAACGATCTTCCATTGCCAGTTGCACTGGCAGGGATCCTACACCCGGCCCAAGGAAGAACCCACGGCGCCGCCTCCGGATCTCGATTGGGAGCTGTTCCAAGGACCCGCGCCGCGCAAGCCGTTCAGCCCTTCGCGGTTCCGGAGCTGGCGAAGCTATTACGACTACGGCGGGGGGATCATCACCGACCAGGGGGTGCACGTGGCCGACGTCGTGCACTGGTATATGAAAGTCCGCGAGCCGCGCTACGCGTCGGCCGCTGCCCAGTACGTGAATTTCGAACCGAATCCCGAGTGCCCGCCGGACTCGTTCCAGATCGCCTGGCAGTACGACAAGTTCGTGATGTCGTTCACCAACGCCTACATGCCGCAGACCGACTACCTGGCGGACCAGGGGAATTACTTCTATGGCACGCGCGGCGTTCTTCACGTGAACCGGCAGAGCTACACCTACCGCCCCATGCCGGTGCGCGGAGGCGCGGGACGCGGGCAGCCGCCCGCGCCGGCCTTCGAAGCCTTCAATACGAAGTTCGCCTACGTGGGCAAGCCCTCCGATTCGGCGCATATCCGCAACTGGCTGGACTGCATCAAGAGCCGTGGCACGCCCACCACGGACATCGAGACCGGCTTCTACTCGACGCTGCCTTTGCTGTTGGGGCTGCTGGCCGTGCGCGATGGCAAAACGTACTACTGGGACGGGAAACAGGCCCGGGCTTGAAGCCGGGATGGGAGGTTTCGGATGAGCCAAATGACCGGGAGGCGTGAATTCCTGCGGCGGGCTAGCCTGCCCGCCGCGGCGGCTTTTTTGTTCCGGGCCCGCGCAGCCGCGGCGCGCAAGATGAAGATCTGCCTTCACACCGGCAACATCGGAGTCAAGGCCAACCTGCGGCAACAATTCGAATATGCCGTCCAGTACGGCTTCGAGGCATACGACCCGAACATCAACGAGCTGGCCGCGCTGTCGGATTCGGACCTGAAGCGCTTGCTGGACGATATGGCCGCCAAGAACATCGTCTTCGGGTCGCTGGCGCAGAGCGTGCCGGTCACTCAACCGGAGGAGAAGTTCGCCGAGTGGCTCAAGAATAACTTGATGGGATGGGCCAAGGCGCTTCAGCGGGCCGGCATGACGCGCTTCTGCACCTGGATCAGCCCGGGCGACAACCGGCTGACCTATCTTCAGAACTTCCGGCTGCATGCGAAGCGGCTGGGCGAGGTGGCCACGGTGCTCGGTGATCACGGGATCCGCTTCGGTTTGGAGTACGTCGGGCCGCGCACGAGCTGGAGCCGGAGCATGTACCCCTTCATTCACACCATGGCCAGCATGAAGGAGCTGATCGCCGAGATCAACAAACCCAATCTCGGCTTCCTTCTCGATAGCTGGCACTGGCACAACTCGCAGGAGACGCCGGAAGACATCCTCACGCTGACCAATAAAGATATCGTGGCCGTGCACGTCAACGACGCGCCCAAGGACGTCCCGCTGGATCAGCTCCGCGACGGCCAGCGCGAGATTCCGCTGGCGACCGGCGTGATCAACATCTCGGGCTTCATCAACGCGCTGCACAAGACCGGTTATGACGGACCGGTGGCGGCCGAGCCGCTGGGCGCGCCGGTCCGGAATCTGCCGCCGGAGGAGGCCTTGGCCACGGTGGCGGACGCCATGAAGCGGATGATGGCGCTGATTCAGTGAGGCTTGCCGAGCCGGCAGGGCCGGTTAACGAAAGACAGGGTGTGCGAAGATACGTTCGAGGGGATTTCCATTATGGCTGCCAAGAAAATCTTGATGCTCACCGGTGATTACGTGGAAGACTACGAGGTCATGGTGCCGTTTCAGGCCCTGCTAATGGCGGGGCACACGGTCCACGCGGTCTGCCCCAACAAGAAGGCGGGCGAGGTGGTGCGCACGGCCATCCATGACTTTGAGGGCGATCAGACCTACAGCGAGAAGCGCGGACACAACTTCACGCTGAACGCCACCTTCGATGAGATCCGCGCCGAAACCTACGACGCGCTGGTGATTCCCGGCGGCCGGGCGCCCGAGTATATTCGCCTGAACCCGCGGGTTTTGGAGATTGTGCGGCATTTCGCGGAGGCGAACAAGCCGATCGCCGCCATCTGCCACGGGGCCCAGGTGCTGGCGGCGGCGGGCGTGTTGGCGGGCAAGGCGTGCAGCTGCTACCCGGCGGTGGCGCCGGATGTCAAAAGCGCGGGCGGCCAGTACGTCGAGCTGCCGATGGACCAAGCCCACACATCGGGCAACTTGGTCACCGCGCCCGCCTGGCCGGCGCATCCGGCGTGGCTGGCCCAATTCCTGCGCGTGCTTGGCACACGCATCGAGCCGTAGGATCGAGCTGCAAGCCGGTCCGGGGTCAAGTCCAACAAAAGGCGATCGTCGGCGCTCCTTCTGCAATCGATTACATGCGGACGGAGCCGCCTCTTGCGCTTCGAAAGTGGTTATACTATCGGCATGCATAAGTTTAGCCGCCGAACGATTTTCCGAACTGCATTCGCTTTTCCGTTTGCGGGCCTGTTGTCCGCACAATCTCCCGAACCGGGTCCCGACTTCAACGGTAATTCCCCGTAAGGCATTGATAAACAAGGGTGGCCTTTCGCAGCTAGGCACTACACTCAATTGAGAGATGGGGGAACGGTTCAGTTTTGGC
>Ga0308411_10000150_pt1 | contig 41320 bp, 39 predicted proteins | sample HotsprottomLayer_2_FD_203530 | JGI IMG/M metagenome (GOLD analysis project Ga0308411, IMG submission 203530) | Hot spring phototrophic mat microbial communities from Octopus Spring, Yellowstone National Park, Wyoming, United States -... | ecosystem: Environmental > Aquatic > Thermal springs >... | reverse complement strand
AACTAAACGTTTTATTCTTTATTTTATACTAAAAGTTTCAAGAGTTTCTTAGCTAAAACTCTTGAAACTTTTAAACCGATACAACAAGTATTATTGTGCTAAAAAATTAAAAAACTTTTTAAAGATTTGTAATAGAACATTAATAATAAGTGTATAATAATGTGTAGTTAAATAAATTATTAAATTGTCTTTCTTTTACAACTTTATTGTTATTAATTTCATAAGAATAGTACACTGTATATGTATTGTTAGTAGTGCTACTTTTAATAAGATTTTTACTTTGTTTACCGAAATATGTAACCCCTTTATTATGATCCCCAATAGTATTTATTTTGTCGGTAAAATATTCATACGTTGTAGTATTTGAATTGCTACTAATAGAAGATAAATTACCATTTGAATCATAATTAAAAGTATAAGTATCACTAACGTTGTTATATGTAATAGTTTGTTGCGTTAAATAACCATTACTATTGTATTGAAAAGTATAATACATTGTGTCGTTTGTTTTTACAGATGATGGATTAACTAAAATTTTTGAAAATACACTTTTATTTACCTTGCTACCATAATTTAAAAACCATCCGTTAGTAGCTAAACCATTAGCATTTAAGTTTAATAGTAATTCACCAGCCAATTGGTTCAATTCGTTGAAAAATTTAAAATGTACTTTGTTGTTAGTGTAAATAACTGTGTCGTAACTATTATCGCTATACTTTACTTTTATTATTTTGCCTGAATTGTTGTAATAGTAAGTGTCTATTTCGTTTGTTGTAGAGTCTGTAATAGTTTTTATTTTGGGGATTGTTACTGTAGGAGTAGGACTTGGATTTTCGTCTTTATCTTTTTTACAAGAAAAAAATGAAACCATCATAGCTAAAGCTAATAAAAATAAACCAGTAGTTTTCATATACTTAAAATTTAACTGTTAACTTTAGCAAATATATAAGGTTTTAGTAAACTTAAAAATGACTTAAAAATATTTAAAAAATTTTAACATTATGAAATATTAAAAAGTTTTGGAATCCAAATATAGTATTTTACTTAATTTTTAAAAAAATTATTACAGTTTATTCTTAAAATGAGTATTTTATACGTGCAAAAACTTCGTCATATTTTTTTAACGAGTTAAATGTTCCTTGTCCTTTGCCATCTATAATTTTTGCTCCAATAGTAAGTTCTGTATTGCCGTTTGGGAAATAAGTAAATTCAGGTAATAACATAAAAGTGTAATTTTCGTTTAGATCTTTGTAGTTGTTTATAACAATTCCGCCACTGATAGGTGAAATTTTAATTTTATTGTCGAAAATGTTTTTTTCTATTCTTATTAAATAATAGTCATTTAATTCTTTAGAGCCTCGTTCATGTAAAAAACCATGCAAGTACTGAATGTTTGCATAAATACCATTTTTAAATGTATAGTCGCTCCCTAATACGTATTTTATCCAAGGTTTATTTTTTTCAAAGATAATAGAATCGGGAACTTCGGTAATAATACCTGCATCAAAACCTAAAATTTGATTTATGTCGGGAGTATATGTTTTTAATATGTAATTTTTATCTGGAATAGCTAAACAAGCTTCTCCCCAAATTCCTATACCTTTAATATTTCCTGTGAAATCGAATCCGATACGGTGAAATTTAGGATAATCGAGCAGTGCTGTTACGTTAATGTAAGTTCTTTTTTGTAAAAAATTTATACTGTCAATTTCTACAAAAGCTTTTGTAGGAATAGGAATGCCGTCATATCCATAATTATAAGAAGCAGAAAAGTCAATTTCGAATATTTGTTGTGAAGCTCTAAAAGCAAATGATGAATTTTTTATATTTAAGGTTGGGTATAAGTAATTTGTTGCTATGTTATTTACAATTATACCTATTTTATTAGGCAATTGTAATGGCGGATATCCTGGCTTTGGGCTTACAGAAAAACTATCGGGAAAGCTAAATTTTGGCATAAGTAAGTTTGAATATACTCCAATTGGCATTTGTATAGATTGGAATAATGGTAAGAATACAGCTTCTAACTTACTTTTATCGCTGGGGTAATATTTAAACCAAATTGCGTCACTTGGTTTGTGTCGTCCAAAATCCCAGATGTCTTCTAAGTCGTGTGGATTTAAGTTGTCGGTGGGATTAATTTTGTCGGCAGTACCCCATTTTATACGTTGTTTGCCTATAGACAAGTCGAGTTTTGGAAAAAGAAAATCGAAAATTTCTATTTTTGCTTCTCTTATTTCTGGTATTTTAATCCATTGTTGTTCGTTGGGTAGCCCTAAAGTTCTAACCCATATATCGGTGGTTATTTTTGCTCTTTCTTCAAAAGTTTTTCCAAACTGCAACGAAAGCCTGTTTTCATTCCATAGCCATTCGCCATTGTTGTAATTAATGCGATAATCTGGTAATAAATATCCTTTCCATTGAATACCATCCGACTGAGAAGATGTATAAATGAAATAAAAAATAAAACTAGTTAATAACCCATATTTTTTCATAAAACACTATTTTTGAATAAGTTTACGAACAGTAAATTCATCATCGGACAAACCGGAGTCGTATTTAACTGATGTAAATTCCATTTGTGTTTTTGTCCCTTTACGTAAATCTTTCATTTCAAATAATGTAGCAACCCAGTAATTGCCTTTTTTTTCAATTCTTTGATTATTTAATTCTTTTATCTGATTATTGGCTTTGTCGAAATATTGCACTTTTTTAGGATAATAGTTTTCTTTTCCAAGTGTAATAATTAGTTTAGAATATTCGATTTTATTTTCCGGTTTAGGTTTAAGTTCTAATATAAAATCGTTACCATCGCTTTTTACTGATATTGCATCGTATTTTAAAGCATAAGATTTAGATTCCATATCGTCATAGCTGAAGTCGGTACCAGCAAATCCCTGATTTTTAGCACTTGAAGCAATACGCCGTTCTTTTTCGTAAGCAGGCATATATAAATACATCACGTCGTTAGGAAGTGAAAGAATGCCAATTCCTGCCTGAGATGCAGGGCTTACAAATCGAAATAATCTTTTATCGTTACCTTTTTGAATAGTATGGGCTTCTCTAACAGATGATTTTCCAGATTTGTCAAATATAGTAATTTTAATACTTACAGTTTGATCCTTAGGAGCATAAATAACATCGTCCATTTTTTTTAATACCTCTGTTGCAGTTTGACCATTTAGCAAAAATGCTAAAAACATAAAAACAGAAATTAAAATTGTTGTTTTCATATACCTATGATTTATGGTTTTTAAAATTTAAAATAGTAACTAATAATGTTAAAGTAGATAATCCGCTAGTAATCATTGTAACGCCAATGAGTAACCCGAATCTTTGTAATGGGACTAAATCGGAAAATATCATTACTAAAAATCCAAGAGTAACAGACAAAACGTTGATAACAATAGCCTTACCACTTATAGAAACGGCTTTATAAATACTATCGTAATACGACAAACCAAAATTCATTTCATAAGTTACATGGTTAATAAGATGTATTGCATAATCTATTCCAATTCCCATTGATACAGATGCTACCAACACAGTTGCTACATCGAGCGGAATATTTAACCATCCCATAGTTCCAAATAAAGTAACAACTGTTGTTATTATTGGCACAATGGCCATAATCCCTGTTTTTAGCGATTTTAATAAATAGCTTATAATAAAATAAACAAGAATTATAGCTATTATTAAACTATATAATTGGCTATTTATAAGACTTTCGTCTAAACGTTTATATATACTCGGAAATCCGGATTGATAAAACTTAATATCGCTATAATTATAATTTTTAAAATGATTTTCTAATGTATTAACCATTTCTGCCATAATTTTGCTATCGGAAGTGTTTATTGTAGCTTGAATCAAACCTTCGGAATTATTGTTGGCTACTAATTGCGACATAATTTCTTGACCTTCGAGTAAAAACCATAAATTATAAACTTTTTGCTGGGTATTAGGTATAGCTTTACCTTCGCCCATTATAGCGTTCATTTCTTTTAAAATATCTATTACAGACAATGTATGAGTAACAGATGGTATTGTTTTTATAAAATTCTGAATACTATCCATTAAATGAAGTGTTTTAAGATTTTGAATATCAGACTTAAAGTTTACGTACAAATAAGATGTACCGCCAAAGGTTTGGCGAAGAAAATTTTCAGTTTTTTTGCTAGGGTAACTTTCTTTAAAGTAATCCATTAAATCTACTCTACGTTCTATACTAAAAATTCCAATGCTAAAAATTAAAATTAAAAAAATCCAAGCCGAAAGAATATATTTTTTATGTTTAAATGTAAACTCAAACATTTTAGATAAAATCTTACTCAATGAAGAGTTAAGCCTTTCTTTTTGCTTTATTTCAACATTTTTTAAAGGAAAAAATGACAGAAAGGCTGGAACAAAAGTAATAGCAATAATAAATGATAATAAAACACCAATTGCAGTGAATATTCCAAAGTGTGAAATCATAACAAGGTAACTACCAAATATAAAAGAAATAAAACCTATTATTGTAGTAATTGCTGCGAAAAAAACAGGTATAGTTACATAAGTTAAAGCTTTTATTATTAAGTCTTTAAATTCTCCTTTTTCGTAATATATTGTTTCAATTATTCTATTTATTACGTGTATTGTATAGGCGCTTCCTGTAGCAAGTATAACTACAGGTGAAGCATTTGTAACCATAGTTATTTCAAATCCAAGTAAAGCCATTAGTCCTAATACCCACGTAATAGCAATACTAACAGCAAGAATAGGCATTACTACACCCCTCCAAGACTTGAAAGAAACATATAATACTATTAAAATAATAATAAAAGCAAGTATTCCTAAAGTAACAATATCGTGTGCTATAATTTTTCCAATATCGCTAGTCATATAAGGAAGTCCGCCAAAATAAAGTTTTCCATTTAGTGACATTGACAATAATTTTTCTTTTATAGCATTAGCTACATTAGTTTTATTTACATATACATACACAGTATCTTTATCAGAATTATAGTTAATTTCGTATATTGGTTCGGGATATATTTTATTGTAATAAATTTCAATAGAATCTTTTTTTATAAGAGAATCGGGCTTAATAGCAAAGTCAGGTGCTATTCGGGCAGTTATTAAAGTTGATGCTACATCTTCTGAGACTAACATGCCTCTGTATATTTCTTTTGAAAGAACGTAATTTTTTAACGAATCAAGTTCTTTTTCATTAGTCGGTATATTATTTTCGTCTATTAAAGGTAAAACCTGTAAAATGCTGTCTTCTTCTCTAATATCAATTACGTTTATTATTGAGTTTACTGATGTTAAGCCTTTAAAATATTTTAAAGTGTCTGTAATTGCTTTTATTTCTAATAAAGCTTTTTCCGTAAATACATTATTGTTTTGATATCCAATAATAGCAATAGTATTTCCCTGATACGATTGTCCAATTTCGTCGAAAATTTTTGTAACCGCATCCTCTTTTGGCAAATAACTAATAACGTCGGGATTAACTTTTAAACGTGGAATATAAAAAGCAAAGAAAATTGTGAAAGCTAAAATTAACACTATTATCTCAATTCTATTTTTAATTACCTGTTCTGCAAATGTTTTCATATACTATACGTTATTAATTAAACCGTACATTTATTTAGATTTTATACCGTAAAATAAAATATCCATTAAGTAAGTTAATTTATGGTCAATATCTTCGTTGTCTTTCATAAATGGTATTTCGAGTCCTTTCATGGCTGTAAAAATAGCTATAGCTGCAAGATCTGGGCGCGATATTTTAAACTCTTTTGTAACAATACCTTCTACTAAAATATTGCGAATAATAGATATTTCTTCATCATCAAATTTTTTTCTCATTTTTTCGATAAATGGCATTTGATTGAAATAATCGTCGCGGAGAGCATTGTAAAAATTTATCAAATTTTTTATATAATTCATTCGTGTTTGTATGTATAAAAATAGTTTATCGGAAGCATTTTTTTTAGATAGTAGTTTTTTCATTATTTCTTGTCGTAAAATATTTGCTTCGTAATCTAAAACAGTTTGGAATATTTCTTCTTTTGAACGAAAATGATAGTATATAGAACTTTTCTTTTTATTTAAAACTTTGGCTAAATATTCGATAGACGTTTTTTTGTAACCTATTTTAGAAAAAACCTCTCTACTTACTTGAATTATTTTATCTTTAAGATAAGGTTTTTTCATATATATATGTACGAAAAAATTAAAAACGTACAAATATACATATATTAAAATTAAATTTATGTTTAAAAAATGTTAAATTTGCCTACAATAAAAAACTTTTATAAACCTTTGTTCTGCTCAAGTAAAAATTTAAAGCTTTATTAAAATTATTAGTTGCAAATGCTAAGTAATCAATGTATTAGTGACTTCTATTTATATAAATACTTTGTAGCAAAAGGATGAAGAAAGAAAAAATTTCTCTACTGTATTGTTTTTTAACACAACACAATAGAGAAAAGTATTAAAATATGAATAATGTGTAATTTTAACTTAAATAAAAGTTATGAAGTCTATTTAAGTAATGAATATTAAATTATTAATTTAGAAACATTTTAATATCATCATCTACATTGGTGATTCCTCCTATTCCAAAATTCTCTACCAATATTTTTGCTACATTAGGTGATAAGAAAGCTGGTAAAGTTGGTCCAAGGTGAATGTTTTTTACACCAAGGTATAACAATGCCAATAATACGATAACAGCCTTTTGTTCATACCATGCAATGTTGTATGCAATTGGCAAATCGTTAATATCATTTAAATTAAAAATTTCTTTCAGTTTTAGCGCTATAACAGCCAGTGAGTATGAATCGTTACATTGTCCGGCATCAAGTACACGCGGTATTCCATTAATGTCGCCCAAAGGAAGCTTATTGTAACGGTACTTAGCACAACCTGCTGTAAGTATAACAGTGTCTTTAGGCAGTTTCTGAGCAAATTCTGTATAATAATTTCTACTTTTCATTCGTCCGTCACAGCCTGCCATTACAAAAAATTTTCTAATGGCTCCTGATTTTACAGCATCTACAATTTTATCAGCTAAAGCAAATACTTGTGCATGAGCAAAACCTCCAATAATTTCTCCATTTTCTAATGCTAATGGCGGATTACAACGTTTAGCATGTTCGATAATTTCAGAAAAATCTTTCATTCCGCCTTCTGGTCTGTTACCTATATGTTTTGCACCAGTTAAACCTGCTGCACCAGTTGTGTAAATTCTATCTTTATAGCTTGCATTAGCTAATGGAGGAACAATACAATTTGTTGTAAAAAGAATAGGACCGTTGAATTTTTCAAATTCTTCACGTTGGTTCCACCACGAGCTACCGTAGTTTCCGGCAAAATGTTTATACTTTTTAAATGCAGGATAATAATGAGCTGGCAACATTTCGCTATGAGTATATATATCTATACCTGTTCCTTCTGTCTGAATGAGTAAGTCTTCTAAATCACGTAAATCATGTCCGGAAATCAAAATTCCAGGATTATTCCGTACTCCGATGTTTACTTTAGTAATTTCAGGATTTCCATATCGTGAAGTATTTGCTTTATCGAGTAAAGCCATAGTTTCAACGCCAAATTTACCGCATTCCATTATAAGAGAGATAATATCTTCTGTGCTCAAAGAATCGTTTAATGTAGCTGCTAAACCTTTTTGCATAAAAGTATAAATTTCGTGGTTTTCGTAACCTAAATTATAAGCATGCTCTGCATAAGCAGCTATGCCTTTAATTCCATAAGTTAAAAGTTCACGCAATGAACGTATATCTTCATTTTCAGTTGATAAAACTCCAACATTATTAGCCTTACGTTCTATTTCTTGTATTGTAAAAGCTTCCCACCGTGCTGCTTCTGGTAAAGTAGTTTCGTCAATATTTATTTTATTGGTAGAAATTAAAGTACGTGCTTTTCGTTTCAGAGCTAAGCCTTCCATTATTGATGCAATAATAGATTCTCTGTCGAAGTTGACGTTTGTAATTGTTTTAAACAAACTTGTCATAATAAATCTATCCATTTCTGGAGTATCAATTCCATACTTTTTTAGTTCGCTAGTATAAACAGATAAGCCTTTGCACGTGTACAATAACACATCCATCATTTTGGCTAAATCTTCATTTTTGCCGCATACACCGTTTGCAGTGCAACCAATTCCTTTGGCTGCTTCCTGACATTGATAACAAAACATACTCATAATCAATAAATTTTAGGTTTTACATATTTTTATTAAAGTTTATCCATTTTTCTTCTAAAACATCGCCTTGAAGGCTAATTTTAATCATTTTTACAGGTACAACACTTTCAGCATGTTGCAATGCCATTTGAACCAGACGAAGCAATCCGCTACAACAAGGAACTTCCATTATCATAACGGTTAATGTATTGATTTTTGATTCGTTTATCAACCGTACAAGTTTATCAACATAAACATCTTGATTTGAATCGAGTTTTGGACAAGCAACGGCAATCCTTTTGTTTTTCAGGTATTTTGAATGAAAATTACCTACAGAATATGCAACACAATCTGCTGCTAAGAGTACATCTGCATTTTTAAAATACGGTGCTACCGGACTTATCAGATGCATTTGTATAGGCCATTGCCTTAATTCCGATGGTTGATCGGTATTATTAATAATATTGTCAGTATCTTTGTTAAATTGTATAGTTTTTGCGCCAGGACAAGCATGCTCACCGTTAGAGTTATAAAAATGTACTTCACGAATAACTTCATCTACGTTGAATGTAAGCTTAGATTTGTTTTCAATAAGAAAAGAAACAGCTTGTTTTAAATAATCATGCATATTATGGTCTTTTAAATGCTTCATGTGTGCTATTACTGTGTTCTTGCCTTGTTTAACCATGTTTTCCATAACAATACTTTCGTTATATGGTTCTGCTTCACGTTCAATAATTTCAATGGCTCCTTCGGGACATACGCCAATACAAGCACCTAAGCCATCGCATAGCATATCGCTTATTAAACGGGCTTTACCATCAATTATTTGCAGAGCACCTTCTGCACAACCTGAAACACATTCGCCACACCCGGTGCATTTTTCTTCAACTATCTGAATTACTTTACGTTTCATATATAAAGAAATTAAGAATTTGATTACTCAAATATAATAATACTTTTAATTAAAAACAATGATTTATATCATAAAATGCTACAATTATTTTTTTTCTTGAGAAATTTTTTTAATTTCGTAAAAAACTTAAATTTTTGATACAAACAGACAACGTTTTTACGTTTAAAATTGTCATATAATTGATAAAACCAAACATGCAAAATTATAAAAAGCATTCAGACATACACGATTCGACAAGTAATTGGGAGGATATTTATAAAAAATATTCTTCTAAAATGTTTGGAGTTTGTTTGCGTTATGCTCGGAATGCTGACGATGCTAAAGATATTTTGCATGACGGCTTTATTAAAGTTTTTAAGTGCCTTAAAGATTATAAAGGCATAGGTTCTTTTGAAGGATGGATTAGAAGAATTATGGTTCATACAGCAATAAATGCTTACCGCTCATATAGCAGCAGATGGTTTATACTTGACGATGATTGTGAAATTGATGAAGCAGATGAGATTACAATAGAAGACAGTATCTCGTATCAGGAGCTTGTTAAGCATATTAACGCATTGCCAGATGGTTATAGAATGGTCTTTAATATGTATGTTATTGAGGGATATAAGCATCAAGAAATAGCTGAAATTTTAGGCATCTCGGAATCAACATCAAAAACACAATTACTTAAAGCAAGAAAAATTTTAACAAAACGATTAGGAGTTAAGAGTTATGAAAAAGTTTACTGAAGAACAATTTGATAAATTTGTTCGTGATAGTTTATACAATTACGAACAAGATCCGCCAATGGAAGTTTTTGAATCTTTAAAGAAAAAGATGCTTCCTAAGCAAAGTTTTTGGAAATTTAAAATTATAGGTTCAGCATTTATTTTAGCTACTAGCCTTGTTTTAATATACAATTATGTAGATTTTAATAACAAAACCGAAACAAAACAATCAGAACACATAATTGTTCAGAAAGAAAATAATGAACTAAACTTATTAAATGAAGAAACTATTGTTAGCAAAGATTTTGATAATTCCTTGTTAACTTCTAACCAAACCTCAAACAAACCTATTATAAACAAAGAAATTATTACCGAAACAGTTCATAATAAAAACATACTAATAAATACAGTCAATAAAATGGAACAATATTCAAATAATAATTTTATACCAACACTAAAAGAACAATTAATTTACAATATAACAACAAAATCATCAACTTGCAAACAATGGAATGGAAAGGTTGTTATAAATTGTAATATGCCAGAAGTAATGTTTTATTGGAAAGAATTGAATATTACTAAAAATACTGTGGAAAATCTTAAATATGGAGCTTATACGGTATATGCAAAAAAAGCAGACGAAATTATTGATACCTTAATAATAAATGTACCCGATAGTGGAAGCGTAAGAGCTGATTTTAAAATTTTTGAAACAGTTTTAGGAAATGAGTTGATCATTTTTACAGAAAATAACACCGTTGTTGATAAAAAAAGTTGGAAGGATAACAAAAATATATTGTTTTATTGGAATTTTGGCGATGGAACAACTTATTCTCAACCAGAACCAAGTCATTCTTATTCTAAATCGGGAAGCTATTTGATAACATTATTTGTTAAATCGCCGCAAGGATGTACCGATACTGTAACAAAATCATATGTAGTTGAGATTCCACAAAATTTTGTAGAACTTCCAAATATTTTTTCTCCTAATAGCGATGGAATAAACGATATTTTTTCTCCTGTTTTATATGATATGCAATCGGTAGAATGTACAATATTTGATAGGAACGGAATATTAATATATGAGTGGAACGATATTAATGGTTATTGGGACGGTAAAATAAGAAATACAAATCAGTTAGCTTCGCCAGGAACCTATTACTATATTTTAAAAGGTATTACAAAAAGCGGAAAACAAATATTGCATAAAGGTATGGTTCAACTAGTTTTATAACCATAGTCTCCTTTTTTATTTAAAAATATTTTAATTGTATTTAGAAAGTTTTCTATATCAATAGGCTTTGCAAAATATTCGGAAAAACCACAATCTTTTATTTTTTCTCTGTCAGATGGCAAAGAATATGCCGTTTGTGCTATAAATGGAACATTCAAATAATTGGGAAACTTTTCTTTAATTTCTTTTAATAATGTTGTTCCTTCATATTGATTTGGTAGGTTAATATCAAGAATAACTATATCGAAAGTAAAATCTTTTAGTTTTTCGATAGTTTGAATAGCTTCTATTCCAGATTTAACCCAAGTTGTTTTTGCTATTGGTTCAAGAATAGACGTTAAAAATAACGCATTAAAGTCGTCGTCTTCAACAAGTAGTATTTTACCTTTTTGATTATTAATAATAGTCTCTATTTTTTGTTTATCTATTTCCGAACTAATGTTGGTATCAGCAGAAGGGATAATAATATTTACTGTTGTACCAAAATTCTTTTTACTCGATACTTCTATTCTGCCGTTCATTTGTTTTATAAGCTTTCTTGCTACTGGTAACCCTATTCCAATAGCAGATAAGGTTTGGTTTTGTTCTTTATTTTTGTGTATATTATAATCAAAGATATTTGGAAGCAAACTTTCGTCAATACCAATACCTGTATCGCTTATGCTAATCTTAACTTCATTTGACATAGGCAATGGTGTTGTAGAAATTTCGATTTTACCTTTATTTGTATATTTTAAAGCATTATCAATAACTTCAACTAAAATTTTAAATAAAATTTCTTCATCGCATAAAATATTAGGAACTTCTCCAAGTGAGTATGTAAGCTCTAATTTTTTTTCGTTTGCTCTAAAAGTAAACAAATCGCCAACTTTTTTAACTAGCTTGTTAGTATTGCATATTTCTATATGAGGTTTTATATTATTGGTTTCGATGCGACTTGCGTCTATAATATTATTTAGTATGTTTAACAAGCGATTACTACTTTGTAAAATACCGTCAATGTATTTTATTAAATGAGGATGATCGTTAATGTTAATTTGTTTTTTTAATACTTCAGAAAGTCCTATAATAGAACTTAACGGAGTTCTTATTTCGTAGTTAATGTTCGATAAAAAAGCTTCTTTAAAATAATTCGATTCTTCTGCTTTTTTTAAAGCTAATTCGAGTTTTTTTAATGCTTCTTCTTTCTTTTTTATTTCATTAGTTAATTCATATGTTCGTTGTTTTACTTTATCTTCTAATTCTTCGTTTGTTGATATTAATTCTTCATTTATTTTTTCTATTTCTATATTTTTTTCTTCTATTGCAATTTTCGATTTTAAACCTATTTTTAATCTGACCAATATTATAATAATTACAGATAGTAGAACAATAAGTATTAAAATTAAAACGTATTTCGATGTTAGGTTTTTTCTAATTTTTTCGAGTGCTATTTGGTGTTCTATTTTTAAATTATTTAATTCGTGTTCTTTAAGTTCTGTATTTAATAAATATTCTAGTTCAACCGATTTTTGAATTAGTTGTTCGTTAAAAATAGAATCTTTTAATTCCATCAATTGTTGCGACAACTCAAAAGCTTCTTTGTATTTGTTTGATTTTTTATAGTATAGAATTTGAACTTCTAAAAAATATTTTTTTAAATCTTTTGAATAGCTTTTGTTTATTAAAGGTTGTACATTTAATAAATAATTTTGTGCTTTTGATAATTTATTTGTTAAACAATTTATTTTAGCTAAGGCCAATATGTCTTTTAGTATGTTGTCGTTATCTTGAATTTCAGTATGTAATATTAGTGCTTCATTAAAATATTTTTCAGCTAAATTATAATCTTTTTTTTCTAAGTATGTTTCGCCAATGTTTCCATAAGTATTTGCAATGGTTCTTTTGTCGTTAATTTTTTTCTTTATTTCTAATGATTTATTAAAGTAATCTATTGCTTTTTCATAGCTTTTTATTCTTTTGTATATTATTCCAATATTATTTAATGTATAAGATAAACTTTTGTTATCGTTTTGCTGTTCATAAATTTCTTTTGCTTTTATAAAGTATTCGTATGCTTTATCGTAATTGCCCTGATCTTTATTTATAAGTCCAAGATTGTTGTATGTTTGACCAAGTACTGGCAAATTATTTGATTTTAGTGCATAATGATAGGCTTTGTTGTAATAATTTATTGCTTCGGTTAGTAAAGACCAATCATGAAATATTGATCCGATTCTGTTATATAAACTTGCTAGTTTAGTATAATCATTTTTTTTGTGCAAAATATTTTTTTGAAGATTTAAGTATGTTAGAGCTTCTTTTTTGTCCGGTAGAAAATAATATGCAAGCGATAAACCTTCGTATATTTTTTCGAGTTCATCTTCATTTTTATTTTTTTCTGTAAATAAAAGCAACTCTTTACCTAGTTTAATTGCTTTTTCAGGTGCTTTAGATGAATAAAATTTTATTGAGTCAATATAAGTATGATATTTAGTAGTATCGAATGAATAAGCATGTACATTTATTTGATATACAATACTTAACGAAAAAAATATTATCAATTTATTAGAACACATAAGCATTTTTTGACCAATGAATAATTTCGATTGATAAAAGTAATAAATATTTTGATGAAAAACAATAATTAATTTTTAAATAAATCTAAATATATTGGATAATGATCGCTGTAGCCGTTATTATATTTGAAACCAATATACATTCTGAACGGTTTAACGCCGACAAAAGTTTCGTCTTTTTCTGATAAAAAATCTGGATTAAATACTTTTGCATGTTCAGGGGTTGTATAAATAGAATTATTTTTATTTAATAAGCTGCCCGATATAATAAATTGGTCAATAAGTCCCCATTGTCCTTGAAATTTAATGCTTCCCATTCCTTTAACTTCTTTCATGTACCACGATAAATTGTATAATTCTCCGTGTTGTGGATTGTCGAATTTATTATTAGCTCTTAATATATCGGTTATGCTCAGATTATCAGGTTCGTCGTTAAAGTCGCCCATGATAATAATATTTGCTCTCCAATTTGTTCTAAATATTGAATCGACAGTGGAACGCAAAATACTTGCAACAAACTGACGGTTTTTGTCTGATTCGCTTTGTCCGCCAAGTCTTGATGGCCAATGGTTCATAAAAATGTGTAAAGTGTCGAATGTGTTTGTATGCCCTTTAACATATAAAATATCTCTAGTTTTTCTGTCTAAATCCCATGGAAAAACAATTGTATAAAAATTTTCAGATATTAGTTTAAATTTATCTTTACGGTATAGAATAGCTACATCAATTCCTCTTTGGTCTGGCGATTCTTTATGAACGATGCCAAAATTTCTCCATTTTAATGGAGTGTTTTTAATCAAATCTTCAAGAACAAATCTATTTTCAATTTCGCATAGTCCTATAATTTCTGGCAATTCCCATCCGCCTATCGCTGCAATTACTTTATATATTTTTTTTTGTTTGTCCTTATATTTTTCCCAAGTCCAAAAGCGAGGTCCTTCTGGAGTAAATTCATCATCGTTTTTAAGACTATCGTTAAATGGATCGAAGTAATTTTCAACGTTGTAAGAAACTATACGAAAATATCCACGGTCTTCTGCATAATTTATTTCTGAGACACGAGTTTCTACAATATTTTTTGTAGATTTACAAGCAATGAAAGTAAGTATAGTTATTATGAAAATTATTTTATTCATAATGTTTTTGTAATTCTCCATTTAAATAAACTGACTCTATTACATGATTACCAAAACTATAAGGGATATAATCGTAAGAAGGGATGGGCTTTGTAATTATGAATGAAGCACTTTTTCCTATTGATATAGTTCCATGAGTATCGGAAACGCCCATAGCATAAGCGGAGTTTACAGTACAAGCATTTATAGCTTCTTCGGGTAATAACTTGTATCGTATGCATGCCATAGAAAGAACAAGATTCATATTTCCCGAAGGGCAAGAACCTGGATTATAGTCGGATGCAAAAGCTACTGGCAATCCTGCATCTATCATTTTACGAGCTGGTGATAGTGGCAAGTTTAAAAAGAAAGCTGAGCCCGGTAGAATGGTTGGCATTGTATCTGATTCTTTAAGTAATTCGATATCTTCGTCTGATATGTATTCTAAATGATCAACAGAAAGTGCTCCGTATTTAACACCTACTTTAATTCCTCCAGAATGATCGAGTTCATTTGCATGAAGTTTTGCACGTAAGCCATATTTCATGCCAGCCATAAGGATACGTTCTGTTTGATCGGGAGTGAAAAAGCCCTTGTCGCAAAAAACGTCAATGTAGTCGGCTAAGTCTTCAGCTGCTATTACTGGTAACATTTCGTTAATAATGATATCAACGTACTCATCGGGATTTGATTTATATTCTAACGGTATAGTATGTGCTCCTAAAAAAGTAGATTTTATTTTAATAGGAAAAGAGTCTTTTAAACGTTTAATAATTCTTAGCATCTTTATTTCCGCTTCTGGCGTTAGTCCGTATCCGCTTTTTATTTCTACTGCACCTGTTCCTAAAGCTATTATTTCTTTTATTCTATTACTAGCTTGTTCAAACAAATCTTCCTCTGATGTTTGTCGGAGCAATTCAGCACTATTTAAGATGCCACCACCGCGTTTTGCAATTTCTTCGTAAGTTAAACCTTTTATTTTATCTACAAATTCTTTTTCGCGGCTTCCGGCATATACTATATGCGTGTGAGAATCGCACCATGTAGGTAAAATTATTTTATTAGATGCGTCTATTATTTTTTCGGACATGCTAAAATATCGTTCTCTACCTATGTTTAGGTCAGCCATCTTACCAAAGTCCATTATTCTACCTGATTCTACATATAAAAATGCATCTTTTATTATAGGCAATTTTGACATTTGTTTGCCCGAAACATAAGCCTTGCTTTTATTATCGGCTTGAACTAATTGTTTTATGTTTATAATTAAAAGGTTCATTTATTTATGTTTATAGCAAAGATAAGCTATTAATTCTGAATTTTAAATTATATGTTTAATTTTTAAATATTTTGTAGTAGTAAGATTTTTCATCGTATTTAATTGTTATTATATATAATCCTTGATGATAATTAGGAGTGTTTATAATAGTTTCGTTATTTAGGTAGTAAATGTCTTTTTCGAAAATATTTGTTCCAAGAATATTGAATATTTTAATTTTAACATCTTTTATTTCTTTCAAAGATTTAATAACTAGTTGATTTTGATGCCACGATTGAATTTGAAAAATATTATTAAGTTGAGAATTTTCTTCAATTCCAATTAATGGTGTTTGATGAATAACAAGTTTTAAAACTACCGGTAAATGATCAGACATATTTGAAAGAGCAGAAAGAACATTTGCCGGAACTGAGTAATTTTCTGGGTTATCAACTCCCATATTAAAACGGTTTCCATCTTGTCCTATTGTTTTGTAGCTGTTATTTAAATATTGCACTTTATATAGGTTATTGATTATTCCGAAAGAAGTAAGTATAAAGTCGAATCTGTCGTCTAATCCGCCTCCCGATGTGCATCCATTTGAAATTAATTGTGCTGCTTGGGTGTGGTATAATGCAAAAGAAGGATTATCGTGCCAGTTGCCTAATTTATTAACAGGATCATATAGCCTAACAGAAGGATTAGTATAATTTATTATATTTTGAAAAGCTTGTTCAGTACTAGAATAAACATTTAAATCGCCCATTAGTATAGTGTTTTTAATACTTCCAAGGCTATTTAAGTAATTCATTATCGTTAGTGTTTCTTGAGCACGTTGTTGTTGATCGGAATTAGTACTTCCTGCTTTTAAATGGGCTACTAATATTCTGATAAAAACAGTATCTTGCTGATTTACTAATTCATTGCTTCGGTAGTAAAATGTTGCAACGATAACGTCTCTTAAATTTGTTTGAAGATGATTTGTTTCATATAAAACAAATTTGTTTGTATTGTAAAAAACAGAACTTACTATATCTGAATTACTAGAATTTATGTAAGGTATTCTACCATATATTTTACCAGAACCTATTGGATTTAAAATGCTATCTAATATAAATTGTATATTAGAATTATTTGCACCTATTTCATTTACGCCAAATATATCGGGCAAAACATAGGAACTAATAGTTTTTAAATATTCTTTTTTTAAATTAAACGGGTTGTTGTTTGTTGTACAATAAGATGTATAATTGTTAAAATTTAGTAAGTTATAAGTCATAACTGTAACAGTATCTTGTGCAAGTATTTTATACGAAAGCCATACTGAAATAAAAAAAAAGATTAAATATTTATGCATAATTAAGGGAATGTTTTTTAGTTGCAAATATAATGTTAAGTTTAATCTCCTGCAACTTAAATAGTCGTTTAAAAAAAATGTTTAAAAAAGTTAGAAAAACGTAGTTCTTTTTTCTAAAGAAAGCAGAAGAACAAATAAACTTTATATATGAGAATAATAAATATAAACAGATTGAAGACTTTTAATGGATAATTAGTTAGTAACGAAACATCAATGATAAATTTGTTTAAAGCAGTTAAATGTTATTAAAATTAAATTGTTGAAAAATAGTTTAAATTATCGAACAAAAACATAAGCGAATACTTTACTTTTGTACAAATCAATAAAAATGGCATTAAAAATAGGTGTAATAGGTGCAGGGCATTTTGGAAAATATCATATCAAAGCTTTAAAAAATATTCCAAATGTTGAGTTAGTTGGTTTTTACGATATAGATCCTGTTGTTCAAAAGATAGTTAGTAATGAATATCAAATTAAATCTTATTTTTCGTACGAAGAAATATTAAATGATGTTGATATTGTAGATATTGTAACTCCTACAGTTAGTCATTACGATTGTGCAGTTGAAGCTATTCGTCGTCGCAAGCATGTATTTATAGAAAAACCAGTTACTCATACTGTAGAAACGGCCGAAAAACTTATAAATCTGGCATACGAGGCTGGAATAAAGGCACAGGTAGGTCATATAGAGCGCTTTAATCCGGCATATTTAGCTGTTGAGTCAATTATAAATAAGCCTGTTTTTATAGAAGCACATCGCTTGCAACCTTTTACTAACCGTAGCTTAGATGTATCGGTAGTATTAAATTTGATGATTCACGATTTAGACATTATACTTCATATAGTGAAATCTAACATAAAAAAAATTAACGCAAGTGGTGCAGCAATTGCAACCAATATGCCCGATGTTGCTAATGCACGTATTGAATTTGAAAATGGATGTGTTGCCCATTTGACGTCGAGTAGAATTTCTGTTGAAAATTTAAGAAACCTTAAAATATTTCAGAAAGAAAGCTCTATAACAATAGATTTTCTTAATAAAAGGGCAGAAATTATATATGCAAAATTGCATGATTTAATGGACGAATCGCCTTCATCTATTGAATTACGTTCTGAGTATCCTATAATTGAACCAAATAACGCTATTCTTGAAGAATTGAAATCGTTTATTTATTCTATCGAAAACGATACAATACCTACAGTTACTCTTGAACATGGGTATCAGGCTTTACAAGTTGCTTTTGAAATAATGGAAAAAGTAAAATTTTCGTTCTAAAAGAAAAAAATACAATAAATTTGTAATTCTTTCGTTTATCTTGAAATTATGAAAATATCATTATACTTATTTTTATTATGTTTCACAATAAGTTCTTGCCATAAGTGGGATAAAGAAGAGAAAATTCCTTCTTATATACAAATAACAAATGCTTCGTTACAAACAAATGTTTCAACAGAAGGAGTTAATACGCACAAAATTACTGATGTGTGGGTTAATATTGATGGTAATCTTCAAGGAATTTATGAAATGCCGGTAACATTTCCTGTGCTTGAAACTGGAAAACATTTAATAACTATTAGGGCTGGAATAAAAGTTAATGGTATTGCTGCAAGTAGAGCACCTTATCCGTTTTATAATATGTATAACATTGACACAATTTTACCTAAGGGTGAAATATTGAAATTGAATCCTACGTTTTCGTATAAAAGCGAAACAAAATTTGCTTGGATAGAAGATTTTGAAGGTAACGGTTTTTCACTCGATAAAATGATTGGTTCAGATACCATATTATACGTTGTAACAGATTCAAATGAAAATTTATATGGTAGATTTAATATTGATGCGATACGTCAAAAATTTTATTATAAATCGTCTGAAGCTTATCAATTACCAATAAATGGTTCGGCAGTATTTCTTGAGCTTGATTATCGTTGTACACATCCTTTTACTATAGGGCTTCTTGTAAATAAGTTACAATCATCAATTGCAAACGATATAATTGTTTTAAATCCACATCCTCATAGTTTTAATCACATATATATAGATTTAACTTACACTGTTACACAAAATATGGAGGCAGTTAATTATAATGTTATTTTTCGCTCAGTTTTACAGGATGGTTATACAGAAGGAAAAATAGAAATAGATAACATAAAATTATTGCATTTTTGATGAATAAAAAACTACAAACGATAAAATATTTAGTTTCGGACTATGTTTTTTCGGCTATTGCCTGGTTTTTATTTTTTAGTTACCGTAAACTTATAATTGAAACGGAATATTTTGGATATAAAATTAATTTAGAATACGATTTTAAATTTTTTGCAGGATTTATTCTAATTCCTTTTTTTTGGATAGTAATATATTATTTAATAGGATACTACTCTGATGTATATCGCCGATCGAGATTAAAAGAGTTATGGCAAACTTTTTATATAACTTTGTTAGGAACAGTTTTTTTATTCTTTGTTCTCTTACTCGACGATTATGTTGTAAGCTATCAGGATTATTATAGGAGTGTGTTCACATTGTTTTCACTACAATTTACTTTGATTTATATACCTCGATTGATTATTACAACAATAACTATTAGAAAAATTCACAGACGCAAAATAGGTTTTAATACGATACTTGTTGGTAGTAATAAAAAAGCTTTCGATTTATATCAAGAACTATCAAAAGCACCTCGTGGTAGTGGTAATATATTTATTGGTTTTGTAAGTGTTACGGAAAAAGGAAAATTTAGGCTCGAGAAACATTTACAATATCTTGGCGAAATAAAAGATTTGCCTTGGATAATTGATAAATATAATGTAGAAGAAATAATTATAGCAATTGAAACAAAAGAACACGATCAAATAAATGCTATATTAAATCGAATCGAAAATAAAAATGTTGTTATTAAAGTTATTCCATCGTTGTACGATATATTGACAGGAAGTGTCCGTTTATCTACGCCTTATTCGGCTCCTTTACTTCAGATATCAAGAGAATTAATGACTCCATTTGAATTTAATCTAAAACGATTGATTGATATTGTTTTTTCAATAATTTCTATTATTATTTTATTACCTGTATATATTTTTTTAGCAATAGGTGTAAAACTTTCTTCTCCTGGTCCAATATTATACACTCACGAACGCATTGGAAGATACGGAAAACCTTTCAACATATATAAGTTTAGAAGTATGTATATTGATGCAGAAAAAAACGGTCCTGCTTTGTCTAGTAAAAACGATCCTCGTATAACACCATTCGGGCGTTTTATGCGTAAAGTGCGACTCGACGAAACCCCACAGTTTTTTAACGTATTGAAAGGAGATATGTCTTTAGTAGGTCCCAGACCTGAACGACAATATTACATAGACCAAATAATGAAAAAAGCACCTCATTACTTGCATTTGCAAAAAGTTAGGCCAGGAATAACTTCTTGGGGACAAGTGAAATATGGTTATGCCGAAAACGTTGAGCAAATGATAGAACGACTTAAATACGACTTAATATATATAGAAAATATGTCGCTTTATGTAGATTTAAAAATTTTGATTTATACAATTAAAATAATTTTTCAGGGCAGAGGGAAGTAGATTTTATTCATCAATATTTATCTCTAATCCTTTTCCCTTAGCAAGTGTTATTAAGTATTCTATTGCAGCTTTACGGTTATTTGATATTTTTCCGTCAAGAATAGCTTCTTTTATTTCGTTTTTTATGTCTCCTACTAACTTGCAAGGATGTATATTGAACCAACGCATAATTTCTTCCCCACTTATCGGAGGTTGAAAATTACGTATATGGTCTTTTGTTTCAATTTCTTCAATTTTTATTCTTAGTTTTTTCAAATTTTTTAAGTATAGCTTAACTTTTTGTTCGTTTTTAGATGTAATATCGGCTTCTGCCAAAGTTAGTAAGTCTTCTAAATTATTTCCAGCTTCGAAAATAAGTCTTCTAACGGCCGAATCAGTAACATTATCACTTACTAAGGCAATAGGTCTTAAATGTAACAGAACTAGTTTTTTTACAAAAAGTAGGTTTTCGTTTAATGGCATGTTAAGTCGTTTGAAAATTTTATCTATCATATTAGCACCAACAACTTCATGACCATGAAACGTCCAACCAATAGATGGTATAAACTTTTTAGTATTATATTTTCCTATATCGTGAAGCAAACCTGCCCATAGCAACCAAACGTTATCGGTTTTTTCTCTTAACTGATCGACAACTTGTAATGTGTGATAAAAATTATCTTTGTGGCTTTTTCCTTCATTTTTATCTATGCCTTTTAATTTAGAAAGTTCAGGAATAATTAGATTAAGTAGCCCACTTTCGTCTAAAAGCTTAAAGCCAATAGATGGAACATTAGAAAGCAGAATTTTATTCAACTCATCAACTATACGTTCCTTAGAAACAATATTTATTCGTTTTGCATTAATTTTTATTCCTTCGAAAGTATTAGTGTCAATATTAAAATTTAGTTGTGAAGCAAATCGTATGGCTCGTAGCATTCTTAAAGGGTCGTCTGAAAAAGTTACTTCAGGATTTGATGTTGTTCTAATAATTCTTTTTTTTAAATCTTCTATACCATTACATATATCAATCAATTTGCCAAATGAATTTTTGTTTAATGATACAGCAATAGCATTAATAGAAAAATCGCGACGAAAAATATCGTCTTCAAAAGTTCCAGCTTGTACAATTGGGTTTCTAGAATTTTTTTGATAACTTTCTTTTCTAGCTCCAACAAATTCAATTTCGTAATTACGATATTTTATTTGTGCTGTTCCATAATTTTTAAAAATATTTATTTTATGAACACATAGAACTTTTGCAACTTGTTGGGCAAGAAAAATACCATCTCCAATTGCTAATATATCAATATCTTTCGATTTTTTTTCGAGCAATAAATCGCGAACATATCCGCCTACTACAAAAGTTTCTATATTGTGAATATGTGCAACTTCGCTAATTATATTAAAAATTCTATCTTTTAATTTGATAGTCATATTTTCGTGTCAAAGTTACATAGAATGTTAAAAAAAATGAAATTAAGGTTTAAAATTAAAAATATGCACATATTTTGATATGTAGATTAGAAAAAATGAATTAATTTTGTAGAACAATTTAAATCTAATAGCTATGTTGAAAAAATTAACAACTCAGGAATTTAAAGAAAAAGTGTTCAATTATGAACAAAACCAAGAATGGAATTATCTTGGTGACAAACCTTGTATAATAGATTTTTATGCTGATTGGTGTGCTCCGTGTAGAATGGTGGCACCTATTTTAGAAGAGCTATCGAAAGAATACGATGGAAAAGTTGATATATATAAGGTTGATACAGAAGCAGAACAGGAATTGGCAATGGTATTTGGCATACGAAGTATTCCTTCGTTGTTATTTGTTCCTAAAGAAGGTCAACCGCAAATGGCTATGGGTGCATTGCCAAAAGAAACTTTTGTTAAAGCAATTGATGAGGTTTTGGGTGTAAAGCCACCAATAATTATTTCTAAATAATTATAAAGCTATGAAAACTATTAGTTTTTTTATTTTGTTGTTTGTTCCGTTTGTTTTATTCTCACAAACAAATATTTCTAGTACTGGTAGTAATATTGAACATTTAACAGCAGCTTCTTTCAAACAAAAAATCTTCGACTATACTAAGTCGAAAACATGGAGTTATAAAGGTAAATTACCTGCAATAATAGATTTTTATGCAGATTGGTGCCGTCCGTGTAAAATAATTGCACCTCACCTCGAAGCTATTAACAAAGAATATAAAGGGAAATTACATGTATATAAGGTTAATACAGATAAAGAACAGGAATTAGCACAAGTTTTTGGAATTCAAAGCATTCCTGCTGTATTATTTATACCTGTTAAGGGTGAGCCTCAAATGTTAATAGGAGCACATCCAAAAGAAGAGTATGAAAAACATATAAAAACTGTATTAAAAGTATCAAAATAAAAATTCAAATAATAATATTTTATAGAAGGCTGGGTTTTTCTAGCCTTTTTATTTTTTTATATAAATTACTAATTAACAATGCATTACGAATTTTATTAACAAGTTATCAACATTTTTTTTGTAAAAATCAACATTTTTTTGATATAAATTTTGTCAATATAAAATTATTAAATAATTTTACCAAAGTTTAAATAAAAACATTATTTTTACAAAATTGTTGAATATCAAATATTTAAAATATGAAACATAATAAAAGTATAACAATTTTACTTATTGCGTTAACGATTGTAACTTTAATTAGTGGTTGTAAGCGAGGAGAAGACGATCCTTTCTTTTCTTTGTTATCGAGAAAAACAAGAGTTACTGGCGATTGGAGAATTGATTATTTCGAAAGTCAGCTTTTTCAAAAATTTCAAAATAGCTATAAAGCTAATAGAAAATTTGTTATTGAAGGTGATAGAATAACACTAACAGTTGACTCAATTGATACTCCACACGATACAACAATTACAATATATGGTGTTTTAAAAGAATCTGAATATAATTTTGATAAAAATAGCAAGATGAAATTTTTATTGAATTATGAATTGGTAATTGAAAAAATAAGTGTAGATGAAAATACAAATATTACTACATACGATAAAAAAGTTCAAACATTTACAGATCGAGCGACTGGAACTTGGAATTTTTTAGGAAGTGTTGAGAAAAACGGTGTTAATAAATATAAGGATAAAGAACGAATTTCGTTTATATACGAGTCTTATAATACCGATGTATTAACAGTACATACTATAAGAAAGGTGAATGAAGAAGGCGTTACAATTTCCAATACTTATACATCATCTCGTGTTACAAATGAGAGGAAATTTGCAAATGGCGAAAACGCTCAAATTTGGGAACTTCGTGAATTAAGAAATAAAAAAATTGTTGCAGAAAGATTGGTTGATAACTTAATTCAAAATACATTTATATCAAACGATTCTGTTAGCATAGGTCAATCGTACACCGAAAAAGGTTATGAGTTAATGAGGTTACTTCCAAAACAATAATCTCGTAATATCACCCATTAAATGAATGGTTTTAAAAGCTAATAATGAAGTTCTTTTATATTTACTAATAATTTCTTTGCTGATTAGTGGTTGTTATTCTACGCGATTTGTTCCTGAGGAAGAATGGCTTTTAAAAAAAAATAAGGTTATCGTAGATAATAAAAGTATTCCTAAATACGAAATAGAATCGTATATTCAACCAAAAGCGAATAGAAAAATTTTATGGACAATACCATTTCATCTTTACGTTTATAATCTTTCAAAGATTGGTAAAGAAAAGCAATGGAAGAAGAAATTAGGAAGTGTAATAGGCGAACCACCTGTTTTGCTTAACGAATATTTAATTAGGCGTTCAAAACAACAAATTGAAATGTATTTACGAACAAAAGGTTATTACTATGCAATAATTAACGAGGAAATAAAAAAATACAAAAATAAAAAAGCCGATGTTTTTTATAATATAAAAACAGGAAAACCTTATATTATTGATTCAATAAGCTGGCGAGTGGAAGATCCCTTTTTAAGTGATTTTGTTAATTCGATAAAACTCAATAGCTTGTTAAAAAAAACAATTATATTAGACGAAGATTTACTTCAAGAAGAGAGGATTCGTATAACTGACTATTTGAAAAATAGAGGCTTTTATTATTTTACAAAAGATTTTATTCAATACGAAATAGATACATCACTTGGGAATTTTAAAGTATGGCTAACAGTTAATATTACTAATCAGCAAATAAGAACAGGCGATAACAATACATTCGAAAATCCTTTTAGAATATATAAAATTGATAGCGTTTTTATTTTTTACAATTATAATCCTAAATTAGCTATTCAAAATCGTAAGGAATATTATTCGTTGCTTGATACAATACCTTATAAAAATATATTCTTAGTAGGAATAGGAAAATCGGTTTATAATTTTAATTTATTAAATAGAATGAATTTTATTCAAAGCAATGATTATTATAATCATAAAGATGCACAGATAACTTACGATAAATTTATGTCGTTGAACAATTTTAAACTGGTTAATATACAATATGTAAACTCAACAAATCCCTATAAATTAAATGCAATAATTCAATTAAGTTCGCTACCACGTCAAACATATCAGATTGACGCAGAAGGTACAAATTCATCAGGAAACCTTGGTATTGCTGGAAATATTCTTTATACAAATCGTAATTTGTTTGGTGGGGCACAAAATTTAAGCATAGGAATATCAGGTTCCATTGAAAGACAAACAGCAGTAGTTCAGCAAAATGATCAGCAAATTCAGGAATATTTGCCGTTTAATGCTGTTGAATATGGCACAAATGTACGATTAAGGTTCCCTTCTTTTATATCCCCATATGTTTCAGAACAATTCATTAAAAATAAAAATCCTAACACACAAATTCAAGCATCTCATAACTTTCAGCAGCGTCCTGATTATTATCGTACTATTACAACATTAATTTTTGGCTACGAATGGAGCGGAAATAAAAATTTAAGACATTATATTAATCCAATTGAAATAAATTACGTGAAAATACCTTTTATATCTTGGCGTTTTAAACGATTGATACGTGGGACTTTTTTAGAAAATAGTTTCGAAAACCATATGGAAACAATTACATCTTATGGATTTTTATTTAACGACAACAAAGTTGGCAGGCAAAAACAAAATTCAGTGCATATAAGAGGAAAAGTTGAAACATCGGGCAATTTATTATACACTGCGCATAGAAAATGGGGCACTTTAAGCAGTGATGGCAATTATCAAATTTTAAATGTGCCTTTTTCTCAGTTTTTTAGAATAGACTTAGATTATCGTTACTATAAATTTATTACCAAAGAGACAAAGTTGGTATATCGTTTTTATGGTGGTATGGGCTATCCTTATGGAAATTCGACAGTACTACCTTTTAATAAACGTTATTTTTCGGGTGGGGCAAATAGTGTTAGGGCTTGGACGGTACGTAGTTTAGGTCCAGGAATTACTGCTGACACTACATACGGAAATGTTTTCAATCAAACTGGTGATATTAAAATAGAAGGAAATTTAGAATACCGATTTAAATTTTTTTGGGTTATAGAACCGGCACTTTTTGTTGATGTAGGAAATATTTGGAATTTAAAAAAACATTCATCTGATGATAAAGGTGTATTTTTATACAATAGATTTATTTCCGATTTTGCTGTTGGTTATGGATTAGGTTTGCGTTTTAATTTTTCGTTTTTTATATTTAGAGCTGATTTTGCTTTTAAAGGAAGAGATCCTGCTGAATCGAACGAAAATCAATGGCTTTTTATTCAAAGAAAACTTCAAAAGGATGATTTTACATTTAACATAGGTATAGGTTATCCTTTTTAATATTTTTTTGTAAAAAATAAAGACTTTATATATTTTTGTTAAAATAAAAAAGAGAGAACTATGACAAAAAAAGTAATGGAAACTATAGCTCCTGGAGTTGTTTGGGGCAAATCTTTAAAAGAATTATTAAGTATAGCTAAGCAAGAAGAATTTGCTTTGCCGGCTGTTAACGTTGTTGGTACTAATTCTATTAATGCAGTACTGGAGGCAGCAAAGGTTGTTAATTCACCGATTATTATTCAATTTTCTAATGGTGGTGCCCAATTTTTTGCAGGCAAAGGCTTACCAAATGTAAATCAAGAGGCATCAATAGCAGGGGCAATTTCTGGTGCTATGCATATACATCAAGTTGCCGAATTGTATGGCATTCCGGTTGTTATACATACCGATCATGCTGCGAAGAAACTTCTACCATGGGTAGATGCATTAATTGAGGCAGGCGAAAAATACTTTAAGGTTCACGGAAAACCGTTATTTAGTTCGCACATGCTCGATTTAAGTGAGGAAAGTCTTCACGAAAACATTGAAATATGTAAACGTTACTTAGAAAGAATGTCGAAAATAGGAATGTTTTTAGAAATAGAATTAGGAGTAACAGGTGGTGAAGAAGATGGAGTTGACAATACAGGAGTAGATAATTCTCGCTTATATACACAACCAGAAGATGTAGCTTATGCTTACGAAGAATTAATGAAGATTAGCGATCAATTTACAATAGCCGCATCGTTTGGAAATGTACATGGAGTTTACAAACCAGGTAATGTAAAATTACAACCGATAATTCTAAAAAATTCGCAAGAGTATATTAAAAATAAGTTTAATACCGACAATAAACCCGTATCATTTGTATTTCATGGTGGTTCTGGAAGTTCACGTGAAGAGATACGCGAAGCTGTATCATACGGAGTAATTAAGATGAATATAGATACCGATACTCAATGGGCATTTTGGGATGGCGTTCATCAGTATTATTTAAAGAAAAAAGATTATTTGCAAAGTCAGATTGGTAACCCCGAAGGCGAAGATAAGCCGAATAAAAAATATTACGATCCAAGGGCGTGGTTACGTGAAGGTGAAAAATTTATAATAGAAAGGTTAAAAATAGCTTACGAAGATTTGAATTGTGTTAATCGCTGCTAAAAAAAGTTTATGGCTGTAAAAGAACAATGGGCAACGAGGGTTGGGCTGGTTTTAGCAATGGCCGGAAACGCTGTTGGCTTGGGTAATTTTTTGCGTTTTCCTGTTCAGGCAGTAGAAAACGGAGGGGGAGCATTCTTAATTCCTTATTTTGTATCTTTTTTACTTTTGGGAATACCATTGCTATGGGTAGAGTGGTCTATTGGAAAATATGGCGGACAGTATGGCAAACATACTACACCATTTATGTTTCACCAGATGAGTAATAGATGGTTATGGAAGTATGTTGGTGTATTCGGCATTTTTACGAATGTTGCTATTGCTTCTTATTATGCTTATATAGAAAGTTGGACTATAGCTTATGTATATCATAGTGTTGCAGGTACTTTTGATTCGATGAGTCAACACGAAGTTGCTAATTTTTTTAATAATTATTTAGATGTAACATCGGCTACAACAGGTATTCCTTACGAATCGTTAGTGTTTTTCTTTATTTGTTTGGCTTTAAATGTTTGGATATTAAGTAAAGGATTAAGTGGTGGAATAGAAAAGGTTTCAAAAATAGCCATACCTTTACTTATTTTCTTTGGAATATTCTTAGTTATTAAAGCATTAACTCTTAAAGCAGGAGAGCAAGGTGCAATAAATGATGGAATTGTTGGTTTAAACTTTTTATGGACACCACAGTTTGACTCTCTTGCTAATCCCAAAGTATGGTTGGCAGCAGCTGGTCAGGTGTTTTTTACATTATCGGTTGGAATGGGTTCTATTCAATGTTACGCTTCTTATTTACGCAAACGCGACGATGTTGCATTAAATGGGATGGCAGCAGGTTGGACAAACGAATTTATTGAAGTTATAATAGGTAGTGCTATTATAATTCCTATTTCTATTGGATATTTTGGTATTGATAAAGTTATAGAATTAGTTCAATTAGGTGGTTTAGGTTTAGGATTTCGTTCTATGCCATTTTTATTTGAGCAATGGGGACCTGTATTGTCTGCTTTAGCTGGTTTAGCATTTTTCGGACTGTTGTTTTTTGCTGGTATTACATCTTCTTTGGCAATGGGGCAACCAGTAATGGCATTTTTACAAGATGAATTTAAGTGGTCGAGAAATAAATCGGCTATAACATTTGGTTTGGTTGTGTTAATTTTAGCTATGCCACCTATATTTTTCTTTCAATACGGTGTTTTCGATGAGTATGATTATTGGGCAGGAACAGTAACGCTTGTAGTATTTGCTATGTTAGAAGTAATCTTGTTTAGCTGGGTTTTTGGCATAAACAACGGTTGGAAAGTTTTAACCGAAGGAGCTGAAATAAATGTACCATTAATTTATAAATACATTTTAAAATTTGTAACACCAGTTATTTTAATTGTAGTTTTTTTAGGTGCGTTAATTAGACCCGAAAAGGACGACTGGAGCAAGTTGTTTACTTCAAAATATGAATTACACGAAGAGTCTATTCTTGGAAAAATAATGAACAAAGGTATAAAATACAATAAAAATTTTTTTGCAGATGTTTATTATATTGAATTTGATGGTATAGTAAAGAATGTTGATAATAACACAATAGAAGTGTTGGATAAAGAAAGTAATTTACATATTTTTGAGTTAGATGCCAATGATAAACCAATGGTAGAGAATGGAACCGAGATTAAAGCTGGTGATGTTTTATATAAGGGATTTGTTGTTAATAAAATATTTTGGATAACAGCTTCAAGATTGCTTTTGGTTGCTGTATTTTTATTGATAGCGTTTTTAGTATGGAAATCGTATAAAAATCAAACAAGAAAAGTATGAGCACAGATGCACTTATATTTATGATAGTTTCAGAAGTTCTTATTGCTTCAATAACTATATATTTTTTTGTTAAAGTTCTACGCTCTAAAAGGAAGTTCAATAATGAAAGTTTTGATTCTTTGGAGAATAATGCAGAATGAGTTTTTTTAAAACTTACTTTAATTTTACTCGAAGAGAACGAAACGGTATTATTTTTTTGTTGTTTTTAATAGTTTTAGCTTGGGGGTTTTATTTATCAGTCAAATATTTTAATAAAAGAGATGAGTTTAATTTTTATGAGTTTGAAAATGCTGTTAAGTATTTTTATTATCAATTAGAAAATAAGTCGTTTAAAAAGCATAAAAAAGATTCAATCGTTTACAACAAAGATACATGTTTGGTTTATATTAATAGTCCTAAGTACGAGCATTTACTTTGTTTAGGTTTAAGCAATAAATTGTCTGAAACTTGGATAAATTACGTTAAAAAAGGTGGGAAATTCAAGTCTATAGAAGATGTTAAGCGATTATGGGGAATGAACGACAGCATATTTAATTTAATTAAACATTACCTGATTTTAAAAGAATATAACGATGTTGATATGGTTAAAAATATTAGTTCAAGTAAAAAAGTACAAGTAATTAGAATGATAGAAATAAATACAGCGGATACAAATGAGCTAAAAGATTTACCGGGGATAGGCTCGACATTTGCACGTAGAATAGTCAAGTACAAAGAACGTTTAGGAGGGTATGTTAGTAAGGAACAATTAAAAGAAATATACGGTTTTTCGAGCGAACTTTACGAAAAAATTGCTCCTTACATTTATGTAGATATTTTTGAAGTAAAAAAAATAAACATCAATAATAGCGATTATTTAACTTTGATTCAGCATCCATACTTTAACAAAGAAATTGTAAAATCTATTTTACAGTTACGCAAAAAGAACGGAAAAATAACTTCTAAAGACGACTTGTTAAATAATGAAATTTTAACTGACGACGAATGGAATAAAGTAAAGTATTATATTGAGTTTTGATTTTATTTGTTTATATTTTTAAAAATTTCTATTTATCAGCTCATTGATTATTTGCTTAATGAATTGTGATTTGTTTTTTGTTGTAAGTTTATCTATTAAACTTAAAGATTCATTTGATAATTGAATTATTTTTTGTTTGGTTATTTCAGCAATTCCAAGTTCGTTGTATAAATTGATAATTGTTTTAATTTTTATTTCTCTTTCAATATTGGAATTAAGTGTTTCTAATATTAGTTTTTTTTGTTCGGGGTTAGCTTTTTCTAATGCATTAATTAGTAAAAATGTTTTTTTCTTTGTAACAATATCATTTCCTGTATTTTTACCGAATGTGGAGGTATTACCGTAAACATCGAGATAATCGTCTTGAATTTGAAAAGCTAATCCTAATTTTATCCCCGATTGATAAAGTAATTCGGTATCACTTTCAGGAGCTTTTGCAATGATTGCACCAATTTTAAGTGAAGTTGCAATAAGTACAGCTGTTTTTAAGCGTATCATTTCCATATACTGGCTTAAAGATACATCGTTAATGCTTTCAAAATTCATATCGTATTGTTGTCCTTCGCAAACTTCTAAAGCAGTTTGAGTAAATAATTTAATTACATTAAGTTGTATGTCTGGTGGTAGTTCAAAAAAAAATTTAAAAGACAAAATCATCATAGCATCTCCTGAGAGAATTGCTACATTTTCGTTCCACTTATGATGAATGGTTTGTTTGTTTCTTCGAAGAGGTGCTTTGTCCATAATATCGTCGTGAACGAGTGTAAAGTTATGGAACATTTCTATTCCTAATGCTGGTTTTATTGCTAATGATATGTCGTTGTTATACATATTGTAAGATAGTAATGTTAAAAGTGGTCGTAAGTTTTTACCTGTTCCGTCAAGAACATATGAGATGGGTTGGTATAATTCCTTAGGATTATCAGGATATGTTATATTTTTTATTTCGTTTTGAATAATTTTTTGAAGTTCTTCAATTGTTTTCATTATTTTCTATGTATTTCAATTCGAAAAGTCCTTCATTTAAAATTTTTTTAATACCTTCTTCGAGTGTAATTAATGGTTTGTTAAGTAATTTTTTCATTTTTGTTATTTCGGGTCGTCGCCCTTTCATATCTCCTTCTTTTAATGGTGGTAAATGGATTATATTTGATTTTGAACCGGTTATATTTATAATTAATTTAGCCAGGTCAATTATTTTTATTTCAACATCGCTTCCTATATTTACAACGTCGTTGATGAATAAATTATTTGTTAATGCATTTATTGTGGCATCGACGTTATCGTCTATATAGCAAAATGTTCGTGTTTGTTGTCCATCGCCGTTAATTGTAATGGGCATATTTGTTAATGCTTGTTTAATAAATTTTGATATAACAAAATGTTGGCTTTGTTTAGGTCCGTAAGTGTTAAAAAAGCGAAGAATTGTATAATTTAGTCCGTATTCTTTATGGTATGATTTGATAAAAGCTTCGGCTACGTTTTTAACAATGGCATAAGGCAATCTGGAATTAAGTGGTGTTGTATCTTCGTTTTGTGGAAATTCCACAGGTTCGCCATATATTTCTGACGATGAACTAAAAAAAATTCTTTTTACTCCGGTATTTTTGCAGAGTTCTAAAATATTTTTTATACCGTCAATGTCTCTAAGAACAAGTAAAGGATTGTTTAAAGTACGTTCTACACCAACAACAGCGGCGTAATGAAAAACATAATCGAAGTGCCACGACATCATAATTTCTGAAATTTCGGTGCGATTATTAACATCGGCTTTAATAAAGTGTAAATTGGGCAAAGTAAGAGGAAGTTTATTAATATGTCCAGTAGAAAGGTCATCTACAGCAACTACGAGTGTATTTTTTAATTGGCATAATTTTTCGCATAAATGGCTACCAACAAAACCTGCTCCGCCGGTAACTAAAATATTCATATACTATTACTATTAATTTTTTCTTCTATATTTTCTGTATTTTCTTCTGGTTCGTCGAATATTTCTAACATTGGTTTATCAATAGACTTGTCGGAAAAAGTTTTAGCAAAAGTATGAATAAGCATAGGCATAAGTATAATATTACTGAGTATTGAAAAGATTAAAGTTAAGGTAACTAATATACCCATTGCTTGTGTTCCGCCGAAATCAGAAAAAATAAAAATTGCAAACCCCAGTACTAAAACCACTAATGACGACAACATACTAATTCCATTGCCGTGTAAAGCTTTTATTACTGCAATTTTTGCATTATATTGATTTTGTCTTAATTCGAAACGGTATCGTGATAAAAAATGAATAGCATTATCAACAGCAATTCCAAGTGCAATACTAAAAACTATAATAGTAGAAGGTTTGATATTTATGTTGAAATATCCCATTAGTCCTGCTACAACAACAAGTGGAATTAAATTAGGAATAATAGAAATAAGTATCATTCTAAATGAAGTAAAAAGCATACCCATAATAAAACTTATAACTACAATAGCAAGTAAAACACTTTGTAAAAGGTTTGAGATTAAATATTCTGTACCTTTAGTGTAAACTACACTATTACCAGTAACTAAAACTTGATATTTATCTGGCGGGAATAATGAGTCTATATATGTTTTAAGTTTGTTCTTAAAATTTTTCATTTCTTTAAGTCCTATATCGTGCATTTGAATACTAATACGTGTTATTTGTTTCGATGTATCTATAAACGAATGCAAAAGGTTTTTATTTGCAACACTATCGTTAATATCTTTTTTTGTTGGCAGGTAAGATAAAATAAAGGCAGATTCATCATTTTTTGGTAATGAATATTTTGCAGCATTGCCATTGTAGTATGCTTGTTTGGCAAATTTTATAAGTTCTACAATCGAAAGTGGTCGTGAAAAATAAGAGTAATTATTTTGTAAGTGTTGTTGTAATTGTTCCATTTTTTCAATGTTTTTAAGTTGCATTACGCCATTTTTCTTTTGTGTGTTAATCAATATTTCCATAGGCATAACACCGCCAACTTTATTTTCAAAAAATTTTAAATCTTTAAAAATAGGATCTGATGATTTTAAATCGTCAACCATTTTTCCCGATGTTTCCATTTTAAGCATACCAAGTATTCCAACGGATAAAATAATTATAAAACCGACAACAACAGATTTTTTGTAATTAACTATAATATTTTCGATATTCGATAGTAAAAAATGAGCTTTTTTGCTTTGCAGATGTTTTATATGTCGCTCACGTGGTACTGGTAAAAAGCTTAAAATAATAGGAATAAGAGTTAAAGACAATAAAAACTCAATCATAATGTTAATTGAAGCTATAATACCAAACTCTTTAAGAATAGACGTTGGCGAAAGAATAAAAGTAGCAAAGCCAACAGCTGTGGTCAAATTTGTTAAAAAAGTTGCCGTTCCTATTCTTTGTATAATTCTTGAAAGTGCCTTGACTTTATTTTGATGAGAAGAATATTCACTTAGGTAGCGGTTTAGTAGAAATATGCAGTTTTCTATGCCAATTATTATAAGCAGAGATGGAACAATTCCTGTTAGTATAGAAATTTTAAATCCAAAAATTCCCATAAATCCTAGTGTAAATATTACACTAATTCCAACAACAAGAAGTGATGCAAAAACAGCTCGAAAAGAACGAAACAAACCAATAAGAACAAAAACAGAGACAATAACAGATAAAACTATAAATAAATAAAGCTCGCTTTTAACTTTTTCTGTTGTTTGAGTTCTTATGTATGGCAAACCAGAGATATGAGCTTCTAAATTATATTTAAGTGTAAAATCGTTTATGTAGCATTTAATAGAATCAATAAGATATATCCTGCTTTTGTCGCTTAATCGTTTTTTGTCTAATGTAATAGCTATAGCGTAAAAATGTTTGTCGGTATTGTATATAAGACCATTGTAAAAAGGTAAATTCAATAAAATATTTTTTATACTATCAACTTCTTTCTGATTATTAGGTTTTTCTTTGACTATTTTATCAAATGAAAATTTTTTGATTTCTTCGTTTTTTGATAGGTTTATAATTCTTGTTGGTGATACAACTTCTTCAACGCCTTTGATGTTCTTTATATTTTGATTTAATTCGTACCAGTCAGCAAAATGATTGTATTCAAAAAAGTTTGAATCTATTACACCAACCATCATTACGCTACCATCTTCGCCGAATAATTTTTTAAAGTAAAGATATTCTTTGAAAGTAGAGTCGCTTTTAGGAAGCATTTGAGCTAATTCGTAGGACATTTGAACTTTTCTGGAAAAATATAGCATAATTAGTGTAAGTAAGAATATAACAGATAGTACGTACCATTTTTTTCTTAGTATTATTGAAGATATCCAGATCCACATAATTAAAAATAAAATGCTAAGTTAAGTCAAAAAAATATCTTAAAGAAATTATTTTTATCTCTCTTTTTCCCAAATAATGGCATTTTTTATTTGTCTGAACTCTATTTCTAATTTAACTAATGTTATTTTCTGATGAATACCATAAATACCTGCAGCACCAGGATTGACAAATAAAAAGTTAAATTTATTATCGTACATTATTTGTAAAATGTGCGAATGTCCGGCTATTACAAGTTGGTAAGAGTTTGAAGCAAAATGTGTTATTAAGTTTTTTTCGTATTTTTTCGGATAACCAACAATATGTTTCATAAAAACATTTAGCCCTTGATATTCAAAAGTTTGTATTTCGGGCAACATTTTTTTTAATATTCCGCCGTCTATATTTCCATATACGGCTTTTGTATGTTTAAAAGAATTTAATTTATCAAGTATTTCTATTGAACCAATATCGCCAGCGTGCCAAATTTCTTCGCAGTTTTCAAAAAAATTAAAAACATAATCTCCCAAATAGCCGTGTGTGTCGGATAATATACCTACAAAAGGCATAAATTAAACTATAATGAATTTATCGGCATCTAAAAAAGCTGGAAACGAAGTACGATATTCTTCTAATTCTTCTTTTAAAAAAGTTGCTTTAATAATCTCTTCTTCAAAATCTTTTGCTTTGGCAACAAGTTTACCACGAAAATCGTAAAAGCAAGTTCCACCACTATATGTAATGTTATTTGCATCTTTTCCTACGCGGTTAACGCCTACTACATAGCATTGGTTTTCTATTGCTCTTGCTTTTAGTAAAGCGTCCCAAGCTTCTATACGTTTATGTGGCCAATTTGCTACGACAATAATAATATCGAATTTATTATTAACATTTCTCATCCACACAGGGAAGCGTAAGTCGTAACAGATAAAAGGTGCCATTTGAAAATTATTTTCATAAATAGTTGTGTGTGTTTTCCCTTCTGTATAGAAATGATGTTCATTAGCCATTCTAAATAGATGCCTTTTGTCATAAGTATAAATATTTCCAGACGAAGTAAAATAGTAAAAACGATTATAATATTTACCATTTTCTTCAATCATAAGGCTTCCGCATATATTTATTTTATTTTCAATTGCTATATTTTTAAGTTTTTCAATGTAAATATTGTTTTCATTTATGGCAATACTTGTATTCATAGAAAAACCTGTAAGAAACATTTCGGGAAATACGATAATGTCTGTATTGTGAGAGTTCTCTTTTACAATGTGTTTTATTTTTTCGATATTTAACTCATAATTTTCCCAAAAAATGTCGATTTGACAAGCACAAATATTTATTTTACTCATATCGTGGTAATTCAAATTGATTGGGCTTTTTTCCTGTTACATTTTTATAACACTCGGCAATTTGTTTTAATACTTCTTTATATGGTAGATTTGATGGAATTTCTTTAACTGGTCCGAGTATTTTTTTTCCGTAGTCGAGTTTTGTAATAATAATAGGAACATTTGCTTTTTGTGCAATCAAATAAAATCCTTTCTTCCAATTTTTAGTTTTTTTTCTTGTACCTTCGGGCGTAATAACAAGGTAAAACGATTCGTTTTCATTAAAAAGTTTAACCATTTGTTCCACCATATTGTTGTTAATATTTCCTCTTTGAATAGGAACAGCGCCTAATTTTTTTAATATATATCCAAAAGGAAATACGAAAAATTCTTTTTTAATAATAAATTTTGGATTTAATCCGAAATGTCTTAAAGCAAGCCAACCGTTAATAAAATCCATTGCACTGGTGTGTGGTGCTGCAATAATGACCATTTTTTTGTAATTAGGAAAAGAACCTTCGATTTTCCAACCGAGGTATTTTAATAATGTGGTATGCCACGACATTTTAGTAGTTTTCTGAATATAGTTCAAAGTAAGATTTAGGATGCAAGCATGCAGGACAAGTTTCTAATGCTTTAGTACTTTCGTGAACGTATCCGCAGTTACGGCAAACCCATTTAACTTTCTCTTCTCTTTGAAAGACTTTTTGTTCTATAATATTTTGATATAGTTTACGATAACGTTTTTCGTGTTCTTCTTCAACTTTGGCTATCATTTTGAAAGCAGTTGCTATTTCTTTAAAGCCTTCTTTTAAAGCAATTTCTGCAAATTGTGGATATAATTCTGTCCATTCTTCATTTTCGCCTTTTGCTGCTGCTTCTAAGTTTTCGAGTGTTGTACCAATTTTACCAGCAGGGTAAGCAGCAGTAATTTCAACCATACCACCTTCTAAAAACTTAAAAAATCTTTTAGCATGTTCTTTTTCTTGCTGAGCGGTTAATTCAAAAATTGCAGCTATTTGCTCATACCCTTCTTGGCGAGCTACTTTAGCAAAAAATTCATAACGGTTTTTTGCTTGAGATTCGCCTGCAAAAGCTTTTAATAAGTTTTTTTCGGTTTCAGTTCCTTTAATGCTCATAAATTTTATTTTTTAAATGTCATTTTATTAATTTCTATATCGTCAATACTTTTTAAATCTCTTTCCAGATTTTCAATCTCCGACATATTTCCTGTTAGTTCAAGTAAAATAAGTCCTGAATTACTGCAAAATTCGCCAGATACTTCATGTAAACCAATACGAGTTTTTATAGAACAACCGTACTTTGTTAAAAGATTTTGAACTGTTAAAGAATTTTTAGAACGTTCTTTAACATAAATTCCTAAAATAATTATTTGGTCCATAGCAAAAAATTTTTTACGAAATTACAAAAAATTTTTCTGACTTAAATCAATAATTTTATTTGCCTAACTCAATTGCTTATGATAATTTTGAGCTATAAATATGTTGAACTTTGTAAACAAATTTAATTTATGAAACATCAAGTAAAAACAAAATGGGTCGAGAACTTAGTTTTCGAGGCAACTGTTAATGATTTACCGGTATTCATGGATGCGTCACCAGATTTTGGTGGTACAAATAAAGGACCGCGTCCGAAAGAACTTTTATTAGCTGCACTTACTGGTTGTACAGGTATGGATGTTGTTGCTATATTGAAAAAAATGCAGGTAGAACTTGAATCGTTTGATATGATAGTAGAAGCAGATGTTACCGAAGAACATCCGAAGCATTATACTAATATACATTTAATTTATGAATTTAAAGGTAAAAATTTAGATATTACTAAGCTCGAAAAAGCAATTTCTTTATCGCAAGAAAAATATTGTGGTGTATCTTTTATGTTAAAAAAATTTTTAAAATTAACATACGAAATAAAAATTTTAGAATAAAAAATTAAAAACTATGTTGTACACTAATTTAAAACACATTGAAAAAGCCGAAGAACTTAAAAAAATTATTAGCGAAAATGAAAATGTAATGGTTTGTTGTGGTCGTATGGGACCGATGTGTATTCCAGTATATGCAGCTATGGAGGAATTAGAAAAAGAATATACTCATGTTTGCTTTTACGATATGGAATTCGATAATCCAGAAGCTCATATAATACGCAATGCCCCTGAAACAAAAGGTTTTATGGGACTTCCTTTTGTAATATATTATAAAAACGGAAAAGTAGTTAAAGCAACATCTAGTATTCAAACAAAAGAGCAAATAAAAGAAATTTTAGACACATACTTTAAGTAATGAGTAGTTACGATGCAATAATAATAGGAGCAGGTCCAGCAGGTTTAACGGCAGGAATATTTTTGTCGCGTTCCCGAATAAAAACACTGATTTTGTCTGATGTAATACCGGGCGGTCAATTGATTTTAACACATAAAGTAGCAAATTATCCCGGTGTTGAGAACATTAGCGGTTATCAGCTTGCTTCTATTATGAAAAAACAAGCTGTTTCTTTTGGTTGCGAGGTTAAAGCAAATGTTAAAATAAAAAACATTGAATTAAATGGTGAAAAAAAACAAATTATTTTAAACGACAATACTTTATTAGAATCAGATATTGTAATTTTAACACCAGGAGGAAGACCACGTAATTTAGGCATAAAAGGAGAGGAAGAGTTTAAGGGAAGAGGTGTATCATATTGTGCTACATGTGATGGTGACTTTTTTACGGATAAAGAAATTATTGTATTAGGTGGTGGAAATTCAGCTATAGAGGAAGCTATATCATTAACAAAATATGCAAAAAAAGTAACTATTATTCATCAGTTCGATTATTTTCAAGCATTTTCTTATTTAGTAGATGAAGCAAAAGCAAATCGAAAAATACATTTTATTTTAAATTCGACTTTAACAGAAATTTATGGTAACGAGACTGTAAAAGGTGTAAAAGTAAATAATTTAACAACGAATGAAATAAACGATTTATATACCGACGGAGTATTTATTTTTATTGGTTATGTTCCAAATACAGACTTTTTAAAAGGTAAAGTATTATTAAACAACAAAAATGAAATAATTGTGAGCAAAAATATGGAAACAAGCATAAAAGGAGTATTTGCTGCTGGCGATTGTATAGAAAAAGAATATAGACAAATAACAACTACTGTTGGCGAAGCTACAATAGCTGCTATGTCTGCAACAAATTATTTGTATAATAAATTAAGGTTTAAGGTATGAGTACAGTAATAATAATTGTTGTTAGCGTTATCTTTTTATTTATTTTACTTACAGTATATAATTATCGGCGAATAAAAAATATGCCAACTGAACCTGAAAATTCTAAAATTAGGCACTTAACTGCTAATAATTTTAATCAATCAATTAAAAATGGAATATCTGTTGTAGATTTTTGGGCTGAGTGGTGTATGCCTTGCAAATTGATGATGCCTATAATGAATGATTTAGCAAATTATAATCATATAAAGGTTTTTAAAGTAAATGTTGATGAACAACAAAGTCTTGCTTCCAAGTTTAGTATTAAAAGCATTCCGTCTATTCTAATTTTTAAAAACGGGAATGAAGTAAAACGAATTATAGGAGTTAAAACAAAAGATTTTATTCTTAAAGAAATAGAAAAATTGAAATAATATGAAAAGCATTAATTCCTTTAATGAATTACTAGAAAACGTTAAAGATAAGGAAAAAGCTTTTGTTTTGTTATTTAAAAGTGGTAGTGAATCAAGCGAATGCTCGTTAAATAATTTAAAGCAAGCATACGTAAACAGCGAAATTCCAGTTTTTATTGTAAATGTTAATGAAGTTCGTGATATACATATAAATTATGGTGTAGTGAGCGTTCCTGCTTTGCTTATTTTTGAAAAAGGCGAATTTATAAATTTAATAAAAGGTTGCCAATCAAAAGAATTTTATGAAGGATTATTTTCAAGTGCTTTGTACAGATCTAAGGCAAAAGCCGAAGGTAAAGAGCCAAAACGCGTAACAGTTTATTCCACTCCAACATGTACGTGGTGCAATACACTTAAATCGTGGCTAAGAAAAAACGGAATACCATTTACAGATATTGATGTTTCTGGCGATCGGCAAGCAGCAGAACAATTGGTTCGCACAACTGGTCAGCAAGGTGTTCCACAAACTGAAATAAATGGTAATTGGGTTATAGGATTTGACCAAAAACGATTAAAAGAATTATTAGAAATTTAAAATATAAGGCTATGAAAGAACTACAAGCAATTAATCAAAATGTAATAATTGATCTTTCTGAAACATCAAAAGAACAAAAAACTGCTGGTGGAATTATTATTCCTGATACTGCAAAAGAAAAACCTAATTACGGAAAAATTATTAACATGAGTGCAATTGAAAATGCTGAAGTAAAAGTTGGAGATGTTATTGTTTATAAATCGTATAGTGGCAATGAAATAGAATTTGAGGGAAAAAAATATCTTATTTTACCTTATAGCGATATTCTTGCCAAAATTGTTGATGTTGAGGAGATTTAAACTAAAGTTAACAATTTTAAAAAATAGTTATTGGTAATTTAACACAGATATATTATTTTGTCTAATTTTATCGGGCTGAATATTAGTTTTTAAATTGTAATATTATTTATTTACAATTTCTTAGCCATTACATAATTTTTTATAATTGAACTTAAGAAAACTTGAATTTAAAACACCTTAATGAAATATTTTGTAGCATAAAGTTGCATTTATAAATTGAATTTGCCAAAAGGCAGGAAAATTTTCCTCTTTTTTATAAAAAAATTGCTTACTTTTGAAAATATTTTGGACAATAGTGATATTTTTTTTAAAATAAAAAAAATTTTTGTATATTTAAAAAAAATATTACTTTTGTATTAACAAACTTAGAAAATGCTTTATTCTTCAAACATATTATTTATGCCTTTGTTGGAGTTATCTCCAACAAAGAAAAATCAGCAAACTTCCGAAAGTTATGCGTTACCTTCTGAAACCAGCATGGT
>Ga0308411_10000145_pt1 | contig 41616 bp, 35 predicted proteins | sample HotsprottomLayer_2_FD_203530 | JGI IMG/M metagenome (GOLD analysis project Ga0308411, IMG submission 203530) | Hot spring phototrophic mat microbial communities from Octopus Spring, Yellowstone National Park, Wyoming, United States -... | ecosystem: Environmental > Aquatic > Thermal springs >... | reverse complement strand
CGCGGCACGAACGTGGCTGACTCGAGCACCGTCAGCCGCACGTCCACGCCCACCGCCTTGATCATGCTCTGGACGAGCTCGGCGATCTCGAAGTCGCCTGGCGTTCCACCCTTGCGGGTGACGAGCTCGAGGCTGAGCGGCCGGCCACCGTGCTGGCGGATCCCGCCCGCCCCCACCGTCAGTCCGGCCTCGTCCAGCAGCTTCTTGGCCATCTCGGGGTCGTACTTGTACGTGCCGGCGGGGACGTAGCCGTCGACCGTCGGGTTGAGGTAGACGGCCGTGGCCGGCTTCGCCGCCCCCAGCATCACCGTGCGGATGATCCCCTCTTTGTCCACGGCGTAGTTGAGGGCCTGACGCACGCGCACGTCGTTCAGCGGCGCCTTGCGGTTGTTGATCGTGATGTAGTACTGCTGCGAGCCCAGCGCCTCCAGCACCTTGAGACCCCGCCGCGTCTTCAGGCGCTGCAGGTCCGGAATCGAGAGCGCCAGCGCCATATCCACGTCGCCCGCCTCGAGCATCGTGGCGCGGGTGTTGATGTTGGGAACGATGCGGTAGACGACCTCGTCGAGGTACGGCAGGCCCGGCTGCCAGTAGGTGGGGTTGCGCCGAAGCCGCACGATCTCGTTCGGCCGGAACTCCGCCACCGTGAACGGTCCGGTTCCCGACGCCTGCTGTTTCAGCCCGTCGTCGCCAACGCGCTGCGCGAACGAAGGGCTGTACATCGAGAAGGTCTTCGTGGACAGGATCGACCGAAAGTTCGGCGCCGGCCGGGTCATCGTGACGCGCACGGTCGAGTCGTCCACGACGTCGATGCTCTTGAACGGCAGCAGGTCGAACAGCGGCTGCCGCTTCTGGATCTTGCGGTCGAGATTCCACTTTACGGCCGCCGCGTTGAACGGCGTGCCGTCGTGGAATCGGACGTTGGGCTGCAGACGCATGGTGACCGTGAGGCCGTCGGCAGAGACGCTGTCCTCACGTACCAGCAGGCCCCGCACGCGGCCGCTCGCGTCGCGGTCGTAGAGGGTCTCGTAGAACTGGTGCGCCAGCTCGTTGACGGTGCTCAGGTTAGCCGAGTTCACATCGATGTGCGTCGCGAGCGCCACGTAGGCGATCGTCAGCGTCCCGCCGCGCATCGGTGCGGGACTGGCCGCCGGCGCGGGCAGCGCGGGCGCCGCCCCCGCCACCGTGAGGACGAGCGCCGTCAGCAGCACGACCGCAGCGGCGCGCCGGACCCCTCCTTGCCTCCGGCTGTGCATGTCGAACCTCCCCCCTCTGCTCACCGTTCTCTCGTGCCTCAGTCACCGAAGGGTCTCCTCGACTTCGACCGTGCGCGCGTCCGTCCCTGCGGTGCCGGCCGAGCGCCTCCGTGCCGCCTCCGCGGTGCCGGGCCGCTTCCGCGCCTGTCGGCACCCCTGACGGCCGTGCGCCGGCGCGTCTCAGCCGACGTGCCCTTCCGCCGTCACCGCCTCCAGCACCGCAGCGGCGACCTCGTCCACCGCCTCCGGCGCCAGCCCCGGGTACAGCGGAAGCCCCAGCAGCTCGTCGCCCGCCCGCTCGGCCACCGGGAAGCTGCCCGGCCCCAGCCCGAGGCCCGCGTACACCGGCTGCAGGTGCACCGGCGGCGCGTACAGCGTGTTGCAGCCGATACCGCGGTCGAGGAGCGCCCGCCGCACCCGGTCGCGGTGGGGCACGCGCACCATGTAGTTGCGCCACGCGTGCGTGCAGCCCGGCCGTACGACCGGCGCCCGAACCGGCGTTCCGGCGAAGTGCGCGGCGTACCGCTCCGCGAGCGCCTGCCGCTCCACCCCCCACGCGCGGAGGTGCGGCAGTTTCACCCGGACGATCGCGGCCTGGAGGCTGTCGAGCCGGAGGTTGTAGCCCTCCACGAGGTGCTCGAGGCGGTCGAGCCGGTGTCGCTCGGCCGGGGGCAACTCCTGGCGAGAAGGGTGCTGGCCGTAGCCGCGCAGCAACCGCACCCGCGCGGCCAGGTCGGCGTCGCGCGTGAGCACCATGCCGCCGTTCCCGGCGCCGCCGATGACCTTGTGCGCCGCGAAGCTCACGACCCCCGCGTCGCCGATCAGCCCGGCGGGCTCGCCGCCCACGGTTGCGCCCAGCGCCAGCGCCGCGTCCTCCACGACCGCCAGCCGCCGCCGCCGCGCGATCTCCATGATCGGCCCCATCGCGGCCGGGTGCCCGTACAGGTGCACCGGCACGACCGCCCGGGTCGCCGCCGTGAGGCGCCGCTCGAGCTGGACGGGATCCATCGTCAGGGTCTCGGGCTCGACGTCGCAGAGGACGAACCGGGCACCGGTATGGCTGATCGCCGCCGTCGTGGAGAGGTCCGAGTTCGGCACGGTGACGACCTCGTCGCCGGGACCGATCCCCAGGGCCTTCAAGCTCAGGAACAGGCCCGCGGTGCCGGACTGCACGCCGACGGCGTGGCCGCCGCCCCCCAGCGCCGCGACCACCTCGCGCTCTAGCTCCCGCACCTGCGGCACGACGTCCCACTGGGCGCCGAGCAGGACCTCGCGCAGCGCGGCCTCGATGGCCGGCAGCAACCGGCGGTGCTGGAGCGTGGTGTCGAAGATCGGGATGCGGATCGTCGTCGCGGTCACCGGCGCCCTCCGCCGCACGCCACCCGCGCGCGGCCCGCGAAGGCGGTGAGCCGGGTCGCAGCCTGCCGCACGCGAGGGTCGGGCGCGAGCAGCGTCATGCGCATGAACCCCTCCTCGCCAGGGTCGGGCAGCGCCTCCATGACGAGGTTCACGACCGGGCGGCCAGCGCCATCATCGCGCTTGTGCGGCCGCGCCGCCAGGAACGCGACGCGCTGCGAGTCGCGGGATGCAGCATCCGATCGGCACCTCCCGTCGCACCGCTCACGCGCTCAGCACCGGCGGCACGTAGTCCAACCCCAGCAACGCTTCGGGCAACGCGCCCACCGGGTCGCGCGCCCGCGCCGCGCGCACCAGGCTGCGGTAGACGCCCTCGGCGCCGCGCCGTACCCGCGGCTCGTCGGCCGCCAGCACACGGCCCCCCTCCACCACCCGACGGCCCTGCACCCAGACCGTGTGGACGTCCTGGCCGGTGCCACAGGTCACCAGCGCGCGAATCGGGTCGAGCACCGGGCCGAAGTGGTGGCGTGCCAGGTCCACCAGCACGATGTCGGCGGTCGCGCCGGGCGCCAGCCGCCCCAGGTCCGGGCGGCCCAGGGCCGTGGCCCCGCCGAGGGTCGCGGCGTCGTAGACGTCGCGGCACGTCGGCGCGTCGGCCGTCCGGCCGGCGGCCTTGCCGAGCACCCAGGCCAGGCGCATCTCCTGGACGATGTCGGCCGGCCAGATGTCGCAGCCCATCGCCATCGTGATGCCGGCGGCGCGGTAGCGGCCGAAGCTGTGCAGCATCTCGCCACGACGCGCGAACGGCAGCGGCGAGTGCGCGACCGAGGCGCCCGCGTCGGCGATCAGCCGCAGGTCGGCGTCCGGGTCGCCGCCCACCCGCGGGTGGCCCTGGGTGTAGACGGTGTGCCCCAGGATGACTCGCGGGCCGAGGAACCCCAGCCGGGCCAGGTGCTCGACCGGCGTGCAGCCGTACTGCTCGCGGATGCGAGCGACCTCGAACTCGTACTGCGCGCAGTGGATCTGGACGATCAGGTCGTGCGCGCGGGCCGCCTCGGCGGTCGCGCGCAGGAGGTCGGGGCTGCAGTTGTCCACGGCGTGCGGGCACAGCAACGCCTCGGCCAGCCCGCCGCGCGTGCCGCGGTGCGCCAGCGCGAAGGCCAGCGCCCGGCGCAGCCCCTCGTGGCCGAACGCCTCGTCCCAGTGCCAGCGCGCGACACCGTCGTGGTCGTAGTAGACGCGGCCCGAGCGGTACGAGAGCGACGCGTAGACGCGGATGCCCAGGCGCGCCGCGGTGTCCAACAGCATCTCCTCGTCGGCCGGCGGGTTCCCCAGCCACCACAGCGGCCCCGAGCCCGCGGCGTCGACGACGGTCGTCGTCCCGCACTTCAACAGCTGAATCAGGGCGAACTCGCCCGACAGCTGCTGCTCTGCGAGCGTCAACGACGGCGGCGGCTCGCGCACGGCCACCGCAGCGTGCGAAGGCGCGTAGCGACCTCGGCCCGGCACGCCGGGCGGAGGATCCACGAACGGCGCCATCAGTTCGACGCCCACGTGACCGTGCGCATTGATGAACCCGGGCGAAGCGAGCATGCCCGGGGCCTCCACCACCTCGTCCGCCACCCCGTCCCAACGCGGCCCCGCGTAGAGGACGCGCGGGCCGTCGAACGCGACCTCGCCGTTGGGCACGACACGGTGCCGCTCGCCGTCGAAGGCGACGACCCACCCGGCGCGGACCAGCGTGGTCACGCCCGCGCCGTGGCCGACGCCACCGGGCGGCCGTCCACGTACACGGCGCGTACGGCCCCGAGGTCCGGGCTGAACACCGCAATGTCGGCGGGGCGGCCGGGCTCGAGCAGCCCGGCGTCCGTGAAGGCCGGCAGACGACGGGCGACGTTGCCGCTCGACAGCGCGATCGCCTCGACCGCGCTCATCAGGCCCCGGCGCACGATCGCCGAGAGCGCCACCGACACGGGGTCGTAGTGACCGGCCGCGTAGTCGGTCCCCACGACGTCCACCAGACGCTCCCGAACGAGCGCCAGGAACGGTTCGGCGTCCTCCTGCCCCTTGGTCCGCGTGAACAGGTTCAGCCCGGAGATCTCCAGCACGGCGCCGCGGGCGCGCAGCGCGCGAGCATAGCGAATGGCCTCGTCCACCGTGAAACTCGGGTGGTTGGCGTGGGCGGCGATCATCCGCTCGTTGGCGAGCTCGAGCACGACCTCGGCCGACGCCGCCGCGTGGTGCACCATGAACGGCCGGTCCAACCGCCCCGAGGCCGCGGCCGCCTCGCGCAGCCCCGCGAACGCCTGGTCCAGGGACGGCAGGACGCACCGCTCGATCGTCTCGATCACGGCGTCCTCGCTCATGAGGCCGACCAGCCCGGCCTCGGCCATGGCGCGCCGCAGCGCCTGACGGTCGAGGTTCGCGGAACTGATCGTGCGACCCAGCACCGCTTCCTTCAGCGCACGCGCCTGGAACGGGTCGATGCGCGCCCCGCTGCGCGCGGCGATGGCCTGCGGGATGTAGATGTTGTCCTGCATCCCGCCCCCCAGCGTGCCGCCGGCGCCGATCTCGCCGATGCAGACCGCGCCCTGCGCCACCAGCTCGTCCACGGTCGCCCGCCGGTGCGCGTCGGTCAGCCCTTCACCGTCGGCCGCCTCGGCCGCCCGCACGTTGGCCGGCGTATGGGCGGTGCACTTGCGGACCTTGAGCGGGTGTGTGCCCGCCAGCGCCTGGTACTCGCTCCACAGCGGGAACCCATCCACCGACAGCACGGAGGTCGTGCCGCCACGGAGGTGGCGCTCTTTGAAGGCGAACACCTCGGCGTCGGTCGGCGACTTCGACCCGGTGGCGTGGGCCGGCCCCCGCGTCACGCAGTGGACATGAATGTTCACCAGGCCCGGCGCGATCAGGTCCGGACCGTAGTCCACCGTGCCGGCGCGCCGTCCCGGGCCCACCTCGGCGATCCGACCCCCCTCGACGACGACGTACCCGGGCTCGTGGACGGTCCGCCCGTCGCCAGTCACCACGGTGCCGGTGAGGATGGTCGCCATGCCCTACCGCACTCCGGCCGGCCCGACGGGCGCCTCCATCGGGGGCAGCGCCGCCAGGACCTCGTCGGTCGTCTTGATCTTCGCGAACACCTCGTGCATGACGCGCAGCGCGAACCGGTGCATCTCGAGGGTCCAGGTGGCGCAGGCGTCCTCCACGACCAGGACGCGGTAGCCCAGGTCCTTGGCGTCGCGGGCCGCGGACTCGACGCACCCGCCCGTCATGACGCCGGTCATCACCAGGTTCCGGATCCCGATGTTCTGGAGCACGTAGTGGATGGTCGTCGAGTTGAACACGCTCCCGGTCGTCTTGTCGAAGACCAGCTCGTCGCCGAGCGGCGCGAGCTCGTCGAGGATCTCCGCGTCGCGCGAGCCGGGCGGCATGAAGTGGCCGAGCTCCTTGTGGGCCAGGCTGCGGTCGCGGCCGTCCCGGGTCATCGACCGGATGCGGGTGAAGACGACCTCCATCCGTCGCTGGCGGAAGGCCTGCTGCAACCGCTGGATGTTCGGCACGATCGTGCGCAGCTGCTGCTCGACCTCGTCGAGGCCATTGGTGAACCCGTGGTCGCGGCGGTACCGGAAGATGCCGTGGTCCATCGACGCGTCGCCGTACTGCATGTCGATGACCAACAGCGCCGTGTCCTCGCGCCGCAGCACCGGGTCGGCCAGCCGCGGGCGCCAGCCGATGTACGGGTCGTCTCGGGAGATCGGGAGCGGCATGCGGTCACCTCCGGGGTGCCGGGCCGCGCGCGGGGGCGGCGGGGGTGGCGGCGTCTTCGACGTGCGCAAGGATCGCGGCGGCGTCCAGGCCGGCCAGCCCCAGGGTCTCGACGGTCCGGCCCTCCGCCACGAAGTCGCGGCCGGCGGCGGCGCCGCAGACCGTCACCACCGCCTCGGTCACCGGCGCGGGCGCACCGACCGCCCGCCCCAGCGACGCGATCGGCACCAGCCCGAACGGGACATCTTCGGTGAAGTAGCGATGGTCGACCGACGACGGCGCGCGCGCCGCACCGTGCACCGGCGTCGTGCTGAGGGCCTCGTAGAGGGTGGTGCCGCCGAACCCTTGGTGGCCGTACATGCGGGTCGTCCACTCGAGCGTGGAGATGCGGGGCAGCCCGAACGCCGCGGCGACCGCGAGCCGTTCCTCGTCCAGGCGCTCCATGAGTCGGCAGACCGCGGGCGTCATTCCCTCGTGGAAGAAGCTCCAGTCGCCGCCGGCGAACTCGATCCGGCCGAGGTTCAGCAGCATCGCCGGCGGGTGGATGGGGTGGTTGATGTTGTTGAGACCGACCTCCAGAACGTTCCGCGCGGGGACGCACTCGGGATAGGCAGCGCCGATCCGCGCCAGCACCGCCGGCGTCGCGGATGCCGGGAGGGCCGCCACCGGCAGGCCCTGTTTCACGCCACGGATCCACACACCGTCCGGACCGTCCTTCTTGCAGGCGAAGACGAACGACGCGCCTTCCGCGACGAGGACGTCGGCGGTATTCCCCGACGAGCGTATGACGTGGCGGACCTCGAGCGCGCCGCCCACGTTCCCCGGGAGCACGACCACGACGTCGCCGTCGCCCAGGTGCGGGGCCAGCACCTCGGCCATGCGCCGGTGGCCGTACGCCGGCACCGTCACGAAGATCGCGTCCGCGCCTCGGAGCGCCTGGGCCGCGTCCGTGGTCACCTGGGCGAGCTCGACGATCCCTTCCCCGCGGACACCCCGGACACGCAGGCGCCGGTGTTCCCGCAGCGGTGCTACGGCCGCGGCGAACTCCGGGAGTTCGAGCAGTCGCGCCTCGAACCCGCGGAGCGCCAAGTCACCCGCCAGCCCGAACCCGGCGTTGCCCGCTCCGGCGACCACGAACACGGAAGAGTCTGTCGTCAAGCGCTCGACTCTCCGAAGGAAATGAAACGTAATAGCACGAATGGTGTCATGAACACGCTGGTATCATGGCGTTCGACCGAAAAGGTCCGTTTCCTGCCGCACCGACGAGCCAGGAGGGCTGGTGATCAGGACCAACCGCGAGGCGCTGGCACAGATAGCGGTCGCCGCCGCGATCGCTCCGCCGATCATGGCCACGCGACCCCCGAACCGCGTGGCCGCGGACGGCACGCCTTCGTTCCACCGGGATGCGGAGATCTGTGGCAATGCCCGCCCCGGCTGCCCGGCGGTCGGGTGGGCGGCCGATCGCCTCGAACCGTCGATCTGCGTTCCGGCCCGACACGAACATCGCGGCGCTGCTAGGACGGCAAGGCTGAGTAACCCTCGGCGTACGCACAAGGAGAGTTTGCGCCACGGCCAATGACCACGGCCACCGCGTCCGTCTCAACCGAGCTGCTCCTGACCGGCGGGTACGTCCTGACCATGGACGACGCCCACAGAGTCTTCGACCCTGGAGCGATCCTGGTGCGAGGGCGCACGATTGTCGCGGTCGGTGCCGAAGAACCGATCCGGGCAGCCTACCCGGGCCGCCAGACACTTGACATGCGCGGACACGCGTTGCTTCCCGGCTTGGTCGACGCTTACTCTCATGCCGGCCACGGCCTGATCAAAGCCATCTACCACCCTCGACACGGATGGCCCGCGAACCAAGTGTACTTTCACGCCACAACACCCGAGTGGTGGGAAGCTGAAGCAGAGCTCACGGCGTTGGAGCGACTACGGTTCGGTGTGACGACAGGCCACACTGTCCTAGGCGCCACGCCGGCCCGGACGGATGACCCGGTGTATGCGGACGCGCACATCAGAGGCGTGCTGCGCGTCGGGATTCGAAACGTCGTGTCTCTTGGGCCGCCCGACCCGTTCATCGACCATCTTCCGCGGCCGTGGACTGCGACCGATTGGCGGAGCGGCCGAGGGACGAAACGCACCTTCACGCACGAGCGGTGTATCGAGGTGACCGAGGATGTCATCCACCGCTGGCATGGTCACGACGACCGCATTTTCGTATCGCTGCACCCACCGTACCTGTTCGGCCGTCAGGCCGCGCATGCGCGCTTCCGGTACGACTACACGGGTGCCGAGGCGCCGCTGATGCTAGAGCGTGCGGAGGAAATGCGGGACCTGGCCGACCGCCACGGGGTCATCATCCTTACGCATGTTTTTCGAGGTAGCCTCCTGTGGGGCCTCCAGCACTTCGGCCAGCGATTCTGGCATATTCTGAAGCCCGACGTCCTCCTCGCGCATGCGAACGGGCTGTCGACGGACGAAGTTGATCTAGTGGCACAATCCGGATGCGCCGTGGCGTGCGCGCCCTCAACCGGCGAAAACGTCTGGTATGGCGTCTGCCCAGTGACGGCTCTCGCCAGCAGGGGCGTCCGGGTCGCCATCAGCACCGACGGGAACGCACCAAGGTTTTCAATGGATTTGTGGAAGGACATCTACCGGGCTATGTTGCTCCAGTGGATGGCGAACGGCGACATGGGCGCTTTGCCAGCCGGGCGTGCGCTGCGCATGGTTACCATCGAGGCCGCCCGCGCCATCGGGTTGGGGCATTTGGTGGGATCGCTGGAAACGGGCAAACAGGCGGACATCGTGGCAGTAGATCTCCGGAAGCCGCACCTTACCCCCCGTGTCGCCATTCCCAACCTCCTCGCATACTACGTCGTAGGCCACGATGTGGACACGGTCATCGTCGGAGGGCGAGTCCTGATGCGCGACGGCCAGGTGCTCTCGGTCGACCCGGCTGCCGTGGTCGAACGCGGGCAGGCCGAAGCCGAAGCGGCGTTTCGCCGCCGAAGCATCGACGAGTACCTGACGTTCGATCTGACCTACTGGGAAGCCGCCAGCTATCCGTCGGTCGGCCCGTGACCCGGAGCCTGGAGCGATTGTTGCAAGGAAGCGCCGGAGAACATGCTGAGATACTTGGTCAAACGGCTTCTCCTCGCGGTCCCGACCGTGATCGGTGTCGTAGTACTGGTGTTCTTCGCCATGCGGGTGCTCCCCGGCGACATCACCGACAAGATGGTCGCCGACTTCGGACTATCTGCCGCGGACATCGCCCGCCTTCGGCAGCAATGGGGGCTCGATGACCCCCTGTATGTCCAGTTCGTGCGCTTCGTCGGCGACGTGTTGCGCGGCGACCTCGGCCGATCCATCTGGAGCCGGCGCTTAGTGACCGAGCAGATAGGGGACCAGCTGCCGGCCACGGTCGAACTGACGGTTGCGGCCATGGTGATCTCCGTCACCATCGGGGTGCCCTTGGGTATCATGGCGGCCCTCAAGCGTCGATCGTGGTGGGACTTCGCCTCGATGGGGGTTGCGCTGCTCGGAGTCTCCATGCCTACGTTCTGGCTGGGGCTCCTGCTGATTTTGCTTTTCGGTGTCCGCCTGGGATGGTTGCCAATGGCCGGCACTGGCGGCATGGCCTTCCTGGTCCTCCCCGCTTTCACTCTCGGTTTTCACTCGTCGGCAGTCATTGCGCGTCTCACCCGCTCGTCGATGCTGGAAGTCCTCCGTCAAGAGTACATCAAGACTGCACGAGCAAAAGGCCTTCGTGGCCGAACCGTGCTCTGGAAGCACGCTTTGCGGAACGCCGCGATCCCGGTCTTGACAATCATGGGGCTGCAGGTGGCCGGACTCCTGGGAGGCGCGGTGCTGACCGAAACCGTCTTCTCGAGACAGGGCATCGGCCACATGGCGGCCCGGGCGGTCCTTGAGAAGGACTTTCCCGTCGTCCAGGGGATCGTGTTGCTCGTCGCCCTGACCTACGTGGTCGTGAACCTTGGCATTGACCTACTCTACGCCTTGGTCGACCCACGAATTCGCTATGACTGATCCTGCGGCCTCGTCGATCGCCGGTCGCCGTGATGCAGCGCCCTCGCGGGGCATGGTCGCCTCAGTCGCTCCGAGAACCTGGACGCGCTTGGTCATGTCAAGCCTTCGGCGCAGCCGTGGCGCCGTGGTCGGAGCCGCGATTCTCGGCGCGGTGATCGCGATCTCCGTCACCGCGCCGCTGATCGCCCCGGACGATCCGGTGCGCATGGAGACGGGTCGCCGTTTGGAACCACCCACCGTGCGGCATCCCTTTGGCACCGACCTGCTGGGGAGGGATGTCCTTAGTAGAGTCATCCATGGGGGGCGCATCTCGCTGCGGCTGGGACTCATTTCCGTGACCATCGCCGCCCTCACCGGCACGGCTCTCGGTTTGAGCTCAGGCTACTACGGAGGCTGGGTCGATCTGTCACTCATGCGTATCGTTGACGTGCTCCTAGCGTTCCCGTCCATCTTGCTTGCGCTCATCATTGTCTACGTGCTCGGCCCCGGCATGGGCAACCTCATGGTAGCCGTGGGACTCTCGGCGATGCCCTCGTATGCTCGGGTGATGCGTGGTGCCGTGCTGTCGACACGGTCGGCCACCTTCGTGGAGGCAGCGCGCGCCCTGGGCGCTCTGGACCGCACGATACTGCTTCGCCACATTCTTCCCAATGTGCTCAGCCCGATTCTCGTTCTCTCGACGCTCGGTATGGCTTCTGCCATCCTCGCTGCGGCAGGCTTGAGCTTCCTGGGGTTCGGCGCGGCGCCTCCGACACCCGAGTGGGGCGTTATGATCAACGAGGGGCGCCCCTACTTGGTCCAAGCGTGGTGGATGAGTACGTTCCCTGGACTGGCGATGATGGTCACGGTTTTGGGGTTCAATCTGTTCGGCGACGGGCTGCGCGATGCCATCGACCCAAACCTTCAGACGACGAGGGAGTGACCGATGTCGAGACGCGGACTGATAGCGGTTCGACACGTCCTGACAGCGAGCCGGAACGGCCCGGAGCGGGGGGAATCCTGTTGACGACAACGCCGGAACCGGTCGACCTGCTGGCGACAGCGGGTACCGTTGTCACGATGGACGCCACGAATCGGGTGTTCGCCCCAGGCGCAGTCGCAGTGCGCGGGGACCGCATTGTTGCGGTGGGGCCAAGAGACGAGGTCGCGGCGAGCGTCACGCCAACCCGAACGCTCGTCGCTGGCCGTGCCATCATCATGCCCGGGCTCGTCGACGCCTATGCGCACGCGGGGCACGGGATGATCAAAGCGATCTACACCGCGCGCCACGGATGGCCGGCCAGCCAAGTTTACTTTCACGCGACCACGCCGGAGTGGTGGGAGGCCGACGCATTGCTGACGGCCGTCGAGCGCATTCGGTTCGGCGTGACCACCGGGGTGTCGATCCTTGGTGCAACACCTGCGCGCGCCGACGATCCCGTCTATGCCGAGGCGCACGTTCGAGGCGTGGCCCGCACAGGGATCCGGGACGTACTGGGTATCGGTCCTCCCGATCCCTTCCTGGGCCACATCCCTTCACCATGGCGGGCCACAGACCTCCGCGGACCGCTTCCGGTGGTGAGAGAGTTCACGTACGCACACTGCATGACAGTGAGCGAGGACGTCATCCGGCGTTGCCACGGCGCCGAGAACGGGCGACTCCGGGCCTGTCTGGCGATCCCGTATCTGCTCGGACTCAATCCGCGAGTGATGAGTGGCAGTCATTGCTGGCGCTACAGCGACGACGACATCCGCCTGGTGGCCGCAAACGCCGCAGAGGCTCGAGCCCTGGCCGACCGTCTCGGCGTCCTCATCCACACGCACTGCGCTCGCGGCGCGGTGGAGTTTGCCGCTGAGCAGATCGGCCGCCGTGCGACTCGGGAGGTGCTTCGTGGCCCGACCGTCATCGCCCACGGCCATGGCTTGACGCTGCGGGACGTCGAGTTACTCGAGGGGACAGGCGCGTCCGTGAGTTGGGTGCCTTTTGGCTCTTGGGGCACGCGGTTCGGTCCGGCGCCGCTCCCCGAGCTCTTGCGGGCAGGCGTCCCCGTGTGTGTCGCCACGGACGGCGCCGCTCCGTTTCACGTCTCGGACCTGTTTCTCAATGTCCACCGCGCTCTGTACCTGATCTGGGAGGCCTACGAGGACATGACGGCGCTGTCGGAGGGGAAAGCGTTGCGGCTGGTAACGATCGATGCCGCGGCCTGCTTGGGGATGGACGATCAAGTCGGCTCGCTCGAACGAGGCAAGAAGGCCGATTTCATCATCATCGGCACCGATCGTCCTCACTTGGTGCCGACGATAGCCGTGCCTCAACTGCTAGCGTATTACGTCAGGGGAAGCGACGTCGAAACAGTCGTCATCGACGGGAGGGTGGTCATGGACCACGGGCGCATTGTCACCGTGGACGAACAGGCGGTGCTGCAACATGCTAGAGAAGAAGCTGCTCGGGCACTCGCGCGCGTGGACCTTGCGCCGTATCTCGACACCGGTCCGGAATTCTGGCAGGGCGATGCCCGACCGCGCGCAGGGTCCGCTCTGAACTCCACCAGAAGATGTTCCAAAGCAGACGACTAAGGGGGGGTGAAGACGATGCTTCTGCGTGCTCGCGTGCGTGCTACTAGCTTGGCCCTGATCGTCGCGGGAGCCCTTCTGGTGGGGGGTGTCTCCGCGATTTCGGCCGGCCCACAAGCCGGTGGTCGCCTTGTCTATGTCCTGGGCGGAGAGCCACCGAGCCTCGACCCGCATGTCAGCGAGGCGTGGTTCGCCTTTTCCGTAACCAATCACCTTTACGACTTGCTCGTCGTCCGCGACATGCGAACAAAGCAGGTCGCGGCGTCACTCGCCACGGCGTGGAAGATCAGCCCGGACAACAAGGTCTGGACCTTCACGCTTCGCCGGGGGGTGAAGTTTCACGACGGAACTCCGTTCAACGCCCATGCAGTCAAGTTCTCATTCGACCGCATCATTGACCCGAAGACCAAGTCTCCCGCCGCCGCGCCCCTCCTGGGAGGCAACCTGGAACGAACGGAAGTCGTGGACGACTACACGGTCCGCTTCGTCCTCAAGCGACCGTTCGCCGGGTTCCTGGACGTGCTGACGCAGTCCTACGGGGGACTCAATATCGTTTCGCCGACGGCGGTTCAGCGGTGGGGACAGGACTTCGGGCAGCATCCTGTGGGCACCGGCCCCTTCATGTTCAAGGAGTGGGTCCCGAAAGACCGCATCGTCCTCGTCCGCAACCCCGACTATGCCTGGGCGCCGCAGATCTACGGGCGAAACGGTCCGCCATACCTCGAAGAGATCGTTGTGCGTTTCGTGGCGGAGAACACCGTACGGACCGCCATGCTGCAGAGCGGTCAGGCCGACGTCATCTGGCGTGTGGAAGAGTCCGACGCGGAGTTGATCCGGAGGAACCGCAACCTCAAGGTCGATCGCGTCCTGCGTCCGGGCACCGGAAGCATGATGCAGATCAATGTTCAGCGCCCGCCGACCGACGACCTTCGGGTGCGGCGCGCGCTCATGCACGTCATCAACATGGACGAGGTCAACAAGGTCGTCTACAACGGCGAACCGGAGAATGCGAGAACAGTCATCTCGCCGAACACCGTCGGGTTCACAGCGCAGAATGACTACCGACGTCTGTATCCCCTGGATCCCCAGCGGGCCGCGACTCTTTTCGACGAAGCTGGATGGCGCACGAACCCCCAAAGCGGTGTACGCGAAAGAGAGGGACAGCCACTTCGCCTCGTCAATATCTGTTTCCCCGGGGCGCACTGCCGGATCGGCGAGGTCATGCAGGCGCAGTTGCGAGCCGTCAACGTCCAGATGGAAGTTCGGGCAATGGGCCAGCCGGCGAACGTTCAGGCGACCCAGCGGGGCGAGCACCATCTGCGTTCGATCGGTTGGGGAGGAACAGATGCGGCGCAGCTCCTTCACTTCCTCTACCACTCTTCCAACATCGGCAGCGGGTGGAACTTCACATTCTACAAGGACGCTAGGCTCGATGAAATGCTCGAAACCGCCACGGGCGAGCTCTACCAAGGCAAGCGCGTCCGAATGCTTGCCGAGATCGAACGGTACATCTTCGACCGCGCGCTCTCGATCCCGATCTTCTACTACACTTGGCTCGTGGGGTACTCGAACCGCGTCGATGGCATCTTTCTCGACCCAGTGAACGCGCTGCCAATCTTGTACAACGCAAGCATCCAAAGGCGATAGTTGCGCTAGCGGTCCTGCAAAGACGAGGGTGGATCGGAACCAGCATGACCGCCGACCTGATGATCCGCGGTGGCACGCTCGAACTCGGAGAGCGAACGGCCGGGGGGCGTGATTGATCCGGGCCATCAAGCACATCGCGATCGCGGTCAGGGACGTGGACGACGCCGTGCGACGATACCAGGCCCTGCTGGGGATCCGCGAGGTGGCGCGCCACCGCTTCGAGAAGGCGCGAACCAACGAGGCGCACTTCACGGTCAGCGGCGTGCAGTTCCAGCTCTGCCAGTCCTGGGACGCCGACGGCCGCTTCGCCCGCCACATCGCCGAGCACGGTGACGAAGGGGTCCACCACGTCTGCTACACCGTGGATGACATCGAGCAGGCGCTCGCGGCCGCGACCGCGCGCGGGGCCACGCTGAAGCCGTGCGCGGCCTGCCAGGTGGCGGCCCGCACAAGCACTCCGAAGGCTGGGTTGCCTTCCTCCAGGACAAGCTCGCCGGGATGGAGACGGAGTTCATGCAGGTGTACGGGCCGGGCGAGGGGCCCGACGCCGGCCCGCGCCAGATGTAGGCCGCGCTCAGGAGGCGCCATGAGCCAGACGAGAACCGCCGCAGGGTTCGTCGCGATTCAGCCCGAGGGGGTGTACCGCACGCCCAGCTACGTCCACGCGCTCCGCGCCGGACAGGCGCTGTACCTGGCCGGCCAGGTCGCGCGCGACGAACAGGGGAAGATCGTCGCCCCCGGCGACGCCGCGGCCCAGGCCCGGCAGGTGTACCGCAACATCGGTCGGGTGCTGGCCGCGGCTGGCGCCGACTTCCACCACATCGTCAAGATGACGACCTATCTGGTGGACCGCGCGGACGCGGCTGCGGTGAGCGAGGTGCGCTTCGAGTCCCTGGGGGACCACCGTCCCCCGCACACGGGCGTGATCGTCGCTGGCCTGGGCAGCCCGGAGTTGCGCGTCGAGGTGGACGTCATCGCGGTCGTGCCCGCGGGACCGCGGGCACGACGGCGTCCGCGAGAAGGTCAGCCCGCGGCACGGTAGGCCGCGCGGCCAGCCGCGGCCTCAGCCCCGCGGCCGGATCGGGGTCATGCGCTCACCCCGCCGCCCCATGAAGCATCGGTCGTCCCGTCCGGTAGGGTGCGATCCGGTCGTCTGCGACGCCGTCAACGATCTCGCGTGCCACGAGCCGGCCCAGCAGCGGCCCCAGCGTCACCGCGCTGTGCGTGCACACGACGTAGAAGCCCTCGCAGCCCGGCGCCGGCCCCACCAGCGGGTACTCGTCGTCGGGCATCGGCCGCACACCGACGCGCGCCGCCTCGACGGGTGTGCCGGCCAGCCCCGGGAGCACGGCCGTCGCTCGGGCCATCAGGATGTCGGCGGCTTGCGGCAGCGGCCAAACGGCCGCGTCCTCGGCCACGCCCGCGTCGAACTCGGCCGCGCGGACGACGAACCGCCCCCCACCGTCCGGTCGCAGGCTGACCTCGGGTGTGTGGACGATGGCGCGCAGACGCACCGGCGCGGCGTGCGTGTAGAAGCTGAGGCCAGGGACGCCGCCGACCGGGACCGTGACACCAGCCAGCCGCGCGAGGGCGGCCGTACGGTGGCCCACGCAGCTCACGACTCTGTCCGCGGCCAGGCGCGACCCGTCGGCCGTCACCACCCCCGTCACACGGTCACCGGTGCGGCTGATCTCCACCACCGGTGTACCGGGCAGCACGCGGGCGCCAGCGCGGCGCGCTGCGGCGACGAGCGCGCCCACCAGCGGAGGGACGTCCACGTAGCCCTCGGTCGGGAACAACACCGCCTCCTCGACACCGTCGGGGAGGGCGACATCGGGCTCCAAGCTGCGGAGCTCGCGGCGCGTGAGGCGTTCGACCGGGTAGCCCCATGCGCGCAGTCGCTCGGTACGCGCGCGCAGCGCCGCCTCTCCCCGTTCGCCCACCGCCCACTCGAGGTTCCCGCTCTGATGGAGCCAGGCAGCATTCTCCAGTTCGCGGCACAACGTCAGGTGCTCCGCCATCCCGCAGACATTGAGCAGGTGATAGGCGAACGGTCCCTTGCTGTTCGCGTTGATCCAGGCGAAGGTCGCGGCCGACGTGCCGCCGCCGGGCCGCCCGGCATCCAGCAGCGTCACCGTCGCGCCGGCCGCCGCCAGGCGAAAGGCGACCGACGCCCCCACGATTCCAGCCCCGACAACGAGAACGGTCATGTGCGCTCGTGTCCCTCCCCGCTCTGCGGACTGCCTGAGCAGTTGGCCGCGGCGCAGCCCCTCCCTGCCCGGCGGCACTTTCAGCTTTCGACACGACCGGACACCCGGTTCTCGGTCTTGACGAGGAACCTCCCCAGCGTCTAACGAACCATTTCTATTCCAATAGTTCGCGGGAGGGTGGTGGAGCGAATGAAGTGGTTTGCCGCATTGATCCTGCTCGCTCCCATGGCGATGATGCCAGGGTTGCCTGCGCACGGGCAACCGGCCCCGGACACCGTGACGTGGGGTGAGGACTTCGAACTTGTCTTGCTCGACCCGCGGGTCACCCAGTCCCGTCACGAGGCGCAGGTGATCATGCAGGTGTTCGACGCCCTCGTCTTCCTCGACACCGACGGCAAACTGTATCCCTGGCTCGCGGAGGCATGGGAACACTCGAAAGACGGCCGCAGCATCACGTTCAAGCTGCGGCGAAACGTCCGCTTCCACGATGGCACGCCGTTCAATGCGCAGGCGGTGAAGTTCACATTCGACAGCATCGTGGATCCGAAGCTGGGCTCGCAGGCCGCAGTGGACTTCCTGGGCCCCTACGAGTCCACGGAGGTGATCGACCCGTACACCGTCAAGGTCACGTGGACCAAGCCGTTCGCGGCGGCGCTGACGAACCTGAGCAACCCTTGGTTGCTCGGCATTGTCTCGCCCGCTGCGGTGCAGCGGCTTGGCAACGCCGGGTTCGCAACGGCGCCGGTCGGCACCGGGCCCTTCAAGTTCGTCGAGCATGTGCCGCGCGTCCGTACCGTTCTGGAGCGCAACGACCAGTACAACTGGGCGCCCAGGGCGTTCCGGCACCAGGGTCCGCCCCGCATCCGGCGCCTGGTGTTTCGCATCATCCCCGACGCCTCGACGCGGGTCGCGGCGCTCGAGCGTGGCGAGATCGACGTCGCGGATCAGGTGCCTCCGATCGACGTCCGGAGGTTCAGGGGCACGCGCGACTTCGACGTGATGGTCGGCGACGTGTCCGGCATTCCCTTCTCCTATCTGTTCAACACGCAGCGCCCGCCCACCGACGATCTGCGCGTGCGTCAGGCGTTCATCCACGCGGTGGACCGAGCGAAGATCACCGAGCAGGTCTTCTTCGGCGTGGCGAAACCCGCCTACAGTGCCGTCTCGCCGACTACGCCAGGTTACTGGGCGGGAGCGGAGAGGCTCTACCCCTACGATCCCAACAAGGCCAGGCAGTTGCTCGAGGAGGCCGGGTGGCGCATGGGGCCTGGCGGCATCCGCACGAAGAACGGGCAGCCGCTGCAGATCTATTTCCCGGCGTTGCTGGAGCCCGAGGTCGGCGTGGCGATCCAGGCCGCGGTCAAGGAGGTCGGGATCAAGTTCGACGTCGAGCGCGTGACCAAGGCCAAGCAGGACGAACTGGTCATGAACAACCAGTACGAGGTCGGTGCAATCCGGTGGGTGGCCGTCGATCCGAGCGTGCTCGGCATTCCGTTCTACTCTAGGAACATCCCTGCACCAGGCAAGTTCAAGTTCAACTGGTCTCGGTTCAGCTCACCCGAACTCGACCGCCTGATCCTGCAGGCCGATACGACCATCGACCCAGCCAGGCGCACCGAGATACTCGCCCGGCTCCAGAAGTTCGTGCTGGATCGCGCGCTCATCATGCCGATCCACATCAGCGTGCAGCCGATTGGCTATCGTCGGTCGGTGCAGGGCCTGAAGTTCGCGCAGGGCTTCTGGCAGGTTCTGTTCTACGAAGCCTCGGTGTCACGGTAGGGCGGGATACGACGCCGTCGCCCGGGAGGGAGCATCTCGCTGCCTCCCGGGCGAGCCCGTGACTGCTGATCCCGATGTCGGCGTATATCCTGCGTCGTTTGATCGGCACGGTTCCTGTGCTGATCATCGCCACGACGATAGCGTTCTTCGCGCTGCACCTGATTCCGGGCGATCCGGTAAACCTCATGCTCGCCGGCGTGCCGGCCTCGATCGAGCTGCGCGAGAACCTGCGCCGGCAACTCGGGCTGGACCGCCCGCTCCACCTGCAGTATTTCAACTTCCTCGCGCGGGCGGCCCGTGGCAACCTCGGGGTGTCATTCCGTACCCGTCAGCCGGTCAGCCAGGTGATCGCGCAGCAGTTGCCCGCAACCCTCGAGCTGGCCGCGGGCGGCCTGCTCATCGGCGTGACCTTCGGGATGGGCATGGGACTCGTTGCCGGGTTGCGACCCAACAGCCCGGTCGACAGCCTCGCCATGTTCATCGCCATTGTCGGCATTTCGATTCCCGGCTATTGGACGGCCATGTTGCTCATCTACGTGTTTGGTCTAAGGCTCGGATGGGTGCCCATCGTGGGGGGAGGGCTCGCGGCTCTCATCCTGCCATCCATCGTGGTCGGGTCATTCGCGGTGGGCGACATCGCACGGCTCGTACGGTCGAGCATCGTCGAGATCCGCAACGAGGACTACATCCGCACCGCCCGCGCCAAAGGCCTGCCCGAACGTCGTGTGATCCTGCGGCACGCCCTTCGCAACGCGCTGATCCCCGTGGTCACGCTGATCGGGTTGCAGTTGGGGCTCTTCGTCGGCGGCGGCGTCATCACCGAGACGGTGTTCGCGAGGCAGGGCATCGGCAAGCTGCTCGTGGACGCGATCCTGGAAAAGGACTATCCGGTGGTCCAGGCGATCATCATGCTGGTGACCGCGGCGTACATCGCCGCCAATTTCGTGGTGGATCTCCTGTACGCTGTGCTGGACCCCCGGATCAGGTACTCGTAGCCCCGTAGCATGGATCGCCCGACGACACGGCCACACTCGATTCGCCCGGCCTGGCGCAAGCTGCGGCGCAATCCGGGGGCGATGGCCGGCGCGGTCATCTTGCTTCTGCTCCTGCTCGTGTCGATGCTGGCGCCGCTGCTGGTTCCGTACGACCCGACGCAAGTATCCGTCGGCCCGCCGCTCGCCCCCCCAGGACACCGGCACGTGATGGGCACAGACCGGTTCGGCCGCGACGTGTTCAGCCGGATCGTGGCCGGCTCGAGGCTCTCGCTGCCCATGGGGTTACTGGCAGTCTCGTTCGCACTGATCGCCGGAACGCTGCTCGGGCTGGTGACCGGCTACTTCGGTGGTCGCATAGACTCGTGGGGGTCGAAGGGAATCGACATTCTGTTGGGCTTTCCGCCCATCATGCTGGCGTTGCTCATCATCGCGGTACTGGGTATCGGCATCTTCAATGTGATCGTGGCCGTGGGCATAGGGGGTATCCCGCGGTTCGCCCGCATCGTGCGCGGCGCTACACTCGCTGCGCGGGAGAACGTCTACGTTGAGGCCGCGCGCGCGGTCGGTATGAGTCCGCTCCGCGTGCTGCTGAAGCACATCCTGCCGAACGTGTCGGCGCCGATCATCGTGCTGGCGACACTGTACGTCGGCCGGGCGATCCTCGAATCGTCAGCGTTGGGCTTTCTCGGCCTGGGGGTCCAACCGCCGACACCCGAGTGGGGCACACTGCTGAGCGAGGGGCGGGAGTTCATGCGCCACGCGTGGTGGCTGATGGTGTTTCCGGGACTGGCGCTGTTCCTTAGCGTCGTCTCGATCAACCTGCTGGGCGACTATCTCCGCGAGGTCCTCGATCCGCGGCTGAAAGGAACGTGACAAGCGCCGCGATCCGCCGCTGCGTCGGATTCTGCGGCTCGCCTCTTCGCGCGGTGCTGATCCGCTCGTGCCCATCCCCCCGGAGGCCCTCGCGATGCCGCCCACATCACACGTCCCGCCCGGCCGCTGGACGGCGGGCAGGAACCCCGCGACCCCGCCGGGGAATCGTCAACACCCATGAGCGGTGTGCTGTGGGCCGTCGCCTCGGGCGTCGGGTTCGGGCTCTTCCAGGTCTTCAACCGGCGCGCGGTCCGCGACCTCGACGTCTACGTCTCGACGTTCCTGCAGCTCGTCGTCAGCGTCGTCGTGCTGGGCGCCGTCGTCGCCGCCACGGGAGAGCTCGCGCTCCTGCGGGGCGCGGGCGCCGGACCGATCGTCGAGTTCGGCGTCGCCGCGTTCCTGCACTTCTTCCTCGGCTGGACGCTGCTCAACGCGAGCCAGAAGCAGACCGGCGCGGCGCGCACGACCCTGCTGGTGGCGACCGTCCCGGTCTTCGGCACCATCGCGGCCGCGATCGGGCTGGGCGAGTTCCCCGGCTGGCCCGTGGCCGCGGGGGTCGCGCTCACCGTGACCGGGGTCATTCTGGTCAGCGGGCAGCATCCCGCGATCGCCGGCGGCGGGGATCGGCCGGCCCGGTGGTGGGACGTCGGGCTCGGGCTCGGCGCCGCGCTGTGCTGGGCGGTCAGCCCGATCTTCGCCCGGCGCGGCCTCGAGGGGCTGCCGTCGCCGCTGCTGGGCCTGACGCTCGGGCTGGGCGGCACGGTGGTCGTCTACGGGGTACTGCTGGCGGTGCGGCGCGGCGCGGGCGTGGACCACGCGCTCCGCCAGCCGGAGGCGCTCGGGTACAAGTTGCTGGCCGGGGTGCTCGTGGCGCTGTCGCAGTGGGCACGGTGGGTGGCGATCGACCTCGCGCCCGTCGCGGTGGTCCTGGCCCTGATCCAGGCCGTGGTTCCGGCGGTCGTGCTGGTCCTGGCGCCGCTGGTCCTCGGCCGCCATCTGGAGCGCGTCACGGGGCGGCTGTGGCTCGGCGCGGGCGTCATCACCAGCGGCTCGTTGTTGCTGATCTTCCGACCATAGTATCGCCCTGCGCCGCGGCCGTCGGGCAGGGCGCTCGGACAGCCGGTGGCGAAGAGGATCGAGACCCGGCGCACGGAGGGGACGATGGCGGTCATCGGCAAGTCGGCCCGGCGGATCGAGGGGCTGGAGAAGATCACCGGCGCGGCGCGGTACACCGAGGACCTGCGCCTGCCCGGCATGGTGCACGCGCGGTTGCTGCTCAGCCCGCACCCCCGCGCCCGGGTCGAGGCGCTCGGTGCCGCCGCGGCGCGCGCCGTGCCCGGCGTGACCGCGGTCGTGACCGCCGCCGACCTCGCGCGGCTGGGTGCCGGCGCCCGAGGCCTGCTGGCGGGCGCGATCACCCGCTACGCCGGGGAGCCGGTGGCCGTGGTCCTGGCCGAGACCGCGGAGGCGGCGGCCGACGGCGTGGAGGCGCTGCGCGCCGCCTCGCGCTTCGAGGCCCTCCCCGCGGTGATGACGATCGACGAGGCGATGCGGCCCGACGCGCCGCTCGTGCGCGAGTCCACCGAGGTCGAGGAGGGCGATGCGCAGGCCCACGCCACGGTCGCCGTCCAGACCCAGCGCGCCGAACGGCCCAGCAACGTCGCCAACCGCGTCGCGTTCTCGCGCGGCAACCCGGAGGAGGCGCTGGCGCAGGCGCGCGTGGTCGTGCGCCGCACCTACACGACCTCCCGGATCCACCAGGGCTATGTGGAGCCGCACGCCACGGTGGCCGCGCCCGACCCGGCCACCGGCGAGCTCACGATCTACACCGCCACCCAGGGCACGTTCTACGTCCGCAACGAGGTCGCCAAGACGCTGGGCCTCTCCCAGCAGCAGGTGCGGGTGGTGCCCATGACCGTCGGCGGCGGGTTCGGCGGCAAGATCCTCCTGTTCCAGCCGCTGGCCGCGGCGCTCGCGATCCTCGCTGGCCGGCCGGTGCGGCTGGTCCTCACCCGCGCGGAGGACTTCGCCGCCACGGAGCCGGGCCCGGCATCGCGGATCGAGCTGGAGCTCGCGGCCGGCCCCTCCGGCGAGCCCGTGGCGCTTCGCGCGCGCATCGCGTTCGACGCGGGCTGCCAACCCGGGGCGCCGCTGTCCATCGCGAGCCTGATGCTCGGCGGGTACTACACGTTTCCCAACCTGGCGATCGAGGCGATCGAGGTGCTGACCAACAAGCCGGTCACCGGGGCCTACCGCGCGCCCGGAGTCCCTCAGGCCACGTTCGCCATCGAGTCCGCCATGAGCGAGCTCGCGGCCCTCCTGGGCGAGGACCCGATCGCCTACCGGCTGCGCTTCGCCGCCGCCCCGGGCGATCCGCAGCCGCACGGCCGGCCGTGGCCCAAGATGGGATTGCGCCAGGTGCTCGAGGCGCTGGACCGCCACCCGCTGCGCCGAAGGCCCAAGGGTCCGGACGAAGGCATCGGCGTGGCGATCGGCGGGTGGCCCGGCGGGTTGGAGTCGGCCTCGGCCTGCGTGCGCGCCAACACCGACGGGACGTTCCAGGTCGTGATGGGCGCGGTGGACATCACCGGCACCGCGACCACCATGGCGCTCATCGCCGCCGAGGTGCTCGGGGTGCCGCCGGAGCGCGTACGCGTGATCACGGCCGACACCCACCAGGCGCCGTATGCCGGCATGTCCGGCGGGAGCAAGATCACCTACACGGTCGGCAGCGCGGTCCGCCTGGCGGCCGAGGACGCCCGCCGGCAGATGTTGGCCATCGCCGCGAGCCACCTGGAGGCGCGCGCCGAAGACCTGGAGATCGTCGAGGGCACGGTGCGCGTCAAGGGCTCGCCGAGCGTGGCCCTGCCGGTGGCCGAGATCGCCGCGATGAGCATGCGGTTCGGTGCCAAGTACCCGCCGGTCTTCGGCCAGGGCAACACGGTCATCACCCGGCAGTCGCCCGGGTTCGCCGGGCACCTGGTGCGGGTGCGCGTGGATCGCGAGACCGGCGCGGTGCACCTGCTGGAGTACGTCATCGCGCAGGACGTGGGGTTCGCCATCAACCCGGCCGCGGTCCAGGGTCAGATGCTGGGCGGGGTGGCCCAAGGCATCGGCTGGGGGCTGCTCGAGCGGATGGTCTACGACGAGTCGGGCGCGCTGCTCACGGCCACCATGAGCGACTACGCCCTGCCGCGGGCGACCCACGTGCCCCGGGTGGACACGGTGCTGGTGGAGGTGCCCTCGGACGACGGCCCCTTCGGCGCCAAGGGCGTCGGCGAGCCGCCGGTCATCCCGGCCGCGGCGGCCATCGCGAACGCGGTCGCGGACGCGGTGGGCGTGCGCGTCACCGACCTGCCGATCACGCCCGAGCGCGTGCTGGCCGGGCTGGGAGCGGCCGGCGCCTGACTGAACACCCTGCCGGCAGGGAAGACCGCCCCCGGGGCGAATATCGCCCGTGAATGCCGGAGGCGGGCCGGTCACCGTCAGGGCGGCGTCATGGCCGTGCCGGTGGGCGCCCGACGCAGGAATCTCCGAGGACGCACAGAAAGGGAACCCGTTACCGGCACCGTGATCGGCGGAAAACCTGGACACCGTCGGTCGCCGTCGGACAACCGGTCGAGGAGGTAGACTTATGTACAGACGTCTCGTCATCGTCGCGGTGGCGGTCGCGCTCGTCGTCGCCGCAGGCGCGCCGGCATCGGCTGCGACCTACTTCCAGCTGCGCTACTGGAGCACGAACCAGCTCTGGAACGCCCCGGGCGCCGGGCCCGACACGTGGAGCTCGCCCATGTTCGGCTTCTCGATCCGCCGCGACATCATCGGCGGGGCCTGGGCGCTCAGCTTCAACTACGACAACGGTCCGCTCAACAACGTCGCGGGGCTGGCGGCATCGCCGGGTGACTACAACCGGTTCTGGAACCTCAACCTTCACCGGAACTTCTCGCTGACGAACGGCATGGCCAGCGTCTACGCCGGGTACGGCTCGCTGGCGATCGAGGGCCCGACCTTCCCCTACCACGTCCGCCAGCGCGGGCCGCGCGTGGGCATCGACGCCAAGGTCAACTTCCGCGAGAACTGGTACGTCGTGGGCGACGTCGCCTACACCTTCGGCGGGACCGCGGAGCAGCTCAACTACTCGATCGGCGGGCTCGTGAACCTGAACGCGTCGGCGGTCGAGTACCGGGCTGGCCTCGGCTACATGCGGGGTCGGTGGGGCATCGAGGGCGGCTACCGGGTGATCGACTGGCGCCACAACACCGCAGCGTTCTGCGGCGGGCCGTCGTGCAGCTTCAACTGGTCCGGCTGGTACGCGGCGGTCAATCTGACGACCCCGTAGTTCAGCGAGAACTCGAGGCGAGAGCCCGGGCGATGCCCGGGCTCTCGCGCTTTCCAAGCGGGCGGCTGGCGGTGCGCCTCTCGAGACTGCCCGGACCCCGCGTCTTGGTTCGGGATGAGTCCAGCGTTGAGTACCGAACGATTCCCCAGCTCCCCGGGGCAGGTCGGGTTGCGGTGCGCCCCCGACAGCCGGCCGAGAAAGGAAAACGGCCGTAGGAGCGAATACTGCCACCCGTAAGGACAACGGGGGTCGGCGGGCGGAAAACACGGGCACCGCCTCACTGGTTCTCCGTGTCATCATTCTACGGAGGTGTGCGGATGCGGAACGCGGCGCTCGTCGTTGTCGTCGCCGTGGTAGTCGCGCTGAGCCTGTCGCTGCCGGCGTCGGCGGCAACGTTTATTCAGCTGCGGTATACGTCGACCAGCAACAACACTTGGAACAACGCGGGGATCTCCTTCATCCAGAACTTCGACTCCAACCTCTGGGGCTTCACCGTGCGCCGCAGCTTCATGAACGACACGTGGGCGTTGAGCTTCAACTACGACTCGGGTTCGTTCACAGCCGCGACCTCCTGGACGACGCCCGGACAGTACAACCGCTTCTGGAACCTCAACGTCCACCGGCAGTGGGTGGCCGGGAACGGGATGTTCAGCGTCTTCGCGGGCTATGCCTCGACGGCGGTCGTCTTCCCGAACTGGTACGGCCCCGGCGTGGAAGCGGCGATCCGGCAGACCGGCCTCCGCGTGGGCGGCGATGCCATGATCCGGTTCGGCCAGAACTGGTACGCGGTAGGTAGCGCGGGCTTCGGACCCTTCGGCAGCGCGCAGGACAACGGCTTTGTGGGATTCTCGTCCACTCCGGCCACCTTCTACAACTACCATGTCGGCGTGGGCCGCACGTTCGCAGACGGTCGCTGGGCTCTGGAAGGCGGGTGGCGAGGCATGCACTGGGCATTCAACCAGAGCCTCTGCGGAGGCTCGCCCTGTGCCTTCCGATGGGGCGGCTGGTATGGTGGCCTCAACGCGATGCTGCCATAGGTTGATTCGCGAGAGTGCACAGACACGAGGGGCCGGGTGGTCGCCCGGCCCCTCCGCGTTCGCCGACCGCTCATGCGTCGTCCCGTCGCGGTTGTCGCCGCGGCCCTCATCGTTGTCCTCGTCGCAACTGTGCCGGCATCTGCCGCCACGTGGTTCCAGCTCCGCTACGGGAGCGCGAACCAGCTCTGGAACTCCCTCACCATCAGACCCGATACGTGGAACTCTCCCATGTTCGGGCTCTCGGTCCGAGGCGACGTTCTGGCGGGGTATGGGCCCTGAGCTTCAACTACGACAGCGGCCCGCTCAACAATCCCGGCGGGCTCGCTGACTGGTCCGGCTGGTACGCGGCGGTCAACCTGACGACCTGCAGTTCAGCGAGAACTCGAGGCGAGAGCCCGGGCGATGCCCGGGCTCTCGCGCTTTCCAAGCGGGCGGCTGGCGGTGCGCCTCTCGGGACTGCCCGGACCCCGCGTCTTGGTTCGGGATGAGTCCAGCGTTGAGTACCGAACGATTCCCCAGCTCCTCGGGGCAGGTCGGGTTGCGGTGCGCCCCCGACAGCCGGTATGATGGCTGCGCAACGCCTGTGGGGACGTAGCTCAGCGGGAGAGCACCTGCTTTGCACGCAGGGGGTCGCCGGTTCGAATCCGGTCGTCTCCACCACCCGATGCGCCAGGCGCCCAACGCCGCCGGGCGGCGGAAGGAAATCGCCGGCAGCACGTCGGAGCTTCCGGAGACTGCCGCCGTCAGGGAGGCTCTCGTCCACAGGGCACAGGTGCTGGACACGTTCTACGTCCCGACGCGGTATCCCAACAGCCACGGGCGCAGGCTCTGGCGGGTGGCCGAGCAGGAAGGCATCGGGGCCTACCGGCGCGACGACGCGCGCAGTGCCGACGCATGACCTCGCCATCCCGACAGATGCGCAGCGCTCTTCTCCACCTGGAGTGCACCCATTGCGGCGCCCAGGCCGATGCGGACCTGCCGCACGGCGTCTGCCCGCGGTGCGGCAAGGTGCTGTTCGCCCGCTACGACCTGGACCGGCTGCGCGCGGCGCTGCCCCGCGATGCCCTGCGGGGACGACCGCCGTCGCTGTGGCGGTACTTCGAGGCGCTGCCGGTCCGCCACCCGGACAACGTCGTCACGCTCGGCGAGGGTCTCACCCCGCTGCTCCCCCTGCCCGACCTGGCCCGGGAGTTCGGGGTGCGGTCGGTCCACGTCAAGGACGAAGGTCTCAATCCGACGGGGACGTTCAAGGCGCGCGGCATGGCCGTCGCGGTCTCGCGCGCCCGCGAGCTCGGGGTGCGAGCCCTGGTCGCGCCGTCGGCCGGCAACGCCGGGGCGGCGCTCGCCGCCTACGGGGCGCGTGCCGGGCTGGACGTCCACGTCATCCTGCCCGAGGACACGCCGCCCGGGATCGTCGCCGAGACCCGCGCCTACGGCGTCCACGTCCAACTCGTTCGCGGGCTGATCGACGACGCCGGCCGGCTGGCCCGGCAGTTGCAGGCCGAGCACGACGGGTGGTTCGAGGTGGCCACGCTGCGCGAGCCCTACCGCGTGGAGGGCAAGAAGACGCTCGGCTACGAGCTGGCGGAGCAGCTCGACTGGTCGCTGCCGGACGTGATCGTCTACCCCACCGGCGGCGGCACCGGGCTGATCGGCATGTGGAAGGCCTTCGAGGAGATGGAGGCGCTCGGATGGATGCACGGCGAGCGGCCGCGCATGGTCGTGGTCCAGGCCGACGGGTGCGCGCCCATGGTGCGCGCGTTCCGCGAGGGCCGCACCGGAGCCGAGCGCTGGGCCGACGCCAGCACCATCGCCGCCGGGCTGCGGGTGCCGGCGGCCATCGGCGACTACCTGATCTTGAGGACCGTGCGGGAGAGCGGCGGGACCGCGCTCGCGGTGAGCGACGCGGAGATCTTGGCGGCGATGCTCCGGTTCGCCGCCTCCGGCATCTTCGCGTCGCCGGAAGGCGCGGCCACCCTGGCCGCCCTGCCCCACCTGCGCGACGCCGGGGTGCTCGGCCCGCGGAGCCGGGTGGTGCTGTTCAACACGGGGAGCGGGTTGAAGTATCCCGAGGCCGTGGGGGCGGCGCTGGACCTCGCGCGCGCGGCCCGCGCCGGCGGCCGAGCGCGGCGCCCGCCTGCATGAGCCCGCCGGGAAGGGCCACCACCACCGCCACGAACAGCGCGCCGAAGATCAGCAGGTGGAGCTCGGCCAGCCGCAGCGCCAGCGCCTCGCGCACCAGGACGAAGAACGCGGCGCCTGCGACCGGCCCCCACACCGTGCCCACCCCGCCGAGAAACGTGATGAGGAGCGCGTCGAACGTCCAGATCGGGCTGAACGCGAACGACGGATAGAAGCTCAGGTGGTAGTACGCGAACACCCCACCGGCGAGGCCCGCGAAGACCGTGCTCGCCAGCAGCGCGAGCAGCTTCTGCCGGAAGGTCGGGATGCCGATCGCGGCCGCCACGTCCTCGTCTTCGCGGATCGCCGCCAGGCCCAGACCGAACCGCGACGTCGAGAACCCCCAGGCGGCCGCGGTCGCGCCCGCGGCGAGCAGCAGCGCCAGATAGTACCGGGGCGCGAGCGTGTACGCGCCCAGCTGCGCCGCGGTCAAGGCGGACACGTTAGGCATCGCGTTCGCGAAGGTGATGCGCAGGATCTCGGCCAGGGCCAGCGTGCCGATGGCGAAGTAGGCCCCGCGCAGCCGCAGCGACGGCGCGCCGATCACGAGGCCGGCCGCACCGGCGGCCGCGACGCCGCCGAGCAGCGCCCAGGGCACCCCCATCCCGCCCAGCCACAAGACCCGGGCCACCACCGCCCCCAGCCCGAAGAACGCGGCGTGCCCCAGGTTGACCTGCCCGCCGAACCCGGCCAGCAGGTTCCAGCTCTGGGCGATGCCGACGTGCAGCAGCACCAGGAACAGCCAGTTGAGCACCGCCGTGCGATCGGTCAGGGCGGGGGCGGCCGCGAGCAGGCCGAGGACGAGCGCGGCGGCCGCCACGCCCCGCACGGTCACGCTCTCCCAAAGAGGCCGGACGGCCGCACCGCCAGCACCACCAGAAAGAGAACCAGGCCGACGACCTCCCGGTAGACGCCGCCGAGGAAGAACGCGCTGAGCGACTCGGCGACGCCGAGCCCGACCCCGGCGACGAACGTGCCGAAGATGCTGCCGAGCCCGGCCAGCACGACGACGATGAGGGCCTTGAGCGTCCAGGGCAGCCCGATCGACGGGCTGATGGCGTCGGCGATGGAGACGAGCGTGCCGGAGACGCCGGCCAGCGCGCTGCCCAGCCCGAACGCGTACAGGTAGGTCCGGCGCACCGAGACTCCCATCAGCGCGGCGGCCTGCCAGTCCTCGGCCGTGGCCCGGATCGCGCGGCCGGGGTCGGTGCGGTTCAGGAACAGATGCAGGCCCCCGAGCGCCACGAAGCCCACGGCGAACGCCGCCAGCCGCGCCAGCGGCACCACGACCGGCCCGACGCGCCAGACCTGCCCGGCGTAGGCGGTCGGGATGGCCCGCTCGTCGGCCGTCCAGGCCAGGATCGCCAGCACCTGGAGGATGAGCGCCAGCCCGAATCCGATCAGGATCGAGTTCTTCAGCTTCTCCTCGTCGTGGAGCGGCACCAGCCGGCCGAACAGCCCCAGGTAGAGCGCGGCGCCTACCAGGAACAGGACCGGACCGCTCACCGCCAGCGAGGCGAAGGGGTCGAGGCCCCACAGGCTGAACAGCCAGACGCTCAGGTAGCCGCCGAGCATGATGAGCTCGCCGTGCGAGACGTTGAGCATCTTCAGCACGCCGAAGACCAGGGCCAGGCCCACGGCGGCCACGCCGTACAGCCCGCCGACCAGCGCGCCGAACACGACGTTCTGCACCACGATCATGCTGCGCCTCAGAGTCCGATGTACGTGCGGCGGATCTCGTCCTGCGCGAGCAGCTCGCGCGCCGGTCCGGCCGCGGCCACGCGGCCGCCGCTCAGCACGTACGCGCGGTCCGCGTGCGCGAGCGCCTGGAACGCGTTCTGCTCCACCACGACCACCGTGACGCCGCGGGCGGCGATCTCGCGCACGAGCTCGAACACGCGGCGGACCAGACGCGGCGCCAGCCCGAGCGAGGGCTCGTCGAGCAGGAGCAGTCGCGGCCGGGCCATCAGCGCGCGGCCGATGGCCAGCATCTGCTGCTCGCCGCCGGAGAGCGTCCCGGCGCGCTGGTGCGCGCGGGCGGCCAGCACCGGGAAGAGGTCCATCACCTCGGCCAGCGTGGCGGCGCGGGCACGGCGTGCCCGCGCCGGGTACCCACCGAGCAGCAAGTTCTCCCGCACGGTCATCCCGCCGAACAGGCGCCGCCCTTCGGGAACCAGGGCCAGGCCGCGCTCCACGATCGCGTGCGGCGGCAGCCCGTCGATGCGCGCGCCGAGCAACATCACCTGGCCCCCGAGCGGCCGCAGCAGACCGGCGGTCGCGAGCAGCGTGGTCGTCTTGCCCGCGCCGTTGGGGCCGACGACCGCCACGACCTCGCCGTCGCGCACCTCCAACGAGACGCCCCAGACGACCTGCTGGTCGCCGTAGGCGACCTCCAGGCTGTGCAGCTCGAGGACCGTCGCGCCGGTCACGCGGGGGCGCGCTCGCCGAGGTAGACCTCCATGACCCGCGCGTCCGCGAGCACGGCGTCGGGCGTCCCTTCGGCGATCGTCTGCCCGGAGTTGAGCACGACGACGCGGCCGCAGATCGATCGGACCGCGCCGACGTTGTGCTCCACGATCATGAGCGTCGTGCCCTCGTCGCGGATGCCGGCGAAGAGGTCGAGCGCGGCGGCCGCCTCGGCGGGGTTGAGGCCGGCCAGGGGCTCGTCGAGGAGGAGCAGCCGCGGGTGCGTGGCGAGCGCGCGGGCCACCTCCAGGCGCTTGCGCTCGGCAACGGTCAGGCGGCCGGCGGGCACGCCGCCGGCCCACCCCAGCCCCACGCGCTCCAGCAACGCCCCCGCCAGGCGCCGCGCCTGGGCGGTGGAGGACGCTGGCCGAGCGCCGTAGAGCCCGGCCACCGCGACGTTGTCGGTCGCGCTGAGGTGGGGCAGGCAGCGCACGTGCTGGTAGGTCCGGGCGATGCCGAGCCCGTTGCGCCGATCGGGCGTCAGATGCGTGATGGTCCGGCCGTCGAACGTGATGGCACCGGCGTCGGGCGCCAGGGCGCCGGCGACCAGGTTGAACACCGTCGTCTTGCCCGAGCCGTTGGGGCCGATCAGGCCCACAATCTCGCCGGGCGCGACCGTGAAGCTGACGTTCCACACCGCGCGCACGCCGCCGAACGCCCTGCACAGCCCGGTGACGGCGAGCAGCGGCGCGGCGGCGCCCGCGGCCGCCCTCCCAGGCTGCCCGAGGCCCACCTCGATGCCCGTGCCTTCCGGACGCAACCGGCGCTAGCGGGAGCGCCAGGGCGTCGCCGGATACCGGAGCGTGGTCCCTCCCATGTTCCGGGGCCAGACCAGCACCTGGCGGCCGGACTGCCACTGAACGAACATCGTCGTGACCATCCCGGTGCCGTCCGGGCGGAAGCGCACCGGTCCGACCACGGTCTGCAGGTTCGTGGTCGCCAGCGCGTCGCGGATCGCGGTCCGGTCGGTGCTGCCGGCGCGGCCGATCGCGTTCGCGACGATCTGTACGCACGCGTACGACGGTCCGGTGATGACGTCCGCCGGCCGGCCGAACCGCTGCTGGTGCTTCGCGTTCAGCTCCGCGACGCCGGGGAACCGGATCGAGTTGTGCCAGCCCGGCGAGAGCACCACGTCGTCGCCGTCGCGCCCGAGCGCCTGGGGCCAGGTCGCGGCGTCCGCGGCGCGAATCATCATGATGAGCTTCGGGTTGAAGTCCAGCTCCTTCATCTGGCGCACCAGCGTGATCCCATCCGGCGGAGTCGGCAGGGAGAACACCGCCTCCGCACCGGCCGCCTTGGCTCGGAGGATGATATCCGAGAGGTCTCGCGACAACGGGGCATAGTCCGCGCGCAGGACCACCTCGTAGCCGTTCTCGGCGGACCGCGCGGTCCAGATGTCGCCCATCTCGCGGCCCCAGTCCGTGCGCTCCTGGAAGATCGCCACGCGGCGCGGGCGCTGACCGGCGGGGATGCTGCCGTTGAGGAAGCGGTAGGTCTCGACGGTCAGGTCGGGCGACTTGGGGAACGGCGAAAACAGGTACCGGAAGCCACGCGTGTGAACCGCGTGCAGCGCGAAGGCGACGCCGCAGTACGGGGTGCGGTTCTTCTCGGCGACCGCGGCCGCCGCGGCGTGCAGGTCGCTGCCGAACCCGCCCAGGTAGACGGTTGCCCCTTCCTGCGCCAGCGCTTCCAGCCGGCTCACGGTCTTGGTCGGGTCGGACTCGTCGTCGAGCAGCTGCAGCTCGAGCCGGACGCGGCCGCCGCCGACCTGGACCCCGCCGGCGGCGTTGATGTCCTCGACTGCGATCTCGTAGCCCGCCCGGACCTGGGCCCCGCCGGCCGCGTACCGACCGGTGAGCGGGACCACGGCGCCGAGCTTGACGGTCTGCGGGGTCGCCGCCGACGCCGGCAGCGCCAGCAGCGCCAGCCACACCAGGAGCGCCGTTCGCCTCATACCGCCACCTCCCCCAAGGTGCGGAACGGGTGCCGCCGCAAGTTGAGTATGGAACGGTTCGCGCCGTCCGCGGGGTCCCCTGCCGGGACCGGCGGCCGGGGAAAGGCTGGCGCAGGCGCCGCGTCGAATGATCGCGACGTACGGAAGGAGGCATGCCGTGAACGCTGTCCGCATACACGAGCCCGGCGGGCCGGAGGTCCTGCGCTACGAGGACGTGCCGGTGCCCGAGCCGGGGCCGGGCGAGGTCCGCGTCCGGCTCGAGGCCGCCGGGGTCAACTTCATCGACACCTATCACCGGTCGGGACTGTACAAGCTGCCGCTGCCCGCGACGCTGGGCTGCGAAGGCGCCGGCGTCGTCGACGCGGTCGGACCGGAGGTCGCCGGCCTGCGGCCCGGTGACCGGGTCGCGTATGCCGCCCCCACGACGGGGGCCTACGCCGAGTTCGTCACGGTGTCCGCCGCGCGGCTCGTCCGGCTGCCGGAGGACATCGACGCGCGCACCGGCGCGGCCGTGATGCTGCAGGGCATGACGGTGCACTACCTGACGCACAGCACCTATCCGCTCAAGCCGGGCGAGGTCGCGCTGGTGCACGCCGCCGCCGGCGGGCTCGGGCTCCTGCTCGTGCAGGTCGCCAAGCGCCTGGGCGCCCGTGTCATCGGCACCGTCTCCACCGAGGAGAAGGCGCGGATGGCGCGCGACGCGGGCGCGGACGAGGTCATCATCTACACGCAGCAGGACTTCGAGACCGAGGTCCGGCGCCTCACCGGGGGACGCGGCGTGGATGTGGTCTACGACTCGGTGGGCAAGGCGACGGCGGAGAAGAGCCTGAACTGCCTGCGCACGCGCGGCTACCTGGTCCTCTTCGGCAACGCGAGCGGGCCGGCGCCGCCCATCGACCCGCTGACGCTGATGGCGAAGGGATCGCTGTTCCTGACCCGGCCGCTGCTGGCGCACTACACGCAGACGCCCGAGGAGATCGCCTGGCGGGCGGACGACCTGTTCGCGTGGATTCGCTCGGGGGCGCTGCGGGTACGTATCGCGCACACGTTCCCGCTCGCCCGCGCGGCCGAGGCACACCGGACGCTCGAGGGCCGCGGCGTCATCGGGAAGATCGTGCTGACCCCTGATGTGGGCGCCCTGACCGCGTGAAGGGCAGCGCGCCGGAGGCGCCGGCCGCACCGCATCCGCCGGAGTCCCCGTACACGGCGTTCTGGGAGGAGACCGGCGCGCACTTCCCGTCCCTCAAGGGCGCGGCGTCCACCGCCTACTACTTCGAGTGCGAGCGGACCCTGTTTCGCGACTTCGCCGCGCGGCTCGAGGGCGCGAGCGTGCTCAAGACCGACCTCTGGGACGAGGCCAAGAACACGGAGATCCTCCGCTGGACCGCGGAGCAGGGCGCGCGGCCCTACGGCGTGGACATCTCGTTCAGCATCGTGCGCGAGGCACGGGCCCTGCTGCGGCCTTTCCGGCCGGGGTGCGCGGTGGGAGACGTACGCGCGCTCCCGTTCCCCTCGGACACCTTCGACCTGGTCTACTCGATGGGCACCGTCGAGCACTTTCCCGAGACCGACGCCGCGGTGCGCGAGATCTACCGGGTGCTGCGGCCCGGCGGCCTGGCGATCGTCGGGGTTCCGAACCGGCTGGACCCCTTCCTCCGCCCGGCGCTGGTCGGCCTGATGCAGCTCGCGGGCCGCTATCCCTACGGCATGGAGAAGTCGTACACGGCCGGCGCGCTGCACCGGATGCTCGCGGCCGCCGGGTTCACGGTGGTCGGGACCAGCGGCATCCTCTTCATGCCCGGGTGGCTGCGCATGCTCGATCTCTGGCTGCACACGCGGCGCTCGCGGCTGGCCGCGCTGAGCGGCTGGCTGGTCCGACCGTTCGCCTGGACCTATCGTCGGTTCCCGGCCGTGCGGCGCCACGGCTACCTGATCGCCTGCGCCGCGGTCAAGCCCGGCGGACCGGCCGGGGGCGCCGCGTGAGCGCGGCCGGCGTCGCCCGCGACCTCGGCATGCTCGCGCGCCTGGCGCGCGACCTCGGGCCGTTCCTGCGGCGTCCGATCGACCTCGAGACCGCCCGGACGCACGGCCCCGCGCGGCTCGCCGGCCGCGAGGCGCGGTTCCTCGCCGGTGCGCGCGCGGCGATCTACGGGCATCCCCGCAGTCCGTACCTGCGTCTGCTGCGCGCCGTCGGTTGCGAGTACGGCGACCTGGAGCGCCTGGTCGCGGAGCGCGGACTGGACGGCGCGTTGGAGCGGCTGGCCGCGGACGGGGTCTACGTCACCTTCGACGAGTTCAAGGGCCGGCGCGAGGCGACTCGGGGCAGCCAGCGCTTCGCCTTCAGCGAGGCCGACTTCGACAACCCCGGCGTGACCCCGCACTTCGAGGTGCGCAGCGGCGGCACCCGCGGCCCGGCCACCGCGGTGAAGATGCAGCTCGGGTTCGTCTCGGAGCTCGCGGTGAGCACGGCGCTGGCGCTCGCGGCCCACGACCTCGGAGCCCACGACCATGTGATCTGGCTGAACGCCGGCCTGACCCCCACCCTCATCTACGCACGCCTGGGCCGGCCGCCGCTCGCCTGGCTGTACCAGGTGGCGCCGCTGCCGCTGGTCGTGCGCGCCGGATCGCGCTACCTGGCGGCGCTCGCCCGCGCCGCGGGCCGGCGTCTGCCGGTGCCGGCGTTCCACGACCTGGCCGACCCGGGCGGCGTCGCCGCGCGCCTCGCCGCGATCCTGCGCGAGGGCCGCCGCGTCTGCGTCACCACCTACGCGAGCTCGGCCGTGCGCGTGGCGGCGGCCGCACGCGAGCGCGCCATCGACCTGCGCGGCACCTGCTTCATCACCCTCGGCGAGCCGTTCACCCCGGGGAAGCGCGCGACGATCGAGGCCGCGGGCGCCCGCGCGCTCGTCCGCTACGCCTTCACCGAGGGTGGGATCTTGGGCTACGCCTGCGCCGAGCCCACCGACTCGGACGACCTCCACCTGTTCGCCGACTGCTACGGGTTCGCGCGGCGGCGGCGCGCGGTGGGCGACGGCGGACCCGAGGTGGACGCGCTGCTGGTCACCTCGCTGCTGCCCTCGGCGCCGAAGGTCCTGCTCAACGTCGAGACCGGCGACTACGGCCGCGTCTTCCGTCGCGCGTGCGGTTGCGCGCTCGGCGCGGCGGGGTTGGACCTGCACATCGTGCACGTCCGCAGCTTCGAGAAGCTCAGCGGCGAGGGGATGACCTTCGTGCAAACCGACCTGCTCCGCGTGCTCGAGGAGGTCCTCCCGGCGCGGTTCGGCGGGAGCGGGAGCGATTACCAGCTCGTCGAGGAGGAGCGGGACGGCATCCTGGGGCTGGCGCTCGTCATCAGCCCCCGCCTGGGCCCGGTGGACGAGGCGCTCGCGCGCGAGGTCTTCCTCCAGGAGCTCGGGCGCGGGGGCGGCCTGGAGCGCATGGGCGCCCAGGTCTGGCGTCGGGCCGAGACGGTGACGGTGCGCCGCCGCTGGCCGCTCGCGACCAAGGCCGGCAAGATCCTGCCGTTCCAGATCGAGCGATGACGCACCGGCCGCTGCTCTCGGTGGTCATTCCGGTCTACAACGAACGCGCCACGGTCGAGGAGCTGCTGCGCCGGGTGGCGGCTGTGCCGATCGACAAGGAGATCATCGTCGTCGACGACGGGTCCACGGACGGGACGCGCGAGGTGCTGGCGGGCCTCGACGGCACCATCCCGGGTGGCCTCCGGATCGCGCTGCAACCGGCGAACGCGGGCAAGGGTGCGGCGCTGCGCCGCGGTTTTCAGGAGGCGCGCGGCGCGATCGTGCTCGTACAGGACGCCGATCTGGAGTACGACCCGGCGGACTACCTGCGGCTCCTGGCGCCGCTGCTGGACAGCGAGGCCGATGTCGTCTACGGGTCGCGGTTCCTGCAGGGCGCGGCACCCGGCACGCCCGGTCAGCGGATCGGCAACCGTGTGCTCACGATCTGGTCGAACCTGTTCACCGGCCTGCGCCTGAGCGACGTGTACGTGTGCTACAAGGTCTTCCGGCGCGAGGTGCTCGACGGGCTCGTGCTGCGGGAGAACCGCTTCGGCTTCGAAGCCGAGGTGACCGCGCGGATCGCCCGGCGGGGATGGCGCGTCCGCGAGGTGCCGATCTCGTACCGGCCGCGCACGCGCGCGGAGGGCAAGAAGATCAGGTTGAAAGACGCGATCGCCGGCCTGTGGTGCGTGGTCCGCTACAACCTCTTCGGCTGAGGCCGCCGGCCGCCTATCGCAGCTCGTAGAACCTGACCGCCCGCACGGCCACTGCCGGCGCGAGGGGTTCCACCCCGATCGCCGCGCCGACCGCACCCTCGGGCGCGGTCGCGGCCATCGCGACCCGGCGCCACGTCGGCCCCACCGTCACCTCGCGGCGCGGCGGGGCCACCAGCGGCCGACCGGCCGCGTCCACCCACTCGATGCGCAGCCGCACGCGACCCGCCCCCTCTCCCGCCCGCCCCTGCGCCTCCAGCGCGTAGAGCGCCCCCGGCCTCACCAGAACCTCCACGCCACGCCCCCCGCCCCCGTCCGGCAGCAGGGACGGCCCGGCGACGCGCGGCCCCAGCGGGCTCCCCAGCTCGAACAGGTAGCGGCTCCCGTCGGCGTACACCAACCGCGGACCCTCTTCCCACAGCGCCTCGCGGCCCACCCACGAGCCTTGCCACCGACGACCGATGAAGGGGAGGTCCGCCACCACGACCACGTGCGTGTACCCGCGCGGTACGAGCAGGCGCTCGACCTCCGCCCCGCGAGGCGCCTCGAACAGCGCACGCCGGAACGCGAGCGCGTACCGCCGGCCGTACCACGACGTGGGCACGAGGAAGCGCTCGTAGTGGTAGACCAGGTCCTCGCCGACGCTTGCGATGCGAGCGTCCTCCGGCAGGCCGCGGGCCGCAGCCTTCGCGACGCGGTACCCTCGCACGTGGGACGCCGCGAAGTCGTCGCGGCTCACAGTCCTCAGCGTGACGCCGAGCGGAAAGTACCAGCCGCCGGACGTGGTCCACGACGTCGTCACCACGACGAGCGCGGCCACGGCGAGCGCCATCGTCGCGCCGACGGCACGCCGGCCGGCCGCGAGCACGCCGGCGGCAGCCAGCAGCGCGGCGAGCGACAGCGACGGCACGAAGAATCGGAGATACTGCGCGGTCAGGAACCAGACGCCCCCGGCCACGACGAACACCGCCGCCAGCCAGGCCGGTGAGCGCCGGCGGGCGATCGCGAGGAGCCCGAGCGGCGCGAGTACCAGGTAGACGATGCCCAGGCCGCCGTCCTCCACGAACCGCTGGGGGGAGAGCGTGGCACGCCATGGCACGAGCAGCAGATCGACCACGCCGTGTCCCATCCCGAAACCCCGCGGGCCGATCCCCGCGAGCGGGGGCAGCCCGAAGAGCTCCCGGAACAGCGGGTGCAGTGGGTTCCCGGTGAGGACGTACGCGCGGCTGTACCAGTACACCCCGGCGATGCCGACGCCGGCGGCGAGCGCGCCGAGCGCCCGCCAGCGGGCGCGGCCCGCCCCGGACGCGACGATGCGCCACAGCAGCACAGCCAATAGCGGCGCCACCACCGCGACGGCCGGCATCTTCGTCCCCACCGCCGCGCCCGCCAGGAGCCCCGCGGCGAAGGCGGGCCCGGCCCCGGCCCCCCCGTCACCGGCGACGAGATTCAGGACGCCGGCGACGAACAGGGTCACCCAGAGATCGGTGTACGCGGTCGCCGCCAGCCACCACACGAGCGGCGTGCCGGCCAGGATCGCGGCAGCCAGCAGCCCGACCCGCGGATCCCACAGCCGCGCGCCGGCACGATAGACGAGCAGGCAGGCGACCGCGCCCGCGAAGAAGTGCAAAAGCTTCGGCAGCATCTCGCCCGGCACCACGAGCATCGCCATCGCGTAGAGCAGGTCGGCGTTCAGGTGCAGATAGCTCGCCGTGTTGTGCGGCATTGCCACGATGGCGCCACGGACGGCGAACTCGCGGGCGATCGGCAGGTGGGCGGCGAGGGCGTCGTGCCGCACCTCGGGCGCCACGGCGCCGACGAACCCCACCAGGAGGAGCAGGCTCAGAGCCCACCACCACGCGGCCGCCGGTCGCGGGCGCTCCCCCGACGGCTCGGCGATCCCGAGCGCGACACGGTCGGCGCGGAGGAACCCGCCGGCCATCGCGAGCCCACCGACGCCCACCCACGCCACCAGCGGGGTCGTCAGCACCCCCGCGCTGCCGGCGAGCAGACCCACGACGACGAGGACCGCCCATCCGAGCGCCACGTAGAGGGGTGCGGCCGCGCCAGGAGGCGTATCGCGCTCCAGGCGCAGTCGGCCGGCGAGCGCCCGCCCGTAGCCGTACGCGACGACCTGGCACAGCGCCGCGACAGCGAACGGGCCGAGCACGCCAGCGCCCGCAGCCACGGCCGCGAAGGCGGCGGCAGTCGCCGCCGCCACCGCCACGGCGGTCTGGCGGCGTTCCAGCCGGCGCTCGAGGGCCCGAAAGAGACCGACGGAGCCGGCGGCGACGACCACGATCCAGAACTCCGGCATGACTCGTCGCGCTGCCCCCAGACTTAGTCCGACCGGGCCAGGTCGCCGAGCGAGGGCCCCCGCGCGATCACCCGCCAGGCCGACGGCAGGTCAGCAGGCCGCACCTCGCCCAGCACCACGAATCCCGCTGCGACAGCGCCGACGAGCACCGCGAGCTTGCCGAACACCCAGACGCCCGGCGTCGGCCATGCCGCCGCCGCCAGGTACGCTCCCGCGGCGAGCGCGAGACTCCGGGCCGCGGTCGCGGTCGGGGGCGGCACGTTCCAGGCACGGCGGACCATCAGCATTCCAGCGGTCGCGCCCAGCAGCGTGCAGCCGCTCGTGACGGTCGCAGCGCCCAGCAAGCCAACGCGTGGAATGGCCAGCAGGTGTCCGAGCACGGCCAACGGCAGCATGGCCCACGCGAGCGGCACGGTCCAGCCGGGCCGGTCGGCCGCGGTCAGGAGCACCGCGGTGACCGACAGCGAGACGGCGGCCACCGCACCCGGCAGCAGCGCGGCCAGCGCGCCGGCGGAGGGGGCGTACCCCGAGCCCAGCAGCACGCCGACGATCTCCGGGGCCGCGCCGGCGGCGAGCGCGGCGAGCGGAAGCAACATGACCGTCGCCCGCTGGGCGTCGTGCACCAACCCGGCCGCGATCTGCCGCTCGCCCGCACGCTGGGCATGGCTCAGCGATGCGAGCACCAGCGACGAGAGCGCGAGCGAGAAGACCCGCGGCGCGAGCGCGAGGTTCTGCGCGGCGCCGTACGCGCCGACGCCGTCGACCCCGACCCCGAGGAGCCTCAGCATGAACAGGTCGAGCCGGTCCACCAGCCGAAGGCTGACCGTCGAGAGGAACAGCGGGGCCGCGTACGCCCACAGCCCGGCCACCGCCATCGGCGCGCGGCCGAGCAGCGGCGGCCGCACGTAGCCGCGCAGCACCGCCAGCTCGATGAGCGAGGCGCCGATGCTCCCCAGGATCGCGCCCTCGACCGACAACCCCAGCCCGACCAGCGCGACGATCAGCAGCAGGCGCGCAGTCCACCGGCACGCCGAGGCCAGGGCCCGCTGCCGGTAGCCGCCGGCGCCGACCAACAGGCTGCGGTGCGCGTGGATGAGCGCGAGCAGCGGGACGTCGAGGCTGAACAGCCGGAGATAGCCTGCCAGCGTCGGCTCGCCGAGCAGCGCGGCGAGCGGCCCGGCGGCGAGGGCGAGCGACGCCCCGGCCGCGGCGCCGACGACCAGGTGTACCCGCGCGATGGAGGCGCCGAGCGGACGCCAGTCGCCGGCGTCACCCGTGAGCTTGACCGTGGCCCGCGCGAACAGCGCGGCGATGCTCCACTCGACCCAGAGCACGGGCGCCATCGCGAGCACGAGCAGCCCGTAGCCTTCGGGCCCCAGCCGTCGCGTCAGAAACGCGACGGTGATCAGCCCGGTGGGGAAGAAGAGCCCCTCCCCGAGCACGATGCTGACGGCGCCCCCGAGCAGGTGCAGCCGGGGCCGACTCGGTGCGGTCACGACGCTAGGGGTTCCATCGTGGCCGCGCGTTCACCTTGCGGCGTTCTCACTCGGGGAACCTGTGCGGGGGGAGAGGGCTCGGCCCAAGAGCCGCCGGCAGACCCACAAGCGCATCGAAGGTTCTCGGCTTCAGGACTGACTCTGGCGAAGTCTGGGGTCGAGCAGATCTCGGAGCCCATCCCCGACAAATAGGAAGGCGGCCACCATGGTCGCAATCGCCAGCCCCGGCACGATGGGCACCCACCACGCCGTCAAGAGGAACTGGCGACCCTGAGCGACCATGAACCCCCATTCGGGAGACGGTGGCTTCGCACCCAACCCCACGAAGCTCAAGCTGGCCGTGATCAAGATGGCGTTGCCAGCATCGGTGGCCATCTGCACCATCAGGGGCGCAAGACAGTTCGGCAGCACATGCCGAGCGAGCACGCGCCGCTCGGACGCCCCCAACGCGCGAGCGGCATCTACGTAGAGGTTGTGCGCCACCGAGAGTACCTGGCCACGCAGCAGGCGAGCGTAGCGAGGCCACCAGGCAACACCGAGCGCCAGCACCGCATTGCCCATGCCCGAGCCCAACGCCGCTACGATCGCCATGGCAAGCAGAAACGACGGGAACGCCAGAAAGATGTCGCTCGCGCGCATGATAACTTCGTCGGTCCACCCGCCGCGGTACCCTGCGAGGACGCCCAGTGGGACGCCCAGGCCGCTCGCCACGAGCAGCACGAACGCCGCGACACCGAACGATATGCGCGTGCCGACCATAACGCGGCTCAGCAGGTCACGACCGAGGTCATCGGTTCCGAACAAGTGCCCAAGCCCCGGCGGCTGGAACCGACGCTCGATGGCGATCGCGTACGGGTCGGCCGGTGTGCCGATCCACGAGGCGAGCGCGACGCTCCAGAGCGCGGCGAGCAACACCAAGCCGACCATCGCGCCGTGGTTGTGCCGCAACCGCCGGCGCAATCCACCGTACACCCCCGCGGCGACCGGCGACCGTCCGATGCCCGACTGCGTCGTGACCAGACCGTCCCGCACTCCGGGTTTGGTGCTCCCTAGTATGTGATCCGCGGGTCGAGCGCGAGGTAGGCTAGGTCTACCAAGAAGTTCA
>Ga0308411_10000143_pt1 | contig 42184 bp, 34 predicted proteins | sample HotsprottomLayer_2_FD_203530 | JGI IMG/M metagenome (GOLD analysis project Ga0308411, IMG submission 203530) | Hot spring phototrophic mat microbial communities from Octopus Spring, Yellowstone National Park, Wyoming, United States -... | ecosystem: Environmental > Aquatic > Thermal springs >... | reverse complement strand
AAGGCGCGGCAGGTGATGGGGTGCCAGATGTAGAGGTCGCAGGTCCTGGTTCTTGGGTCGAGGGCAGGACAAGGGACGGGCTCAAAGATGGTGAAGAACCTCTCCTGAGCCTCTTCATCCTCGGAGAGCACTCCGGTGTCCGGGTTGCCTGGGAAGGAATCCCGCATCTGACGCCAGGCGGCGCGGGCGCGGGTGAGGATGCGGCGGGCGCGGCGGGGATCGCAGCGATGAAGCTCTGTAATGCCCCGGCGCAGGCGCAGAGCGTCGAGCTGAGTGATCTCAAAGGGGCCCAGGCAACAGGGGTCGCAACCGGGGCGGCAGGCCATCCAGGGGCCGGCCCGGGCGTAGGCCGAGGCAAGGGCGGAGTCTATGGAGCGGATCAACACTCCGTCCGCGGCCGCGATGGTTCCCTCCGAGTCCATATCCCAAGTCTAGCCTGATGGCGAGGCGTGGCACGCCTGGCGGCTTGCGCAGCGGCGGGGGCGCAGAGAAGAGCCCCAGCACGGGGTTGCGCATGAGCGGGCTTCACAGCACGTGACGAAACAGGGCGGCGGGTAAAGGGGGCCCAGGCCGGCAGGAATGCCGGCCGCAGGCTAGAAAGCCTGCCCCACATCGGACGCGACACGGAGGGCACCGAAAAAACAAACCACAGAGGTCACGGAGGACACGGAGATGGGGAGAGAGGGGGCGGGTTGAGGTGGAGCGCGCGGTCGTGCGGGCTGGATGGTGTTGGGAACCCCCGGACAGGTCGGGTGTGTGTTGCTCTGCCGGCGCGACCGCCGGCATGGCAAGCCTGGCGGCTTGCTCCACAGGAATTGCCGGTGTGGCACGCAAGACTGCGTGCTCCACGGAGGAGGCGGTGTGGCAAGCCTGGGGGCTTGCTGCACCGGGTGGCGGAGGGCGCGGGCCGGCAGGGTTACACTGCCGGGAGCGGTTAGAGTTTGACGGGTTGGTGTTTCTTGACCCAGTCCGGGTCGAAGTCGACGCCAAAGCCGGGACCGGTCGGGACCTTGATCTTCCCTTTCACCACCTTGAGCGGCGAGGTCTTGCACTCGAAGCGGACGTGGGTGTCCAGGCCTTTGAACTCGTGGTGCTCGCCGGCGTTGGGCACGGCGGAGACGAAGTGGATGTTGTAGAGGTAGCCCAAGCCGCCGCCGGACATGTGAGGCACGATGGTCTTGCCGAAGGCGGCGGCCATGCGCGCGACCTTCATGGAGCGGACCAGGCTACCGAAGTAGTAGTTGTCGGGCTGGACGATGTCCAGGCCGTCGTTGGCCAGCAGCCAGCGGAAGCCGTAGAAACTGTAGTCCTGCTCGCCGTTGGCAATGGGGATTTGGAGCGCGTCATGGACCTGCTTGATCTCCTCCAGGTGGTCGAACATGACGGGTTCTTCGAAGTAGCGGTATTTGTACTCTTCGAGCAGGCGTCCGACGCGGATGGCTTCCGGCACGGTGTAGAAACCGTTGGCGTCGGCGTAGAGGGCCATCGCGTCGCCGAAGGTCTTGCGGACCAGCGGGATGATCTTTTCGGTGCGGCCGGGAGGACCGGCGGCGTACATGTCGGTAGTCATGAACATCAGGCCTCCGACCTTGATCTTGAGGGCGCGCGCCTCAGGATACTCGGCGACGGCCTTTTTGATGAGTTCGATGGACTCTTCGACGGGGCGCTCGCGCCATTCGGTGGCCACATAGACGGCGACTTCGGGGTTGTGGATCTCGCCGATCAACTCTCCGACAGGCTTGCCCGCGATGCGGCCGAGCATGTCCAGGATGGCGAACTCAATGGTGGCCAGAGGCAGGCCGAGGGCCATGCCGTTGAGGCGGTAGTTGAAGTTGTAGATAAAGACCTTGTCAAGGATGAGATCCAGCTCGCGCGCGTCTTTGCCGGGGAAAAAGGGCTGGAGGTTGCGGAGGAAGATGGGGAACAGGGTGTTCATGGTGCTGTGGGCCACCGAGATGCCTTCCGCGCCGTCGCGGGAGCGGACGCGGCACAGGAAACTGTTGTTCAGCCGGAGCAGCTCGAGCGATTCGATGATGACGGGGCTAGAGAACAGATGCTTCTTGAGGACGGGCTGCCGGAGGATCTCGTCCAGCTTGGCGTAGCGCGGATTGCGGGCCGGCGAGCTGGGGCTGGGAGGGGCTGCGCCGCGGGCTTGCGAGGAGACGAGAGGCAAAGAGGCGGCTGCGGCGCCGAGGGCGGCGGAATGGAAGCGGCGGCGGCTGGTTTTCATGGGCGTTGGTTCCTTTCGAACATAGGGTAGCGCAGCAGGGGGATATAAAACGGAGAATATAGGAGGCCCTGGCGCCGACCACCGGAACAGGGCTGCCGGTGTGGCAAGCAAGACTGCGTGCTCCACGGAGGGCACCGAAAAAACAAACCACAGAGGTCACGGAGGACACGGAGATGGGGAGAGAGGGGGCGGGTTGAGGTGGAGCGCGCGGTCGTGCGGGCTGGATGGCGTTGGAACCCCCGTACAGGTCGGGATTGTGTGGCTCTGCCGGCGTGACCGCCGGCATGGCAAGCCTGGCGGCTTGCTCCACGGGAACGGCCTGCGTGGGAATCCGCAGGGGGCGGAAGGGCGCAGGCGGGGAGGCCTGCGCCAAGCAACTCAAACTTCGAGTTTCCAGGGCTTGCGGTATCGAGCTTTCAGGTACGGGCGGGCCTCGCGCTGGACGACCGTCTTGGCCTGGTCATCCCAGGTGAGGGCGAGGCCAAAGCGCATGGAGATGTTGGCCAGCAGGCAGGGGATGGTGCTGCGCACGCAGGTCTCGATTTCGGCGATGGGCGCTTGGCGGGTGCGGATGCAGTCCAGCCAGTTGCGCCAGTGCGGCTCATTCATGGGGCGCATCTCTTTGTCGGTGACTTCCACGACGGGGCCGGCATCTCTGCCGACAGGCATAATCCAGTAGCCGTCGCGGTTGACGACGAGGGTAGCCTTGGTTCCATGGAAGGAGGTTCCGTAGCCGCGGTTGAACATAGGGGTGGGGTTGCAGGTGCGGCTCTCGTAGCTCGCCAAGAATTTCGGGTACTGGAAGGTGGCGAGCATGGTGTCTGGGGTCTCGACGTTGTCGTCCACGTAGAACTTGTCTCCAAGGGCGACGATTTTGCGGGGCATGACCTCGTTGAAGGCGTAATGGACGATATCGAGCAGGTGCACGCCCCAGTCGGTCATCGCGCCGCCCGCGTAATCCCAGAAGTAGCGGAAGGTGGACCAGCGCTTGGGAGAGACGCCCCAGCGGTTTTCATTGAAGGGGCGCTTGGGGGCGGGGCCGAGCCAGAGGTCCCAGTCGAGATCGGGCGGAGGAGCGGAGTCGGGCGGTTTCCCCTCTCCCTCTTTACGGGCAAGGCCGGCCTGCCAAGTGTGGCAGAAAGTGATGTCGCCCAGCTCGCCGCTCTGGACGATCTCCTTAGCCTTTTTGAAGAAGGCGCCGGAGCGCTGCATGGTTCCGGCTTGGACGATGCGTTTATACCTGCGGGCGGCCTCGACCATTTTGAGGCCCTCTTCGACGTACACGCAGGCAGGCTTCTCGACGTAGACGTCCTTGCCCGCTTTGCAGGCTTCCACGGTCATGTAGGCGTGCCAGTGATCGGGCGTAGAGATGCAGACGGCGTCGATGGAGCGGTCGGCGATGATCTCCCGGAAGTCCTTGACCGCTTTCACATCGAAGCCGCCCTTTTTGGCCTGGGCTTGGGCCCGTTCCAGATACGGGCGGTAGACATCGCAGACGGCGACCGGCTGGAAGCCAGGAATCTTCATGGCATAACCCAGGTTCCCGATGCCCATGGCGCCCATGCCGATGAAGCCCAAAGTGACCTTGTCGTTTGCGCCTTTGATCCGGCCGGTAAAAAGGTTAGTTGTGAATGCGGCGGCTCCGGCGGTTTTCAAAAAATCTCTCCGGGCCGGGGTATTAGAGGTTCTATCTTCCATCATGAGTTCTTTCCTTCGCGAATGAATCCTGGAAACTTGAAACCTGCGCCGGCTGGCGGCGAGCCGGCTCTGGGCTCTCAAGTGGTACACCTTAGCATAGCCGTTTGCGGAGGGTGGAGGGTTGGGAGGGCTTGCAGCCCGGGGGCCTGGCGGCCTAGGGATTATAGATTAACGAGAGTTCATAGCAGCGGATCCGGCGGGGGAACTTTTCGGCGGCGGCGGCGTCCAACCTTTTGCAGGACCAGGCCGTGCCGTGGTAGCGTGATAATGGAATTGGCGAGAGGCGCCGCCGTGGCAGAACAGATAGCGGGTTGGGACACGATTTGGAGCGAGCCGGAGACCGCTCTGCACGGGGACGGCGAGTCCTCGGAGGCGCGGCTGGTGGAAGGACTGCGCGCGGGGGAAGAGTGGGCCTATGAAACTCTGATTCAGAAGTTTCAGCAGCCGGTGTACAACCTTGTGACGAGGCTGCTGGCGGATCCGGCCGAGGCTTGCGATGTGGTTCAGGAAGTATTCCTGAAGGTGTTCCGCAAGATCGGTTCCTTCCGCGGGGACAGTTCTTTGAAGACCTGGATTTACCGGATCGCGGTGAACGAAGCACACAACCACAGCCGCTGGCACGGAAGGCACCATCGGAATCAGGTGGGGCTGGAAGACAGCGGGGAGGCGCGAAGTGTTTCCGAGAGCCTGGTCAGCCCGGGCGTGTCACCGTATGACTACGTGTTGGGCCAGGAGCAGCAGCATTTGCTGGAGGCTGCGCTGGCCGAGCTGAATCCGGCGTTCCGGTCGGTGCTTGTGCTGAGGGATGTGGAGGATCTCAGCTACGAGGAGATCGCCGAGGTTTTGCAGCTTCCATTGGGAACCGTGAAGTCGAGGATCTTGCGGGGCCGGGAAGCCTTGCGGAGGTCCATGGAACGGCAAATGGAAGCGAAAGCGGAGTTTCAGTTGTCGCCGCAGTTGGTGGAGTGAAGCGCTATGGACTGCTACGAGATTCGGAGAGTTCTCGCGGCATACTGCGAGGGTCTTCTAACCCCTGAGCAGTCGCGGGAAGTGGATCGACACCTGGCGGGCTGCCGGGGGTGTGCATTTCGAAGCCGGCAGTACACGCAGTTGCGGTCGGCCTTGCGCCAGTTGCCGGTGCTAAGGCCGCCGGCGCAGCTGTTGATATCGCTTCGCATCCTGGCCTCGAAGGAACGAGTGCGGCATTTGGCTCCGGCGGGCGTTCCGGCATGGCTTGCGTCGTGGATGACGCGGACCAGGCTTTGGGCGGATGCCATCATGAAGCCGCTGGCGTTGCCGGCTGCGGGCGGGCTGGCATCGGCCCTGGTGTTGTTCGCTTTGTTGGCCCCTGGTTTGGCGGTGCAGGCGCCTTCGGGCGCGGCCGATGTGCCCATCACGCTGTTCACCAACGCGACGTTCCTGGGCATGGGTCCGTTCGGATACACGGCGGATGACATCGTGCTGGACGTGACCGTGGACAGCCGCGGGTCGCTGATCGACTACTCCTCGCCGGCGGGGCACCGGGCGTGGTTGAACGATCCGGTGGTGCGGCGGAGCGTGGAGAACGCGTTGCTGTTTGCGGTGATCAGTCCTGGCACGGCCTTCGGCCAGCCGGTGGCGGGGAAGGTGCGGATCACGCTGCGGCGCAGCTCGATCGACGTGCGCGGCTGAGGCGGGAGCTTTGTGCCGGCCCGGCTCGGGCAACATTTCCTAAAGCGCGGTTCCGTTCTGGCTAAGATTGCCGCTGCCGCCTGCCCTTCGCGCGAGTCCCTGGTGATTGAGATCGGGGCGGGGCGTGGTGCGCTTACTAAGGAGCTGCTGGGGCGGGCCGAGCGCCTGGTTGCCATCGAGGCCGACAAGGCCCTTTCGGAGCATCTCCGGGAATGGTTCTCCGCAGCGGAGAACTTGACGGTGATCCATGCCGATGTGCTCTCGGTGAATTTGGCGCAGTGGGGCCCTGCGGTGGTGGCGGGGAACCTGCCCTATTACATTACTTCGCCCATTCTCCGCCAGACGCTGGAGCTGGGAGCGTTGCTGAAGCGGGCGGTGTTTCTGGTGCAGAAGGAGGTTGCCCAGAGGCTGACGGCAGCGCCCGGAAGCCGGGAGTACGGTTTGCTAACGGTGATCACACAATTGCGGGCCGACGTACGGGTCTTGTTCAGCGTGCCGCCGGCGGCGTTCTCGCCTCCGCCGAAGGTGGAGTCGGCGGTAGTGGTTCTAACGCCGAAGCCGGAGCAGAGCGGGCCGATGCTGTCCGAGCCGGGCTTTGTGGAGTTCCTGGGCCGGTGTTTCCGTCAAAAGCGCAAGACGCTGCGGAACAATTTGAAAGGCGCGTATGAGCGGCGGCTGCTGGACGGCATGGCCGCGGCCGGCAGGCGAGCCGAGCAACAGTCCATTGAAGAGCTCTTCGAGCTATATCAGCAACTGAAGTTGGCCAAGTCTTAGATTCCGGGCAGGTTCGCTATACTGGGACTTCCATGTCCAATGTTTCCGTACGGGTGCGCTATGCGCCGAGTCCCACGGGCGATTTCCATGTAGGGGGCGCGCGCACGGCGCTGTTCAACTATTTGTTCGCGCGCCATCACGGGGGGCGGTTCATCTTACGCATAGAGGACACGGACCGCAAGCGGTACAATCCGCAGGCGCTGGAGTGGCTGCTGAGGGGTTTGCGGTATCTGGGACTAGATTGGGACGAAGGGCCGGAGGTCGGGGGGCCTTATGGACCTTATGTTCAGACTGAGCGGCTGGAGCTTTACCGCACGGCTTGCGAGGAGCTGCTGAGACGCGGGGCGGCGTACCGCTGTTTTTGCACGCCGGAGCGTCTGGAGGCGGTCTCGAAGGCGCAGCAGGAAAAGGGCCTGAACCCGGGATATGATCGTCATTGCCGGAACCTGGATCCGGAGGAGGCGGCGCGCCGGGCAGCGGCGGGGGAAGCTCACGTCATCCGGCTGAAAGTGCCCCTGGAGGGGGAGATTACGGTGCATGACCGGATCCGGGGGGACATTACCTTTCAGAACAGCATTCTTCAGGATGCGGTGTTGATGAAGTCGGATGGCTATCCCACGTACCATCTGGCCAACGTGGTGGATGACCACTACATGGAGATCAGCCACATTCTGCGCGGCGACGAGTGGGTGAACAGCCTGCCGCTGCACATGCACCTGTACCGGGCCTTCGGCTGGACGCCGCCGGAGATGGCGCATCTGCCGCTGATCTTGAACCCGACGGGCAAGGGCAAGATGAGCAAACGCGAGGAGCGGGCGCCAGACGGGCGCTTGATGCCGGTTTTTGTGCGCAGCTTCGAAGAGGCGGGCTATCTGCCGGAGGCGATGATCAACTATCTGGCGCTGCTCGGGTGGAGCTACGACGACAAGACCGAGATCATGAGCCGCCAGGAATTGATCGAGCGGTTCACGTTGGAGCGGGTGAATGCTTCGCCGGCGGTTTGGAACTACCAGAAGCTGGACCATTTCAACGGCTATTACATACGGCAGCTTCCGGTAGAAGAGCTGGCGCGGAGGGTGCGGCCGTTTCTGGAGCGGGCGGGCTACCGGGTGGAATGGAGCCGGCTTCTGGCGATTGTGCCGCTGATTCAGGAGCGGATCACGCGGCTCAGCGATGCGGTCGAGGCGGCGGACTTTTTCTTTTTGGAGGAGCTGCGGCCGTACGATCCAGCCGAGCTGGTTCCGCCGAAGGGCGATGCGGCGCTGGCGGAGGCGGTGCTGCGGCGGGCGCGCCAAGTGCTGGGGGCGGTTGAGTTCCGCCGGGAGGCGCTGGAGAGCGCCTTGCGAGCGGAGGCGGAAGCGATGGGGGTAAAGGCGGGCGTGTTCTTTCAACCGGTGCGGGTGGCCTGCTGCGGGCGAAAGGCGGCGCCGCCGTTGTTTGAGACGCTGGAGGTGCTGGGACGGGAAACGTGCCTGAAGCGGATCGGCCGGGCGCTGGAGCTTTTGGGCAAGCCGGCGGCGGGCTGACGGCATCTTTCAGGCGTATAGGTTCTGAATGCATCTAATTTGGGTGAAAGGGGATACGAAGATGAAAGGAAACCGTTTTGCGTTTGCGGCCGCCCTGGCGGCGGCTGTGGCTATGGGGAACCTGTGCTGGGCGCAGCAAGCGGCCAATCCGTTGGTGGAAGGGCAGCAGGTGGTCCACAACATGGTGAAGAACAACATCATCCGCGCCGCGGAGAAGATGCCGGAGGAGCACTATTCGTTCCGCCCAGTTCCGGAAGTGATGAGCTTCGCCGAGATGCTCGGGCATATTGCGGACTCGCAATACAGCTATTGCGCGAGCGTCACGGGTGAAAGGAAGCCTTCTCCGGGTCTTCAGAAGAAGCCGAATTTGAGCAAGGGAGAGCTGGTGGCGGCTTTGAAGGAGGCGTTCGCGGTTTGTGACCAGGCGATCGCGTCACTAACGGACGCCAAGGCGATGGAGCCGGCGCCGCTTTTCGGAAGGCAGATGCCGCGGCTGACGATTCTGACCTTCAACACGGCGCACAACGATGAGCATTACGGGAATCTGGTGACCTACATGCGCATGAAGGGGCTGGTGCCGCCGTCGAGCGAAGGGCGGCGCTGAAGCGGGGGTGGGGGCAGATTCGGCCCCCGGGCCGCCTCGTCGAAGCCTGCGCCGGGCTTGCAGGCCGCACGCGCAGATCAGATAATGTTCTGGGAGGTGAAGGCGGTCAAGCTCACAACGGGATCTGTGTGGACGCCCGGCGACCCGCGCCTGCGTCCCGCTTACGCGGTGACCGAAGCCGCCCATTATTTACGGCTACCGGTTGCCACTCTTCGCAGTTGGGTGGCGGGACGGACCTATCCTGTGTCCGGGCAGAAGCGGAGGTCGAAACCGGTCATTCACCTGGACGACCCAAAGCGCCGATTCCTCTCCTTTCTCAATCTAGTTGAGGCGCACGTTCTGGCGGCCATCCGCCGCCGCTACGGCGTTCAGCTTCCGAGAATCCGCCGAGCGCTGGATTACGTCCGCCGCGAGTTTCACGTTGAGCGTCCTTTAATTGACCAGGTGTTTCAGACCGACGGTCTTGACCTGTTCGTGGAGCGTTACGGAGAGCTAATCAACGTTTCGCGCGAGGGGCAGCAGGTCATGAAAGAGATCATCGGAGTGTACCTCCAGCGGATCGAGCGGGATGCCCGCGGCCTGCCGATCAAGCTTTATCCATTCACGCGAGACACGGAGTCCGGATCCGCACCGAGGCCGGACCCACGGCTTGTGGTCATCAGCCCAAGCGTGTCGTTTGGCCGGCCGGTGATCGCAGGCACGGGGATCCCCGTTTCGGCAATTTACGAGCGGTACAAAGCAGGCGACTCCGTCGAGGAGCTGGCCCGGGACTTCCGATTGGGGACTAGCGCCGTTGAGGAAGCGATCCGCTGCGAAGCCGCCTGAAGGGACTGTCTTCTTTCTGGACAGATCCTTGGGGGTCGAACCGCTACGCAGCGTATTGGCGGCTGAGGGTCTGGCTGTTGAGATCCACGACGATCACTTTCAACGGGATGAGGAGGACCAAGTCTGGTTGAAAGCGGCCGGAGAGCGGCGGTGGGTGGTGCTCACCAAAGACCAGCGGCTACGATACCGCCCTCTGGAAATCGCGGCGCTCCGATCGAGTCAGGCTCGAGTTTTCGTCTTGACTTCAGGAAATCTGCGGGGAATTGAGATTGCCGAGGCGTTCGTTTCGGCCATTCCGGCGATGTGCCGTATGCTGCACAGGTACGATGGCCCATTCATCGCTCGCGTGAGCAGGAGCGGCAAGGTGTCGCTGTGGGAATCTTCCCGCTGAGAGGACAGACCTTGAGGGGCAGTAGCGCCCCCTGTAGGCCTGGAGCACGGCGCGTCCGTGGCCGCACGCGAACCTGCCGCGGCAACGTCTGCCGCCGTCGAGCGAAGGGCGGCGCTGAAGCGGGGGCAGGGACGGCTAAAATAGAAGTAGCGCTTCCGCTCCGCCGAGGGCGGAGTCGTGTACTCCCGGCCAGCGATTCAGGAGGTAGGTTTGAGCTCTACGAGCCGTGATGCATCCCAAGCGGACAAGCCGTCCCATTTTATTCGCGAGATCATCCTGGAAGATCTGCGGACCAACCGGTTCGGAGGCCGCGTTCACACACGGTTTCCTCCGGAGCCGAACGGCTACCTGCACATCGGCCATGCCAAGTCGATCTGCCTGAACTTCGGGCTGGCGGCGGAATTCGGCGGGAAGTGCAACTTACGGTTCGACGACACCAACCCGTGCAAGGAGGAGGTGGAGTACGTCGAGTCGATCATTGAAGACGTGCGGTGGCTGGGATTCGACTGGGAAGACCGGCTGTATTACGCGTCGGACTACTTCGAGCAGCTCTACCAGTGGGCGATTCAATTGATCAAGGCGGGAAAGGCTTATGTTTGCGATCTAAGCCCGGAAGAGATCCGGCAGTACCGCGGGACGTTGACGGAGCCTGGCCGGAACAGTCCCTGGCGGGACCGGTCCGTGGAGGAGAACCTGGACCTGTTTCAGCGGATGCGGGCCGGCGAGTTTCCGGACGGCAGCCGGACTCTGCGGGCGAAGATCGACATGGCTTCGCCGAACCTGAACCTGCGGGACCCGGTGATGTACCGCATTCTGCATGCCACGCACCACCGCACGGGAGACAAGTGGTGCATCTATCCGATGTACGATTTTGCGCACGGGCAGTGCGATTCGATCGAGGGCATCACGCACTCGATTTGCACGCTGGAGTTTGAAGACCACCGCCCGCTTTATGACTGGTATCTGGACCAGTTGGGGATCTACCACCCGCGGCAGATCGAATTCGACCGGCTGAATCTCACCTACACGGTGCTCAGCAAGCGCAAGCTGTTGACGCTGGTGCAGAAGGGTTATGTGCGGGGCTGGGATGATCCGCGCATGCCGACCTTGTCGGGGCTGCGGCGGCGCGGCTACACGCCGGAGGGGATCCGGACGTTCTGCTCCCGGATCGGCGTTTCGAAGACGAACGGAATCGTCGAGCTGTCCTTGCTGGAGCACTGCATCCGGGAGGATTTGAACAAGCGGGCGCCGCGGGTGATGGCGGTTCTGCGGCCTTTGCGAGTCGTCATCGACAACTATCCGGAAGGGCAGACCGAAGAGTTGGACGCGGTGAACAATCCCGAGGACCCATCGATGGGCACAAGGAAGGTGCCGTTCTCGCGGGTGCTGTACATCGAACGGGATGATTTCCGGGAAGATCCGCCCAAGCACTACTACCGCCTGGCGCCGGGCCGGGAGGTGCGGTTACGGTATGCGTACTTCATCCGCTGCACCGGGGTGGTGAAAGACCCGGCGACGGGAGAGGTGGTGGAACTGCATTGCAGCTACGACCCGGCGACCCGGGGAGGCAACGCGCCGGATGGCCGGAAGGTGAAATCGACGATTCACTGGGTTTCGGCAGCGCATGCCATTCCGGCGGAGGTGCGGCTCTACGACAATCTCTTTCTCAAGCCGAATCCGGCGGACGAGAGTGAGGGGAAAGATTTCACGGAGTACCTGAACCCGGAGTCGCTGGTGGTCTTGGAGGATTGCAAGTTGGAGCCGTCGCTTCAGACGGCGAAACCGGGAGACCGGTTCCAATTTGAGAGGCTGGGTTATTTCTGCGTGGATCCGGATACGGCGCCCGGACGGCTGGTCTTCAACCGCACAGTGCAGCTCCGCGACACGCTGGCCAAGATCGAGAAGGCGGGGAAGGAGAACGGATGAATATTGTCGGCCTTGGGGGCCTTCTCAACGACGCCGCCTGTGCGGTGGTGAAGGACGGCGAGCTGGCCGCCGCCGTGGAACAGAAGAAAGCCGCCCGCCGGTTCCAGCCGGGCCAGATTCCCACGGACGCGTTGAGCGCCTGCCTCAAGATTGCCGGCCTCGGGGCGGGCGATGTGGATGTGGCGGCAATCGTGCGGCCGTTCACCTGGGGATCGGAGGCGGCCTTTCACCTCATGCTGCGGGAGACGTTTCCGCGGGCGGAAGTGGTGGTGGTGGAGCATCACACGGCGCACGCGGCGTCGGCCTATTACGCATCGCCGTTCGAGAGGGCCACGGTTCTGACCTTGGACCGGGCGGGCGATTACCGTTGCGGAACGCGGTGGCGCGCGGACGATCTCCGGCTGACCCTGGAGAAGGAATTATACGCTCCGGACTCACTGGGCGAGCTGTACGGCCGGGTGACCGAACTGCTCGGCTTCCAGCCCAAGGCCGATGAGCACAAAGTTCAGTGGCTGTCGACCTACGGGGACGACCGGTTCGCCGATGTTTTCCGGCAGATCGTGACCACGGGTCAGGGCGGATGGCCGCGGCTGGACCGGTCCTTCTTCGATGAGGGAAGGCATAGCGCCGGAGGGTTCAGTCCGCGCTTTTACCGTGCGCTGGGCTTGAGCGATCAACAGCCGGTTCCCGAAGAGCTGCGGGCGCACGTAGCCGCCGGGCTTCAGCGCGCCATCGAACAGACGGTGCTGGAAATGGCTGGGCAGGGAGAGAACCTTTGTCTGGCCGGGGGACTGGCTCTGAACGTGTTGCTGGTGGCGGCGCTGGAGCGGAGCGGGCGCTGGCGGCGGGTCTTTGTGCAGCCGGCGGCGGGCAATGCCGGCACCGCCCTGGGCGCGGCGCTCTATGCCTGGCATCACGCCTGCGGGGCTGCGCAGCGGGTCCGCTTTGAGACGCTGTGCCTAGGGGCGGAATTCAGCGCGGAGCAGATCAAGCAGGTGTTGGAGAACTGCAAGCTGCGCTTCCGGTATTTGCTGACCTCGGGCGAGACGGTTCAGACCGCCGTGCGCGAGCTTCAGGATCAGAAGCTGGTGGCATGGATGCACGGACGCACGGAGTTTGGCCCGCGCGCGTTGGGAAACCGCAGCATTCTGGCCTCTCCGTTGAATCCTTACTCGACCGAGAACTTAAACCTGTACGTCAAACACCGGGAGCCGTTCCGCAAGTTCGCCGCCTCGGTTCCGGAAGAACTGGCGTCTGAGTATTTTGAGGTTGGGCCGAACGCAAGATTCCTGGCCACGGTAGGCCGGGTGCGGCCGGCGCACAAGCAGGTTTTTCAGAGCGCCATTCTCGGCGAGGAGCTGGTGCGCGTGCATACGGTGAGCCGCCAGGAGAACCCGTTGTTTTGGGAACTGCTACAGGCGGCGGGGGCCTCGACGGGCCTGCCCGTGCTGTACAACACGAGCTTCAACCTGTTCGGCGATCCGCTGGTTTCGACGCCGCGCGACGCGGTGCGGAGCTTTTATTCGAGCGGGATCGACACGATGTTCGTGGGCAACTTCCTGCTAGAGAAGTGAGGCGCACGGCGCCCAGGCGCGAGACCAGGCGGAGGCAAACGCCATTGCTGTGGAGCCCGTTATAAGCGTCACTTTGGCTGGACTGTGGCGGTTTTATCTCTTGGCCCAGGCGAGGCCGGCCAGCGTGGAGAGGCCGGCCGAGCCCAGAAGAACCCAGAAGGCGCGGCGGCCCGCGCGGAGAGGGAGAGAGGAAGGCTGGGGCGGCGCCAGCTCGATCGATTGCAGGCGCTCCGCCCGCTGCCCGTCCACGGCGGCGATCACTTGGAGACGCACCGGACCGGGCTGAGCGTCCCAGAGCACATGGCCCGCTTGGGCGACTCCTGACGGGTCCGTAACGGCGATTTCGACCGGCAGGCCGCTTGCGAAACGGCCGGAGGCGGGACTGGGGATAAGACGGAAGCTGACACGGGCTCCGGCCACAGGGGTTCCGTCTGGCCTGGCGAGACGGACGGCGAAGGGGGAGGTGGAACGCTTTCCGGCAGTCTGCGCGGCATCGAAGGGAAGGAATTCGATGGTGACCGGTTGAGGCTGCGTTTCGGCGGGGACTTGAGCCGCCAGAGGCGCCGAAACCAAAAGCATCATGGCGCACAGTTTTCGCATGGGACTACTCCGATGGAATAGTGGCGGAAGGGCAGCCGGAATCTCAGGCTTGAACGAAAGTGCTTTCGGGCGCGCGGCGGGGCAAGTTTCCCAGGGGCGCGATCTGAGCCGATCCGGGGCGGGTCTCAATCGCCTTTCGCCTGCTGGCGCAGATGCCAGTCGTCCTCGAAGAGGTTGAAACGAACCTCCTGCCGCGGGTGTTCGGCGATGAAGTCTTCCCGCAGGGTGACGCCGAGGCCAGGCTTGTCCGGCAGGCGGAAATAACCATCGACGACCTCGGGGTATTCTTCGACGGCGCCTTTAATCCAGGCGTCGGCGAAGTCGTTGAAATGTTCCTGGGTCTTGAAGTTGGGGGTGCAGGCGTCGACGTGGAGGCAGGCGGCGGTGAGCACGGGCCCGCCGACGTTGTGGGGGGCCATGAGCATGTAGTAGCACTCGGCCCAGGCGGCGAGTTTGCGCAGCTCGGAGAGGCCGCCGAAGTGGGAAAGATCCGCCTGGACGATGTCGCAGGCCTGGAGTTCGAACAGCTCGCGGCAGTCGTAGCGGCTGTGGATGCGCTCGCCGGTGGCGATGGGCTGGTGGACGGCTTCGGCGACCTTCTTGAGGGCGCGCAGGTTCTCGGGGGGGACGGGTTCCTCGAGCCAGCCGGGGCGGAAGGGCTCCAATTCGCGGGCGATGCGGATGGCCTCGGCGGGGCTGAAGCGGCCGTGCATTTCGATGAGGATGTCGAAATCCGGGCCCACCTCGGCGCGGACGGCTTCCACCAGGGAGATGGAGCGGAGGAACTCCTCGCGCTCGAGCTCGTAAAAGCCGGCGCCGAAGGGGTCAAGCTTGGCGGCGCGGTAGCCGCGCTCGACGACGCGCCGGGCGGCTTTGGCGAACTCCTCGGGAGTGCGCTCGACGGTATACCAGCCGTTGGCGTAAGCGGGGATGCGGTCGCGGACGGCGCCGCCCATCAGGCGGTAGACGGGCTGGTTGAGCGCCTTGCCCACGATGTCCCAGCAAGCCATTTCGATGACGGCGATGCCGCTCATCACCACCTCGCCGCCACGCCCGAAATCGTTCATGTACATGGCCTTGACGATTTTCTCCCGGTCGAAGGGGTCCTGGCCGAGAACGTGATTGGGGACGGCTTCGGCCAGGTAGCCGATCAGGGCGTCGGTGTGGTTGATCATGCGGGCTTCGCCGACGCCGGTCAAGCCTTCGTCGGTCTCCACGACCACAAAGGTCAGATTGCGCCAAGGGGTTCCCATGACCAAGTGGCGAACGTTCGAGATCTTCATGGCAGAGGCTCCTCTTTCCTATTCGAGCTCAGCGAGATTATCTCACAGCGGGGTAGAAGAGGGGGCAGGGCGCGTCCCACAGAAGCGGAGCAGGAAGCTCAGAAGCCGACCACCGGCACGAGGCTGCCGGTGTGGCACGCAAGACTGCGTGCTCCACGGAGAGGCCGGTGTGGCAAGCCTGGCGGCATGCTCCACGCGGGCGGACACGCTGGTCCGCCCTTACAGAAGAGGCGATTGGACGGAAGAGGGGCAGTCGGCAAAGGGCGCCCAGGCCGGCTGGAAAGCCGGCCGCAGGCTAGAAAGCCTGCCCCACAGGGGCGGGGGGTCGAAGTGGAGCGCGCAGCCGTGCGGGCTGGATGGCGTGGGAACTCTTGCACAGCTCGGGATTGTGTGGCTCTGCCGGCGTGACCGCCGGCATGGCAAGCCTGGCGGCTTGCTCCACGAGAATTGCCGGTGTGGCACGCAAGACTGCGTGCTCCACGGAGAGGCCGGTGTGGCAAGCCTGGCGGCATGCTCCAGGGGCGGACACGCTGGTCCGCCCCTACAGAAGAGGCGATTGGACGGAAGAGGGGCAGTCGGCGAAGGGCGCCCAGGCCGACTGGAAAGCCGGCCCCACAGGGGGGGCCGGGGGTTGAAGTGGAGCGCGCAGCCGTGCGGGCTGGATGGCGTGGGAACTCCCGCACAGCTCGGGATTGTGTGGCTCTGCCGGCGTGACCGCCGGCATGGCAAGCCTGGCGGCTTGCTCCAGGGGCGGACACGCTGGTCCGCCCCTACAGAAGAGGCGATTGGACGGAAGAGGGGCAGTCGGCAAAGGGCGCCCAGGCCGGCTGGAAAGCCTGCCCCACAAGAGAGGCCTGTCCGCATCTGATGCTTGCCCCACAGGGAGATCCGGAGCGGAGGTGCGGGACGCCCCTTAACAGAGAAATGGATCCTGGTGTATTCTGTTTTGAGGCCGGGAGGGCATGGAATGCAGCAGGCGAGTCATGACGTTTTGATCCTGGGCACCGGACTGGCGGGCTTGCGGGCGGCGGTGGAGATCTGCATCCGCACCCGCGGGCAAGCCGATGTCGCGCTCATCTCCAAAGTGCAGGTCATGCGGTCGCACTCGGTGTGCGCCGAAGGCGGCACCGGGGCGGTGATGCGTCCGGAAGAGGGCGACAGTTTCGAGCTGCACGCTTGGGACACGGTGAAGGGATCGGACTTTTTGGCGGATCAGGATGTGGTGGACCGGTTCGTCCGGACGTCGCCGGATGAGATCCGGCTGCTGGAGCATTGGGGCGTGCCGTGGTCGCGGCGAGAGGACGGGCGGATCATGCAGCGGCCGTTTGGGGGGCACTCGTTCCCGCGGGCCTGCATGGCGGCGGACAAGACCGGCTTTTTCGAGATGCAGGGGCTGTACGACAACTTGCAGCGGTACAGCAATGTCAAGTGCTATCAGGAATGTTTCGCCACGAGCCTGATTTTGAACGGCGGGCGGTTCGCAGGCCTGGCGTTGTATGACGCTCCGAGCGGCGAGTTTGTGGTGCTGCGAGGCAAGGCGCTGCTCATCGCTTCGGGCGGATTAGGGAATCTGTACGGCTTCACGACCTATTCGCAGACGGTGACGGGTGACGGGCAAGCGATTGCGTTCCGCGCGGGGCTGCCGCTGGAGGATCTGGAGTTCTTGCAGTTCCATCCGACCGGGCTGGTGCCCTCCGGCATTCTGATGACGGAGGGCTGCCGGGGCGAAGGCGGATACCTGCGCAACAACAAGGGCGAGAGGTTCATGGAGCGCTATGCGCCGAAGATGATGGAGCTGGCGCCGCGCGATATCGTCTCGCGGGCGGAGATGACGGAACTGCTCGAGGGGAGGGGGTTCCCGGGGCCGGACGGATTGGACTACATTCATCTGGACTTGACGCATCTGGGGGCGGAGAAGATCAACAAACGGCTGCCGCTGATCCGCGAGGTGTGCATGAAGTTCCTGGGGATCGATCCGATCACGCAGCCGATCCCGATCCGGCCCGTGGCGCACTATTCGATGGGAGGCATCGAGGCGGACATCGACGGGCGGACGCGGATTGAGAACATCTGGGCGGCGGGGGAGGTGGCGTGCCATTCGCTGCACGGGGCCAACCGGCTGGGCTGCAACTCGACGGCGGAGTGTCTGGTGTGGGGCGGGATCACCGGAGGCGAGATTGCGAAGTATCTGGCAAACGGGGCCGGGTTCAGCGAGGTCCCGGCGGCGTTGGCGCGCGATGAGGAGAGTCGGCTGTTCCATGATCTGCTGCAACAGAGCGGCGAGGAGAGTCCGGCGCGGATCCGGCGCGAGCTGCGAACCCTGATGGACCGGCACGCCGGGATCTACCGCGACGGCGCCTCAATGCGGGAGGGGCTGGAGCGGATCGGGGAGCTGAAGCAGCGGTTCCGCAAGATCGGCATTCAGGACCGCAGCCGGGTGTACAACTCGAATCTGATGCAGGCGCTGGAAACGGAGAATATGCTGGATTTGGCCGAGGCGCTGTTGACGTCGGCGGTGGCGCGGGAGGAATCGCGCGGAGCGCACGCGCGGACCGATTTCCCCAAGCGGGACGATGAGAAGTTCCTGGGCCATACGATGGCGTACTACACGGGCGGAAGGCCGAGGCTGGAGTATAAGCCGGTGAGGATCACGAACTGGAAACCGGTGGAGAGGAAGTACTGAGCAGGGAAAGGAGGCGGCATGGCCGAGATGGCAAGGCACGACAACCGGCTCGGGCTGTGGGGATGGCTGGGCGGCGGACGCTGGGGACTGGAGCGTTACGCCTACATCCTGCACCGGCTGACCGGGCTCGGCATTCTTCTTTACTTCTTGATGCACATTGTAGTGACGAGCCTGCGGGCTCGGGGCATTTATCTATGGACGGAGGGGGCGGCGTTGCACAAGCCCATTTTCCGGGCGGGCGAGTTCCTGGTGTTTCTGGCGTTCGCCTACCACGCCTGCAACGGGATCCGGCTGGTTCTAGTGGAGCTGGGCTTTGCCGTGGGCAAGCCGATCGAGCCGGTATACCCATACCGGACCTCGCTGAACGTGCAGCGGCCGCTGTTGGTGCTGATGATGTTGGCGGCGCTGGCGCTGGTGGCGGCGGGCGGCTGGGAGCTGCTTCAGGCAAGCTAGGAGGCGCAAGATGCGGGAGACGAAATACTGGACGTGGCATATGGCGGCCGGGGTGGTGATCGCGTTGCTTTTGGGCATGCACATGCTGATCATGCACACCGGCTTATTGGCGCACATTTACGCGCCGATGGGCGGAGAGGCGGTGTCGCAGGCCAACAGCCAGTTCCGCGACTCCGACGTGAGGTTCACGGTCAGCTACATCCTGCTGCTGGGCTTTGCGTTGTACCACGGGCTGTACGGACTGCGGACGATTCTGTTTGAGCTGACGCTCAAACCTGCGGTGGAGCGGGCCGTGACTGCGGTGCTGCTGGCGGTGGGCCTGGGTTTGTTTGGGCTGGGCGTGTGGGGCGCGATCGGCGCGCACGCGCTGGCGGCGGCGAGGGGGTGAACGTGGCGGAGAATGGCAAAATCATCCAGTTTCATGTGAGCCGCTACAATCCCGAGCGGGACGCCAAGCCGTATGTGCAGACCTACGCGGTGCCGGTGCGGGAAGGGATGACGGTTCTGGAAGGCCTGCACTACATCAAGGAGAACCTGGACGCGTCCCTCACCTGGCGCTATTCGTGCCGGATGGGCGTCTGCGGCTCCTGCGGAATGCTGTTGAACGGCAAGCCGTCGCTGGCTTGCAATACCCAGATCCTGCACATCTGCAACGCGGAGCTGGCGGTGGGGCCGCTCCCGAATTTCCGGATCATCCGGGACCTGATTCCGGACTTGACGCCGATGTTCGAGAAGCACCGCGCGTTGAAGCCGTTTATTGTGCGGGAGGAAGCGGAGATCAACGATCCGGCGGGCGAGTTCTATCAGACGCCGGAACAACTGGAGAAGTACCTGCAATACGCCTACTGCATCAAGTGCGGCTGCTGCATGGGGGCCTGCCCGACGCTGGCGACCGATGAGCGCTACCTGGGGCCGATGCCGCTGGCTTCCGCGCACCGTTACAACGAGGACACGCGGGATGAGGGGCGGCGGCTCCGCAACCAAGTTGCGGGGGATTCCCACGGAGCTTTTCGTTGCCACTATGCGGGGGAGTGCTCGCGAGTGTGCCCCAAGGGCGTGGATCCAGCCAAGGCGATTCAACACTTGAAAAGGCAACTGGTGCTGGATTACCTGCGGCTGGCGCGGAGAGGCAAGCCTTGCGAGAAGCTGCACGGGCCGGGTGCGGGCATGCCGCTGCCGAACATCGCTGCTCCGCCGCCCCGCACGGTTTGAGGTTTTCGGCGGCGGCGAGGAGGTGGCCAGCGCGCTCAGCAGCGGGCGCGCGGCCGACAGGAATGCCGGCCGAGGTGGAACGCGCAGTCCTGCGGGCCACGCCGCCAGTCTTGGCGGCGGAAGGTGTTGGAACTTCCGCACAGCTCGGGATTGTGTTGCTCTGCCGGCGTGACCGCCGGCATGGCAAGCCTGGCGGCATGCTCCACCTGAGGTTAGTGGGAGGCGAGCTTGCTGTGGCGGCGGCTGAAGCTGAAGTAGATGGCTAATCCGATCAGCAGCCAGACGAAGAAACGCAGCCAGGTCTCAAGCGGCAGGCCCAGCATCAAGACCAGGCAGCAGGCGATCGACAGGAGCGGCAGCCAAGGAGAAAGGGGAACCCGGAAGCCCCTGGGGCGTTCCGGCTGACTGCGCCGCAGGACGATGACGCCCGCCGAAACCAGCATGAAGGCGAACAGGGTGCCGATGTTGGAAAGATCGGCGAAGGTGCCGATGTCCCAGATTCCCGCGGGCAAACCGACAACCAGACCGGCCACCCACGTGCTCACATGCGGTGTGCGGTGCACGGGATGAACTTTGGAGAAGGCAGCCGGCAGCAGCCCATCGCGGGACATGGCGAACCAGACCCGCGCCTGGCCGTATTGAAAGACCAAGAGCGAGGAGACCATGCCCACGACGGCGCCGATGCTGACCCAGCGGCGGATGCCGTCGTAGCCGAGCTCCTTGAGGGCGTTGGCCACCGGCGCGGCGTTGCCGAGCGTGCGCCAGTCCGCGATTCCGGTCAGCACCAAAGCCACCGAGACATATAGAACCGTGCAGATGACCAGCGTGGCCAGGATGCCGATGGGCAGATCGCGCTGAGGGTTGCGGCACTCTTCGGCGGCGGTCGAAACCGAATCGAAACCGATGTAGGTGAAGAACACGATGGCCGCGCCGGTCAACACCCCGGGGAAACCGTTAGGCATGAAGGGCTGCCAGTGGGCGGTGTTGACCGCGCGGGCGGCGCCGAACACGAACAGCAGAATGGCGCCCACTTTGATGAGCACCATGACGTTGTTGGTTTCGGCGCTTTCGCGCACGCCGTGCACGAGAATCACCGTGAGGACCAGCAGCACGAGCAGGGCCGGCAGATTGAACCAGCTTCCGGTCAGCTCGCCTCCGGCGATCATCGGGCCGGCCAACTGTTTCGGCAGATGGATTCCGAAGACGTTGTCCAGGATGTCGTTCAAGTAAGCGGAGAAGCCTACGGCCACGGCCATGTTCGACACGGCGTATTCGAGAATGAGGTCCCAGCCGATGATCCAGGCGAACAGTTCCCCGAGCGTGGCGTAGGAGTAAGTGTAGGCGCTGCCGGCCACGGGGATCATAGAGGCGAGCTCGGCATAGCAGAGGGCGGCGAAGGCGCAGGCGACCGCGGTCAACAGAAACGACAGCGAGATGGCGGGTCCCGCCCCGGGCCTTCCGAGCGTGGCCACCGCGCCTGTGCCGTGCATCAGGATGTCGAGCAGGGGCGCGTGCAGGAGCGAGTCGTAGGAGAGGGTTTCGCCGGCAGCGGCGGTTCCGGTCAGGATGAAGATGCCGGAGCCGATGACGGCCCCGATGCCGAGCGCGGTGAGGCTCCAAGGGCCGAGCGTGCGGCGCAGGCGGCGGGCCGGGTCTTCGGCCGCCGCCAGCAGCGCGTCGATGCTCTTGGTGTGGAAGAGTCCGGACATGCGCTCCAGGTCCGTTTGCCGCAGGACGCAGCCCGCCGGCGGGGCGGGCTGCGGTCCACGGCGCGCCTGCTAACGCTTCCTCTGGCCCTTGGCCATCTTCCGGACCTTCTTCTTGTTGGCGCCACGCGGCGTGCCCGCCGGGCGCTTGGCCTTGGGCGGCGCCTTCTTGCGGGCCTCCCGCTTCAGCTTCTTGCGTTCCAGTTTGTCCTTTACGTTCTTGGTGTTCATGCGTCTATCTTCAGATTGGCAAATCTTTTGATCAATTTGCGGAGTCCGTAGCCGGGGAAGCTCACCGTGAGCTTGGCCTCCTCGCCTTCCCCCTCGTGCCGGATCACGGTGCCGCGCCCATAGCGGGGATGCAGCACCACCGCGCCGATGAGCGGATCTTTTTTGCGCTTCGGCGCCGGTGGGGCCGCGGGAGGCTTGGGCCGGGCCGAATCGATCGGGATCGGCTCGGCTCGCCGGTTGCGCTGCGAAAAGAACTCGCGCACCTGCTCGACCGAGTCGTAGGTTTTTCCCGTGTAGGCGGTGCGTTGGGCCGTCCGGCGCGCCATGGCGCGTTCCGCGAACAGGTCGACCTCTTCGGCGGCCGCTCCGGCCGAGAGTTTTACGGTCAGGCTTCGAGGAATCTCTCTGAGGAAGCGGGAGGGGCGGGTCTCGGAAGGAGATCCGCCGCCGAACCGCCGGCGCTGCCGGGCCCAGCTCAAAATGAGCCGCTTTTGGGCGCGGGTCATGCCGACGTAGCAGAGCCGCCGCTCCTCTTCGATCATGTCTTTCGACTCCAGCGAGCGGCTATGCGGGCAGAGGCCCTCTTCCATGCCCGCGATGAAGACAACGGGGAACTCCAGACCCTTGGCGTTGTGGAGGGTGAGCAAAGAGACCGGCTCGTGCTCGTCGACCTGGTCGGCGTCCGAGACCAGCGCCGCATGATCGAGGAACCCTGCCAAGTCTTCGCCGCGCAGGGCCGCGTCCTCGGCTGCGTTGAGCAACTCTTTGAGGTTCTCGACCCGGGTCTGGCTTTCGGGCGAAGCGTCGGACTCATAGACGGCCAAATAGCCGGTGCGCTCCAGCACCGCGCCAAGGATCTCGCGCGGCGTCTGGCCCTCCATGTCCGCGCGGAGCTTCTCGATGAGCGCGCAGAAGCTCTCCAGGGCGGCGTGGGCGCGGTTGGGGAACAGCCGGGCGGCCAGCATGGCCTGGATGGCGTCCCAGGCGGCGATCTCCTTTTCGCGTGCGAAGCGCTCGATCTGCTCAAGGGTGGTTTTGCCGATGCCCCGGGCGGGGGTGTTGATAATGCGCAGCAGGCTCACGCTGTCCTGTGGGGAGAGCAGGACGCGAAGGTAAGCCAGGGCATCGCGGATCTCGGCCCGCTGGTAGAAGCTGAAGCCGCCCACGACTTTGTAAGGCAGTTGGCAGCGGCGCAAAGCCTCTTCAAAAAGCCGTGACTGGGCGTTGGTGCGGTACAGAATGGCAACCCGGACGGAGGGGTCCTCCCAGCGCAGGCGCTGGATCTGATCGGCGACGAACAAGGCTTCCTGCTCGCCGTCTTCGGCTTCGAAAAGACCGACGGGCGCGCCGCCTTCGGCCTCGGTCCAGAGCCATTTGCCGAGCCGCTGCGTGTTGTGGGAGACCAGCTTGCTGGCGGCTTCCAGGATGGGGCGAGTGGAGCGGTAATTCTGTTCCAGGCGGATGATGCGGGCGTTGGGGAAATCGCGCTCGAAGTCAAGGATATTGCGGAGTTCGGCGCCTCGCCAGCCGTAGATGGACTGGTCCTCGTCCCCCACGGCGCAGACGTTTTGATGGCGCTGGGTCAACAGGCGGACCAGCTCATATTGGGTGCGGTTGGTGTCCTGGTATTCGTCGATCAGCAAGTGGAGGAAGCGCTCGTTGTAGCGCCGGCGCAGCGCCTCGTCGTGCTTGAGAAGCCGGACGGCCTCGAGCAGCAGATCGTCGAAATCCAGAGCATTGGCCTGCCGCAGCGCCTTTTCGTACTCGTCGTAGAGGACGGCCAGGCGGGATGCCTGGATATCGGAGGCTTCGCGGTACAACTCCTCCGGCGTCTGGCCGGCGGACTTGGCGCGGCTGATGCGGCTCACGGCCTGGCGCAGCGGCAGATCCTCCTCGTCGAGTCCGAGCTTGCGGTAGATCGCTTTCAATATGGCCGCTTGGGCGTCTTCGTCGTAGATGGTGAAGCGGGTGGTGAAACCGGGGCGCAACTGGGCCAGGGAGGCGCCGTCCTGGCGCAACAAGCGCACGGCAAAAGAATGGAAGGTAGAAACCCAGGGGTCCGCCTCCGCCCTGCCGCCGGCTGCGAGCAGCTTCCGCACCCTCTCCTTCATCTCGCCCGCCGCCTTGTTGGTGAAGGTAACGGCCAGGAGCTGGTGAGGCGAAACTCCTTCCACGGCGATCAGGCGCGCGATGCGGTGGGTGACGACGCGGGTCTTGCCGCTGCCGGCGCCGGCGAGGATCAACAGCGGCCCTTCGCGGTGGCGTACGGCCTCTTGCTGCTGGGGATTCAATCCCTCGAGAAAGGTCATAAGGGGTGGGGCGATTTCTGATTTTAGCACGCAGACCGCGGAGGACCGCGGGAAAGGCCGCGCCGGGGAGCAGGGGCGTTAGTGCGGATTGGTCTTGGCAGCCCTGACAGCCACGAAAGGGAGAGCCACGGTGGCTGCGGCGTGGAGGCACCACAGGGCGAGGTTCAGCGGCAGGACGCCGCCGCCGGCGCGGCCTAAAAACAGAGCGGCGGCGCCGGAGAGTTGGGGCAGGTGGAACGAAGCCAGCCTGCCGGAAGGTCCGTAGGCGATGAGGCCCGTGTAGTAAGGGACGAGGAGGAAGTTTGTGGCGTACAGGTCCAGCAGCGCGAATAGCGCGGTTGCGGCGGCCAGCAGCCACAGTCTGCCGCGGTCCAGGGCCGACCAGCCGGCCGCCAGTAGAACGGCCTCGGCCGATATGATGGCCACGGCATACCAGCCCGCGCTTGAGGAGAGGCCCAGCCGGGCGAAGGTCACCTCGTGGTAGGCCAACCCCAGCCAGAACCAGCCGCAGATCAGGGCCGCGGCGCCAAGGCCGCGCCACCCGGTTGTTTGCCGGTGCTTGCGACGGCGCAGCCAGAGCAGCAGAAGCCCGGTCACGGCCAGCAAGTAGAAGACGGCGAAGACGCCGTACATCCAGGCGCGGAGTTGCAAGAAGCTCCAGTGGCCGATCCAGACGTGGGTGCGGAAGCTGATTTCGGCGAAGCGCAGCCAGTCGACATGCAGCGCCTGCTGGAGAAGGTCCGCGAGGGAGGAGGATTGCCCGGCGGTCTGCTGCAAGCCGGACCACGATCCAGTTAAGCGCAAGTTGCGCCAGTGCCACCAGAAGGAGAGCAAGCCGGCCGTTCCGAACAGTATGGTGGCTTGGGCGGCGGCAACGGCGCGCCGGCCGGAGTGGCGGAGGAGCCGCCAGCCGTAGATCGTTGCCAGGGCGGGGATGGCCGTCAGGAAGTAGGCTTTGGTGAGCAGGCCGGCCCCGAGCAGGACTCCGGCGGCGAGCGCGTGTCGAAACCCGCGTTGGGGTCCGGCGCGGGCCAGCACCCAGAGCAGGGCCGCGAACAGGACCATGGAGAGCGCATCGTTGCCCACCCGGGCGGCGGTCATGGCGGGGAGCGGCATGGCGGCTGCCAGAGCTGCTCCCGCTGCGGCTGCCGGGACCGAGCCTGTGGCGGCGTGGACTGCGGCGCAGGTCAGCGGCACGGCGAGCGACGCCAAGAGCACTCCCACAAGCCGCAGCGCCAGCACGCGCTCGGGCAGAGGAAGGGAAGCGAATGCCCGCTCGAAGGGAGCGAGGGTCAGGTAATAGAGCGGGGGCTGCTGGGCTTCGTAATTGAGCTCGCCCGCAGGGTCTTCCTCGATGGCCCACTGGCGCGGGGTGCTTATCAGGCGCCTCCGCAGCTCTGTGCGCTCGGCGGGCGGAAGCCGCCAGTATTGGCCGTGGGTGTAGTGGGGAGTGGACAGAGGCACGGCGGGCATGGGGGTGAGGCTGAGCGAGGCTTGCACTTCGCGGGAGACGCGGGTCTGGCCGGGCAGAGGGAGCCCCTGGCCGGAGGCAAGGCGCTGGAGGTACGCCACGTGCGCCCATTCATCGAAGCCTTCCCACAGCGGCAGCAGCGCGGCATGCCATCCGGCCCGGCACAGGAAGCAGAGCCAGGCGAGGAGGATCAAGCCGTAGGCGCGGCGCAGCATACCCGTTAGCATACTGGGTTGGCGGCGCAGCGCCCTACTGGAGGGGCTTCAGTGGGTCATCGCGTAGATGATGGAGTTGATGGCGAACTGGTAGGCGAGAATTGTCGCCTCGGCCGGGTATTCGGGGACATCGGCCTCCTCCCAGGCATCGCCGATGTCCATATTGTAGTTGATGGCCACCAGCATCCGGCCATGGTCGTCATAAATGGCGCGCCAGTGGGGCGGGCGGTCTTGAAGATCGGTCACGATGGCGCCGCCGGGTCCGCGGCGGAGATGCCTCAGTCCTGGGATCTGGACGCACTCCTGGATGTCGTAAAGCACATGCATCATGGGGTCCGAGGAGGTTAGCTCGACGATGGGTTTGCCGGGCAAGGCGCGGTCCATGGCCTCGCGGAAGACCTCCCATTCGGCCGGGCCCCAGAAATCGTCCACCACCAGAAAGCCGCCGCGGGCGAGGTATTCTCCCAGCCGCGAGGTCTCGGCGTTGCTGAGATTCCAGTAGCCCGCCTGCGTGACATAGGCCCAGGGGCATTCGAAGATGCGGTCGTCGGTGAGAGGCACATGGCGGGGCTCCCCGATGTGGATGCGGGTAAGGCGCTGGACGCCTTCGGTGAAATGGAGTTCGGCGCGGGGCCAGTCCTGCATCCACCATCCCCTTCCGAAACCTCTTCCGAAGCCGCGCGCGCTGCCTCCGGCCAAGTCCGTGTATTCGACGCGCAGGAAATAGAACTCGGCGGCCCTTGGGAACTGCGGAAAATCGCGCTGGTCTTCCTCCTGCCGCCACCACTGGGGCAGGGCGATCGAGGCCAGGCAGAGAGCCAGACCACCGGAAAGGCCAAGGCAGAAGGCCCCTTTCCCCATGGATACTAGTATAATGAGCGGGCGAGGCTGTGACGGATGAGGTGAGAACGAGCGCTCGCGGCTGCATGCCTGCCTGGGGGAAACGCGTCCGTGCCGTCCCAGGGTGAGAGCCGGCGGCTCAGAGAGGGCTTGCTGATTTGTGGGAGCGCGCTCGTTTAGGACCACAATCAGGAACGGTCAATGTTGTGACTTCTTTGAACTGGCGGTCACGGAGAAGGGTGATAATCGCAGATGCGGCCGGTTTTTAATTTTGTAGATACGCGCCGACGGAACTTGAGCGGCAACAGCAGTAGCTCCCTTTGGACATAGCGATTCACGGGAGGTTTTTTAATGGGATTTCTTCACGACAGAAGATCCTTCGAGTTCCTAGAGAAGCTCAATCCTTTGTTGAAAAAGATGGAGGCCGACTGGGACAAGCGAGCCAGGCAGAATGCGGAGTACTACATAGCGACGCTTCACGAAGAATGGAGCAAAGAGGAGTTTCTACAATCCGGGCGGGTGACAGTCGAACAACAGATTCTGACCGATATGACTAATATCTGTCAGGGCAAGGATCCGCGCCGTATGAAGGTTCTCGAGATCGGCTGTGGTATCGGGAGGATGACCTTGGCGCTGGCCGAGGTGTTCGGGGAGGTCTACGGCGTGGACGTAAGCGGCGAGATGATCCGGAAAGCTCAGGCCCTCGCCGAATATGCAGGGATCAAGAATGTCCATTTTTACAAGAACAACGGGATGGACCTTAGAGTTCTACCCCGCGTGAAATTCGATTTCGCCTTCTCCTACATCGTTTTTCAACACATCCCCAGCAAGGAGATCATCGTTAATTACCTACGCGAGGTTCACCGGCGGCTGGCTCCCGGGGCGTTGTTTAAGTTCCAGGTTCAGGGCTGCCAAGATGTGGAATCATGGCCGGAAGACACTTGGTTAGGCGTCCCGATTACGGAGGAAGAGGCGGTGGAGATGGCCCGGAGTACGGGCTTTGACCCGCGCTTCCGTGTTGGGGCTGGGGAACAATACTTCTGGTTGTGGTTTTTCAAGCAGCCGGAGCAGGGAGTGTTCAGCAAGGTTCTATCGCGCTTGGTGGGGCAGCGCGGCTGAATCCGTTGTCACCGGGTTCCTTTTCCCAACTGCACGGGTGGTCAGGCCCGGCGGCGGGTTTAGGGCAGCGGGCAGGGGTTGCGGCGCTGGAGGAAGCAACCGCTCACGCGTAGAATCGCCGGATGGTTTCTGCAACCCGAAGGATTTGATCCTCCTTCAGGAACGGCCACAGGGGCAGAGAGAGGATTTCGCGGCAGGCCTTTTCGGCGTGGGGCAGCGAGCCACGCGGGGGGCCGAATGGGCGGAAGGCGGGCTGGAGGTGGAGCGGCACAGGGTAGTGTATGCCCGTGACGATGCCGTTTTGCCGCAGATGTTCCCGCAGGGCGTCCCGGCGGCGGGCGCGGATGACGTAGAGGTGGTTGACCGAGTCTGGGGAGCGCCGCACGGGCCGGACCTCCTCGCAGCCCGCCAACGCTTGGTCGTAGAGCGAAGCTAGCTTGCGGCGGGCGGCATTCCAGCGCGAAAGCTGGGGCAAGAAGCTCCGCAGGAAGCAGGCCTGGATTTCGTCCAGGCGCGAATGGGTGCTTTGGAGGCGGCTCACCTGCCCGCCCTCGCGGCCGCCGTCGCGCAGGAGCCGGATGCGGCGGGCGATGGCGGATGAATCGGTGGCCACCGCGCCGCCGTCGCCCAGGCAGCCGAGGTTCTTGGTCGGGTAGAAGCTGTAGGCCACCCAGCGGGAGTACGTAGTCAGGGGACGGCCCTGGAACCGCGCGCCGTGGGCCTGGCAGGCGTCCTGGATCAAGGCGAGGCTGTGGCGGCGGGCCAGGGCGGACAACGCGCTGAGATCGCACGGCTGGCCGTAGAGATGGACGGCCACAATGGCAGCGGTTTCGGAGCGGAGGCGGACTCGCGCGTCCTCGGGATCGAGCAGTACGGTTTCGGAGTCCACGTCGGCGAACCGGGGCACGCAACCGGCCGCCAGGACGGCTTGGGCGGTGAACAGGGAGGTGAGGGCGGGCACAAGGACTTCTTTGCGGGCCTTGTCCGGGATGGCCGTTCCAAGGCAAAGTTCTAGGGCAGCCGTGCCCGAGCCCACGCCGATGACCCAGGAGGCGCCGGTGGCTCGAGCGAATTCGCGTTCAAATGCTTCGCCTTCCCGGCCGAGAATGAAGTGGGCGCGAGCCAGCAGCCGGTCGAGGGCAGGCCGCCAGCGGGACTGGGTAGCTTCGAGTTGGGGGCGGAGGCTGGTCAGTGGAATCGTCATGCGGTTCGAGGCTCGCGGCGGAGGAGTGCGGGCACAGCCACCAAGGTAAACCACAGACGGAGCAGTTGGCCAGCGGTCGTCGTCAGGGAGCGGAGGCGGAAAAACTGGGAGCGGCCATGCAGCCTGGGATAGTGATGAACGCCGACTTCCTCAAATGCCCAGCCGCTCATCTCGAGCTTGCGCACCAGCTCGACGCAGACGGCGCCGCTGGTCGATCGCAGTTCGATTTGGTCCAGGATTTGGCGCCGGATCAGGCGGAAGTCGCAATCGATGTCCCGGATCTGGATGCCGAACATCCAGGCGGCGAACCGGTTGTAGATTTTGCCGATCCAGATTCGGCTCCAGGGGTCGCGGCGCTCGAGTTTGTAGCCGTTGACGAAGCCGGTCTGGTGGCCGAGACGCGCCAGCAAGCGCGGCAATTCCCCGACGTCGTACTGGCCGTCGCCATCGGTGTAAAAGACCAGCTCTTTGGCGGCGGCAGCGAATCCACTGCGCAGGGCAGCGCCGTAGCCGAGGTTCTGAGGATGAGTGACGACCCGCAGGCGCGGGCCGAACTGGGTTTGGAGGCTCTTGAGAACCTCGGCGGTGTGATCCCGGCTGCCGTCGTTGACGACGATGACCTCGTAGTCGTCGGCGCAGGCTTCGAGGGTGCGGAAGGCGCGCGCGATCAGGCCCGGCAAGGAGGGCGCGTCGTTGTAAGCCGGGAAGAAGACGCTGATGGAAACGGAGCATTGCGGGGTCATGACGTAGCCTTTTCTGCGATTAGGATGAGGGATTGGCCCAAGGGCAAATTGCGCCCGCGGGCGAGCCAGCGGGCCTCGGCGCGCAGGCAATGGAACAGAATACGGTCCAGCCAGCCGGGAAGGGGCGTCAGGCCGGTGGCGGGTGGGCGGCGCATCAAAGGTTCCCAGAGACGGAACTTGAACAGCGCGACGGGCAGCAAGAGGCTGTTGGCATAGGTGGAGCGGAGAATGCGGAAGCCGGACTGAGTGAGGGCCCGCGACAGGCGCCGCCGGGTAAAACGCTGCCGTTCGCCGACGAATTGGGAGTGGCGGCTGCGCAAGGCGTTCAGCGCCGCCGCGCGCAGGATCAACAGGCCGCCAGGGAGGAGCACCCGGTGCAGCTCTGCTAACAGAGCCGCCTCTTCGCCCGGCCGCGCATGGACCAGCACGTCCAGGCAGAGGGCGGCGTCGAAGGAGGCATGCGGGAAAGGGAGGCGGGCGATATCGGCCTGAAGCGCCCTTTGCAACCCGAGAGCACGCGCGTAGCGCAGTCCTTCGGGGGAAACGTCCACGGGGAAGAGACGCCAGCCGCGCTCCTGCTCCAGGCATTTCGCGAAATAGCCCGTGCCGCAGCCGGCCTCGAGAACCTTCCAGTTAGAGTGGCCGTTCAGGAGCGGACCGGCGGCTGCGAACGTGATCTGACGCATGCCGCGGAACCACCAGAAGGTTTCCTCGGCCGAGGCGAGATTGGCGTACTCGGCCGGGGGCATCATGAGGCGGCCCGCCTTAAATTCAGGGGATCCTGCAACTCGTCCCGGACGCCGCAGGTGGGACCGGGATCGTCCAGGCGCAGGCGGTAGCGCGGCTCGGCCTGGTAAAAGAGGAGCGCCCGAGAGATTCCTTCGGTGAAATGCGTGCGCGGCTGCCAGCCCAGCTCGGTGCGGATGCGTGTCCAATCGGCGCGGTAGCTGCCGATATCGATCTGCTTGTGGTCTGGGGGAAACGGCCGCAAGGCAGGGGCGGGACCGCCGGCCAGCCGGGAGCACGTTTCGGCGATCTGCTGAAGGCTCAAGGCCTCGGGGCCTCCCAGGTTGTAAAGCCTCGATGGCAACTGAGGGGCGGCGCCGGCCATTAGGAACGCGTCGACGGCGTCGTCCACGTAGAGCGGATCGCGGAGCTGGGAGCCGTCGCCGAAGATCTGCAACTGCTGACGCTGAAGCATCCGGCGCAGGAACACGCCGAGAAATCCCTGGCACGGCTCCCACAACGCCATGCGGGGGCCGTAGACGTTGGTGAGGTTGAGAACGACGGCATCCAGTTTTCCGAGCTGGGCGTAAAGCAGGTGGTATTGGATGGCCAGCCCCTTGTGGATGCCGTTGAAGTCTACGGGACAAAAGGGATGGTTCTCATCGACGGGCAAGTACCGGGGCCTGCCGTAGACCTGACGGGTTCCGGCGTAAACGATCCGGAGACCGGGGTGGAGGCGGGCGCAGCCTTCCAGGAAGCGGAGTTGCGCCACGGCGTTCAACTCCGCATCCCGGCGTGGCCACTTCATGCTGTGGGTGTGGCTGACCTCGCCGGCCATATTGAAGACCAGATCCGCGGTGCGGATATGGTTCTCCAACGCGGAAGTGTCGGCGATGTCGCGATGGAGGACCGTGACCGAGTCACGGACCGGTTTAAGGTTGGCCTCGTCGGCGCCGCAGCCCGGGACGGAGGAATCGATGACGGTGACGCGGGCGCCGAGTTCGGCCAGGCGGATGGTGAGGTTGCTGCCGATGAAGCCCAAGCCGCCGGTGACGAGGGTTCGCATTCCCTGGTAGTTGCGCAGCATGTTGTTCGCCTCGTTCATTCGGGCTCGGACCTTGGGCCGCGGGATCGCCGGCCAAAGCTTACCTTAAGATTTTTGCTCAACGATTATACTAAGAGTCTTTAATCTCATGTCAAGCGAGACACTGGCGACTGCGAGGACCCGCCTGCGATGGCTTTGGGTTTGCCTGGGGCTGGCGGGGTTGACGGTTTTGGCGTACCTGCCGGCCCAGAGAATTCCTTTCATTTCGGACGATTATTTGCATATTCATCTTGCGCGGCAGTACGGGCCGGCTGGGGGTTGGGGTGAGCTGCTGGCGGATCCCTTGTACCGGTGCCGGGCGACCTCGAACGTGCTGGGTTACTGGATTGACCGGTGGTTCGGATTGAACTCGTTGGCCTTTCACGTGACCAGCCTGAGCCTGCACATCGTGAACGTGTGGCTGGTGTTCGCGCTCGGCTGGTGGCCGGTGGTTGGCTGGAGGGCGGCGGCGTTTGGGGCGGCGTTTTTCGGGATCCAGATTGCGCCGCAGGAAGCGGTGATTTGGTTTGCGGCGGTTCCGGAGCTGCTGCAAATGTTGTTCGCGCTGCTGGCGGCGCACGCCTGGCTGCTATGGCTGCGTTTAGGGAGGAGGCGGTACTACGGGACCAGTCTGGTTTTGTTGGTGCTGGCGTTGTTTTCGAAGGAATCGGCAGTGGCGATTGTGCCGATTCTGGCGGTGTTGGGGCTGGCGGAGGGCCGAAGCGCGCGGAGGCTGACCGCGGCGCTGGCGCCGCACGCGGCTCTGGTGCTGTTCTACATGGCGCTGATCTTCGCGGCGGCGCCGGAGCACGGGCATTTCCACGATGCCGGAACGTTCTCGCTCACGGCGCCGTTCTGGAGGACGTGGCTGTACAGTCAGTGGCGGTTGTTTTGGATCTGGGGCCTCATCGCGGGGATCGCACTGGCGGTTTGGCGGCCGACGGGGATGCGGAAGTTTCTATTGGCCGCGGGGGGCTGGACGGCGCTGGCGCTGTTGCCGTATTGCTTCTTGACCTATATGCCGTTTGTTCCGAGCCGTCATGCGTACTTTGCCAGCGCCGGGGAGGCGTTAATTGTGGGGGCCGCGTTTGCGTGCTTCGAGCAGCGGTGGAACCGGCGCAGGTTGGCGGTGGCTGTGGTGGCCGCCGCGATCGTGGGACATCAATACCTGTATCTCTGGATTTGGAAACAGCGGCAGTACATGGAGCGGGCCGCGGATACGGAGGACTTAATCGCGTTTGCCGAGAAGGTTCCGGGGCCGGTCTACGTACACTGCTTTCCGGTGGGGATGCAGGCGGCGGAGATGGCGCTGAAGCTGCGGCTGAACAAGCCGATGATCCGCATCGACGGCGTTGAAAACCTGGAGGAGTTCCGGGATCGGGCGGACGTCTACTGCCTGCGGCCGGAGGAGCATCTGGGGCGCTGAGGCGGCCCCTGGAAGCGAAACGGCAAGAGGGAAGGACCGGCCAGGAGGGTGCCTTCGAAGGGGTCCAGGCCGTGAACGGGCGATCCGGGGGAGGGCTGTGGACGAGCCCGACCGTAAAGCTATGTACTGTATATAGAAAAAAGTCTTGACAGGCTACTACATATTGGGGTACAAACGTCAATGTCGCCTTTGAAAGGCTTGGATTCGACAGAGAAAGGGGCTAGGATGAGCATGGGTGAGCCGACGGTAGCGAGGAAGGAAAACACTGTGAACGAGACGATCACCACCAACAAACCGAACCAAAAGAGCGGGTTGTCGTTCCCGCGCTATTTCACCGCCCGGCTGGCGCCGGGCCGGACGCCTTACGATGAGATCCGTTGGGAGCTGCGCACGGCCTCCATCGCGAGCGACAAGGGCACGGTGCTGTTCGAGCAGCGGGATGTGGAGGTCCCGGCGGATTGGTCGCAGACGGCCACCAACATTGTGGCGAGCAAGTATTTCCATGGGAAGCTCGGCTCGCCGGAGCGAGAATGGAGCGTGGCGCAACTGATTCACCGGGTGGTGGACACGATCACTGAATGGGGGTGGTCGGGGGGCTACTTCCGGGAGCGGGCCGACGCCGAGAACTTCCGGGATGAACTGGCGCACCTGATGCTGCACCAGAAGGCGGCGTTCAACTCGCCGGTGTGGTTCAACGTCGGGGTGAAAGAGGCCCGCGGATACGGCTACTACTACGATGCGGCGACGGATTCGATCCGGAAGCTGACGCCGGATGTGCAGAAGCCGCAGTGCTCGGCTTGTTTTATCAACTCGGTGGCAGACTCGCTGGAGTCGATTCTGGAGCTGGCCAAGACGGAGGGGATGTTGTTCAAGTGGGGCTCGGGCACGGGGACCAATCTTTCGACGCTGCGCGAGGAGAACGCCGTGCTGTCGGGCGGAGGCCGGGCGTCGGGGCCGCTGAGCTTCATGAAGGGCTTTGACGCCTTCGCCGGAGTCATCAAGAGCGGCGGGAAGACGCGGCGGGCGGCCAAGATGGTGATCCTGAACATCGACCACCCGGACGTGGACAAGTTCATCTGGGCCAAGGCCAAAGAGGAGAAGAAGGCCCAGGTGCTGGTGGAGGCGGGCTACGACGCGTCGCTGGACGGGGAGGCCTACAGCTCGATCTTTTTCCAGAACGCGAACAACTCGGTGCGGGCCACGGATGATTTCATGCAGGCGGTGCTGGAGGACGGCGACTGGTGGACCCGGTCGGTGGTGAACGGGCAGCCGGTGAAGCGGTTCAAAGCGCGGGAGTTGCTGAAGCAGATTGCGCAGGCCACCTGGGAGTGCGGCGATCCGGGGATGCAGTTCGACACGACGGTGAACCGCTGGAATCCGTGCAAGAAGACGGTGCGGATCAATGCTTCGAATCCTTGTTCGGAGTACATGTTCGCGGACGACTCCGCCTGCAACCTGGCTTCGCTGAACCTGATGAAATTTTTGGGTCCGGACGGGCAGTTCGACGTGGAGGCGTTTCGCCATGCGGTGGAGACGATGATCCTGGCGCAGGAGATTATCGTCGACAGCGCGAGCTATCCCACCGAGAAGATCGCCAAGAACTCGCACGACTACCGGCCGCTGGGACTGGGCTTTGCGAATCTGGGAGCGATGCTGATGTCGCTGGGCATCCCCTACGACAGCGACCGTGGAAGGGACTGGGCCGGTGCGATCACGGCGGTGATGTGCGGTCAGGCCTATTTGACCAGTTCGAGGATTGCGGAGGCGGCCGGACCGTTTCCGGCATACGGGCCGAATGAGGGGACGTTCTTGGAAGTGATCCGGATGCACGGGGAGGCGGTGGGCCGGATCCGCAAAGAGAACGTGCCGGCGGCGCTGTACGAGGCTGCGGCGGAGTGCTGGCAGGCGGCCTACGAGAGCGGCAAGCAGTGGGGATACCGGAATGCGCAGGTGACGGTGATCGCGCCGACGGGGACGATCGGGTTCATGATGGACTGCGACACGACGGGGATCGAGCCGGATCTGGCGCTGGTGAAGTACAAGAAGCTGGTCGGGGGCGGGGTCATTAAGATCGTCAATACGACCGTGCCGCAGGCGCTGATCCGGCTGGGTTACACGCCGGAGCAAGTGGAGAGGATCGTCGCTCACATTGACGCCACGGGGACGATTGAGGGCGCGCCGCATCTGAAAGAGGAGCACCTCCCGGTGTTCGATTGCAGCCTGCGGGCGCAGAACGGCACTCGGTTCATCCACCACATGGGGCACTTGCGGATGATGGCGGCCGTGCAGCCGTTCATCTCAGGGGCGATCTCCAAGACGATCAACATGCCCGAAGATTCGACGGTGGACGACATCATGAACGCCTACCTGGAGAGCTGGCGGCTGGGGCTGAAGGCGGTGGCGATTTACCGGGACAACTCGAAGCGGGTGCAGCCGCTGAGCTCGGGCGCGGCGAAAGAGGCGGCCAAGACGGCCAAGGTGGAAGAGAAGGTCGTCTACCGGCCGGTGCGGCGGAAGCTGCCGGAAGAGCGGCAGGCGGTGACGCACAAGTTCTCCATTGCGGGCCATGAGGGCTACATCACGGTGGGGCTGTATGAAGACGGGCAGCCGGGCGAGATCTTCATCACGATGGCCAAGGAAGGCTCGACGATTTCGGGCCTCATGGACGGATTCGCGACGGCGATCAGCTTTGCGCTGCAATACGGGGTGCCGCTGAAGTTTTTGGTGGACAAGTTCAGCCATGTGCGGTTTGAGCCGAGCGGCTGGACGCCGAACCCACAGATCCCTTACGCGAAGTCGATTTTGGATTACATCTTCCGCTGGATGGGGGCCAAGTTCCTGGGGCCGGAGTACGCGCTGGGAGAAGCGGGTGAGTCGGCGAAGCTGCGGCCGACCGAACCGGAGCTGCAACCGAAGCTGCCGTTTGGGCCGGCGGTGGAGGACGCGCCGGTGTGCAGCGAGTGCGGCGGGCTGATGACGCGAGCCGGGACCTGCTACAAGTGCGAGAATTGCGGCTCGACGAGCGGGTGCGGGTAGACTGAAGGCGGGTGGCTTCCCCGACCAGGGGCGGACACGCCGGTCCGCCCCTACAATCAGGCGATTGGGTGGAGAAGAGGGCGGTGGGTGAAGGGGGCCAAGGCCGACAGGAATGTCGGCCGCAGGCTAGAAAGCCTGCCCCACAAGAGTCGGCCACAGGCAAGAATGTCTGCCGCACACGAAAAGCCTGCGCCACATCAGAATGCCTGGCCCTTAGCGTGCAGCCTACGCTAAGGCACAGTTCAAAACGCTCGGTATCGGTCGAGCTGTAGAAAATGGGATGGCGGCGTATGCATGCCGAGCGCCCGGAGAAGGAGCTTGTCCCGGGCCGTGTATTCGATGAAGAGCCACCGCCGGTGAAGGCGGCCCTCGAGGAGCAAGGCGCCCAGCCGGTTATTGAGTTGAGCGGGGCAGATGTCCCGCGTGTTTCGAATATGCCAAATGACGGCGGGCGAGCCGGCATACAGCCGGCTTTCAATCTGTTCGAGGTCGTGCTCGTGGCCGACGAGGACCGTTTGCACGGCAGGGCTTAGCTGCCGGAGCAGGGGCCAGGGGTCAAGGTTGCAGGCGTCGGCGAGGACGGCGGTGCGGACTCCGGCGGATTCGCGCTGAATCAAAGCGGCGATCTCTTGATAGGGGATGAGATAGGCTTTGTTGAGGAAATCGGTCTTCCGGTAGTAGCCGGCGATGGAGCCGGCGCAGAGAAGGAGCATGATGAGAGCGACAGCTGCGCCGGCGCGGCCTGTGCGGGCGGCGCCCCTGGCGGCGAGCAGCAAGAAGAAAGGCAGGAGGAAGAGCAGCCGGGCTGGGACAAACACAAAGCCGACCCAGCGGCTGGCGCCGACATAGGCCGCCACAGCGGCGGGCAGCACAATCCAGAGCCACGCCGGGGCTGCGCGGGTTCCTTTCCAGAGGAGCCAAGTCACAGCAGGCGCGAGCAGCACGCCTACGACCAGCAGCCAGCCGGGTGGGGTTTCGCCAAAGGCGAAGGAGAGGAACGTGTAGCCCAGGCGCAGGATCTCGGCCGCCAGCGGGTTGCTCACAGCGGGTTGCGGGACGGCCTGGGTAAACCGCTCAAGGGTCCGCCAGAGGTAGGCCAGCCAGGGTGCGTAGCAGAACAGCGCCAAGGCGGCGGAGGCGAGCGAGGCCAGCAGCGGTGAGTTCTCCTTGCGGAAAAGAGCGAGCCAGAGTGTCCGCGCAAGGACCCCAGCCAGCAAAGCGAGCGCGGGGAGGTAATGCGTGTACAGCAGCAACGCGAGACACAGCGCGAAAGACAAGTTGCGGCGCAGACGGCGCGGTTCGGCGATCAGGCGCTGGGCGGCGGCCAAGGCCAGGGTGAAGAGAAGAACTTGCAAGGAATAGGCCCGCGCCATGCGGCCGAACAGGAGCAGCGAGGGGGACAGGCTCCAGAAGACGAGGGACCAGAGCCGTGTGCGCGGGTCTTCGGAGGGTGTCCAGATCCGGACGGCGGCCCAGCCCGCCGCAAGCAGGATCAGGGCCGAGAGGATGCGGGCGGCGGAGGCCGCCTCCAGCGGCCAGGGCAGCTTCAGCCAGAAATGGAGGAGCAAGCCGTGCAGGGGTGGGTTGACGTCACCCGCGTAGGAGCGGAGGAGATCCGGGAGCGGTTGGCGCGCCGCCTCCAAGGTGAAAGACTCGTCGCCCCAGACCGGAAGCAAGCCTGGATGGGCGAGCAATAGTGCGGCCTGGAGGACAAAGCAGGCTGGGATAAACCATCGGGGCGAGGAAGAATTGGAGACCCGGGACTCAGGCATGAAACAGAATCAGCATAGCGGAGACGACGTGCGCAAGCCAAGAAACGAGAAGCCCCGCGGCTGGGTGTCCGCAGGGCTTCCACTCAGAGGGGCTGGCGACGAGCTGGGCCTCGTCGCCGGGGATGCTAGTGTTATAGCACTTGGTTACTTTCAGTATAAGCAATTCACACCTTTTTGTCCAGAATTTTTTTGAATTTTTTTTCTGCCCGCCGATGGCGCCTCTCAGTCCCGCCGTAAGCGATTGGAATCCAAGGACTTTTTCAGTTTCCGGGCGTTTTCCAGGTCGCGGATGAGCTGGCGGGTGACCTTGTCGGCGACGTCGGCGCTGGCGCCGCGGAACTTCGCGCCCATGCTCTCCTGCGTGGTGGACCAGAGAACGTCGCCGTCGCGGCTGACCAAGCGGACCGAAGCGGTGGCTTCATGTTTGCGCTCGGCGATGCGCACAGATTCTTGTTCGCCGACGGAGACGCCCGCGTAACGGCCGCGGCGGTCCGACGCCGTGCGGTCTGGATTCGAACCTATCGAGCTGGAGGCGCGGGCGCTGAGGCTTTCGCTGGAGGAATAGGTGTCGGTGAAGATGAGGTCTTCGGCCGAGCCGCGCAGGAAAGCATCGGCCTTGTCGGGGTTTTCGGTGAGGATGAAGAGCTTGGCGCTTTGAAGGCTGGCGATGATCATGTCGCGGATCTGAGCGGCCGTCTCGCCGCCGGTGAGACGGTCGACATAGACCCGGCGCACTTCCAACAGGCGAAGGGTGGTGGCCTGCTCGAGCTCCGGGTCGGGAGGTGCGGCGGGCGCGGGAGGCGCCGGCTGGGATTGGGGCAGAAGGAAGAGAGCGAGGAGCAGCGCAGCCAGCATCTCAGTCTGCCCCCGATTTGCGGGCTTCGACTTCCTGATACTCCACCTTGCGGCCGGTGCGGGCTTCGAGGCTGGCCAGCAGGGGGCGGAGGTCATCTTTGTGGACTCGAAAGACCAGGGCCTGCTGGCGGCCTTCTGGGTCCTGATAGCCGATGGTGAGGAAATGGCGGCGCGACTTGCTGAGCAGCAGGATGGGGGAGATCGTGAGGGCAAGAACGTAGCGGCGGCTGGCGTTCTGGCCGTATTCGAGGAGGTTAATGTCCTCGTAGGGGATGCGGATTTCCGTGCCCCTAGCGGCCACGGACAAATAGCGGGGGTCGGTGGTGCGCAGGCGGCCTTCGGTGTTGGCAGAAAGCGCCGATAAGGTGCCGCCAACGTATTCGACGCGCGCGCCGGCGGGCTCGGCCCGGGCGGGGGCGACTGCCAGACTCGCAGCCAGCAGGCAGACGAGGAAGCGCAGCTGGGGCACCACACAAAATAGTGGCGGCAACCCGGAGGTCCTCTCAGTGGGAGTGGATGTCGGGTGAGGCGAAGGGACGGAGCTGGAAAGCCGGCTGCGGGCCTGGAGCCTGCCCCACAACAGAATATCTACACCACTGTGGGGATGAGTTCAAAAACCAGCCACCGGCAGGACTGCCGGTGTGGCACGCAAGACTGCGTGCTTCACGGAGAGGTCGGTGTGGCAAGCCTGGCGGCATGCTCCAGTTTGCGGCTGCGCCATTGGCTTGAAAGGAGGGCGGTGGGTAAAGGGGGCCAAGGCCGGCTGGAAAGCCGGCCGCAGGCTAGAAAGCCTGCCCCACAACAAAATGTCTACACCACTGTGGGGATGAGTTCAAAAACCAGCCACCGGCAGGACTGCCGGTGTGGCACGCAAGACTGCGTGCTCCACGGGGGCGCGCCAAGAGTTCAAACACTCGGCAGGACGCAGGTGAGGCGTGGCGGGGGCCAATGGCGCGGATCACAGCGCAGGTTCGGGCCAGTCCCAATAGAGGACGGCGGAACTACGGTCGGCGACGGCCATGGCGGCGCAATAGTCCGGATGGAGCTGCACGTCTTGAAGGCGCCAGCGGCGGGGTGCCTGGGGGTCGCCGCGGTAGCGGAGCAAGGCGTCGCCGGAACCGGCTTCCAGCGCCACCTCACAGCTTGCCAGTCCGGCGCGAAGCCCTTGGCCCAGGGCTTTCAGGAAGGCTTCCTTGCGGGTCCAAGCGCGGAAGAAGGCAGGACGGCGTTCCGGTTCGGGCAGGCTCCGCAAGCCCTCGGCTTCCGAGGGGGTAAAGAAGCGGGCGGCCAGTTTTTCGATTTCCACGCCATCGCGGATGAGTTCCACATCCACGCCAATGGGCGCTTTGACCGCAAATCCGTAGATCGCCAGGCCGTGGGAGTGGGCCAGGTTGAATTCGAGCGGGGATGGAGCGCCGCCGTCATCGAGGAGGAAGGGCTTGCCAGCAGGACCGTAGTCAAACACCAGCTCCGAAGGGGGGAGTCCCGTGTACCGGCTCAGAACCTCCCTCAGGATGCCCCGCCCCGCAGTGAAGCGCCGTTGGTCCTTTGAGAAGCGGAAGCGGGAGGCGCGCTCGCGCTCGGGCGGGGACAGGAAGCTCGTAAGCCATTCCAGGACGGCGGGTTGCGGCTGAAGCGAGGCGCGCCACAAGTGGACCTGCCCGGCTGGAATGTCCAGGCGCCCGGACGGCGGAGAGGGCCAAGTTTGAGCTGGGGAAAGCATCGCTATTCCGATCTTAGCCGGAACCGCAATTGGGGGGTTCAAAAAGGGCGGGTGGCGGTATAATGGTGGACGTCACGAGGCCGTTCCGGCAGAAGACTCCACCATGACGATCACCAGCGCAGCTTACTACGGTCTTCTTCTGACGCTCTCACCGGTTCAACGGGCAGTGAACGCGCTGAGCGACGACACTTTCGCCGGTGCGCACAAGTTGACATGGTTCGACTGGTCGCTGTTGATCCCGTATTTCGCCATTATGGCGGTGTTGTCGATGTACGGGATGTACCGCTACGAGGTGATCCGCAACTATCTGAAACACCGGAAGAAGCTGCCGCAGGCGCCCCCGGCGCAGTTCGAGACCTTGCCGCGGGTGACGGTGCAGCTTCCCTTGTACAACGAGCGGTATGTGGTGGAGCGCCTGCTGGAGAGCGTCATCCAGTTGGAGTATCCGCGGGACCGGCTGCAAATCCAGGTATTAGACGACTCGACCGACGAGACGCATCCGTTCACCCAGGCGCTGGTAGCGCGGCTGCGAGCCGAGGGGCACCCGATCGAGTATCATCACCGCGACAACCGGGAGGGCTTCAAGGCGGGAGCGTTGCAGGAGGGGCTGAAAACGGCGACCGGCGAGCTGATCGCGATCTTCGACGCCGATTTTGTCCCGCCGCGGGACTTCCTGATGCGGACGGTTCATTTCTTCACCGATCCCAAGGTTGGGGTGGTGCAGACGCGGTGGAGTTATCTGAACCGGAATTACAACGTGCTGACGGAAGTGGAAGCGATTCTGCTCGACGGGCACTTCGTGCTGGAGCACGTGGCGCGTTGCGGGCGGGGGCTGTTCTTCAACTTCAACGGCACCGCCGGGGTGCTGCGGCGGCAGATGATCGAGGATGCCGGGGGTTGGGAACACGACACGCTGACGGAGGATTGCGATCTAAGCTACCGGGCTCAGTTGAAGGGCTGGAAGTTTTTGTATTTGCCGGGGCTGGATTGCCCGTCGGAGCTGCCGGTGGAGATGCATGCGTTCCAGGTGCAGCAGTCGCGCTGGGCGAAGGGGCTGATGCAGGTGGCGAAAAAACTTCTGCCGCGGATTCTGCGGGCGCCGATTCCATGGCGGCACAAGGTGGAAGCTTTCTTCCACCTGACGCCCAACATCTCCTATCCGCTGATGATGGTGGTTTCGGCGCTGCTGGTGCCGGTGATGATCGTGCGCTTTTACATTGGGTGGTGGCAGATGGCGCTGATTGATTTGCCGCTGATTCTCGCCTCGTTTTGCTCGATCATCGCCTTCTACCTGCTGGCGGAGCGGGAACTGGACCGGCGCCACTGGAAGCGGGCGATTTGGATGATTCCGGCCCTTCTGGCGGTTGGCGTGGCGCTGGCGGTAATCAACACGCGGGCGGTGATGGAGGCTCTTTTGGGCATCAAGAGCAGCTTTGTGCGCACGGCCAAGTACGCCATCGCCGGCGACCGCGTGCGGATTGGGGAGACGAAGTACCGGCGCAAGAGCGGGTGGCTGCCGTTCATCGAGCTGGGCATCGGCACGTACCTCCTGGTGATGATCTTTTGGGCGATCGAGTCTTACAACTTTCTGGCGCTGCCGTTCCTGGTGTTGTTCACCAGCGGCTATTACTGGGCCGGGTTCGCGACGCTTTACCAGGAGTACCAGAGCCGGCTGCGCTGGCAGCGCCAGAGGCAGCCTGGGCTGGAGACGGCGCGTTAGAGGCGGCCGTGGGGGAAGAGGCCCGGTCTGGACCAGCCGGAGGGGCGAGGGGAAGCACGATCCTTTGGACGCGGCGAGGCTGTTTGCAGGCGGCCGTGGGGTTTTTCGGGCTGGGGCCGGGGATAGCGCGGGGAGAGGCGCCGCCAGGGTCTTTAGGGGAGCGGGCGCGGGAGTACTTGGCGGAGCTGATCCGGCTGGACACCTCCAATCCTCCCGGCAATGAGACGCGGGTTGCGCAGTATCTCAGCGGCGTAGCGCGAGCCCACGGAATTGAAAACGAACTGGTGGGGGACGATCCGGCGCGGCTGAACTTTGTGGCCAGGGTGCGGGGCAGCGAGGGAGAGCGGCCGCTGTTGTTGATGGCGCACAGCGATGTGGTCCCGGCGGAGCGGGCCAACTGGAGCGTAGATCCATTCGGCGGAATCGACAGGGACGGGGTTCTTTACGGCCGCGGAGCGGAGGACACCAAAGATTTGCTGGCGGCTGAGCTGGCGGTTTTGGTGGAGCTCAAGCGCAGCGGGGTGAAGCTGAAGCGGGACGTCATCCTGCTGGCG
>Ga0308411_10000141_pt1 | contig 42382 bp, 54 predicted proteins | sample HotsprottomLayer_2_FD_203530 | JGI IMG/M metagenome (GOLD analysis project Ga0308411, IMG submission 203530) | Hot spring phototrophic mat microbial communities from Octopus Spring, Yellowstone National Park, Wyoming, United States -... | ecosystem: Environmental > Aquatic > Thermal springs >... | reverse complement strand
AGAGCTGTTCGCGAAGAAGCGGGCGCTCCAATCCTTGCTGGAATCCCCGGGCTGGGGCCTCTTTCTTGACGCCCTGGACTGGGTGATCTTGGCACGGAGGTTGCAGGTGTTCGGTGAGCCGCTTGACTCCCTTGACTCCATCGTGCGCCTCGTGCGCACGAAGGGTGAGGTTGGCGGCCTTATGGTCTCGAAAGAGATCCCCCGTGCCATCTTGAACGACATCGAGGCGGACCTGGCGGTCCTGCTTCGTGATGAGGAGACGTAGGTATGCCGGAAGAGGTGATTGCTGAAGTGGCGGATGTGCTGGAGGTAGAGCAGCAGGCGTTGGCTCCGGAGGAGCCTCCTGCGGAGGCTCCACAGGAGGAGGCCCCTGCCGAGGCTGAAGCGCCTGCACAGCAAGAGGAGCCGGCACCTGCGCAGCAGGAGGCGCAAGCACCCCCGGCGTTGACGCCGGAGGCCCTTGCCAAGGCCCGGAACGATGCGATACAACGTATCGCACAGCGCTTCACGTTCACGGACGAAGAGCGCGAATCGCTTCGCGAGGAGCCGGAGAAGGTCCTGCCCTCGCTGGCTGCGCGTCTCCAGGTGGAGACCTACGAGATGGTGCTGGCAGCCCTGCACTCGGTGCTGCCTACCCTGATTGGGCAGGCTATTCAGGGCCACCAGGTCGCGCAGACCACGCACAGCAAGTTTCTTGAGCGGTGGCCGGAACTCAAGGACCCGCGCTATGAGCCGGTGATCCGTGAGGTCGCGGCCCAGTACCGCAAAGCTTTCCCTGATGCGACTCCGGAGGATGCTATCGAGGACATTGGGCGGATCGCGATGCGAAAGCTCGGAATCAAGCCCAAGTCTCCAGAGCAGAAGGCGAGGCCCACTTCGCCGTCTCCGAGGTCGTATGTGCCGGCAGGGCGCGGGGCTGCAAGCTCGGCCCAGCCGGTAAAGAAACCCGAGCCGAATCTGTGGGCGGAGCTCGTTGAGGACTAACCAACTCTCGGAGGTTGAACGATGCCTATTACCTTTGCAGGTCTCCGTGGCACCGGGAGTTGGGGGGACCATGAGCGTCCGACCAACTTCCGGGAAGCCATTTTGTGGCTTAACCCGAACGGCTCGGCTCCTCTGACCGCGCTGTTGTCGAAGACGGCTGAGGAGGCTGTGGACGATCCGCAGTTCTCCTGGTTCGAGGAGAAGCTGGAGCCGCTTCGGGTTCGAATCAGCTACAACACGGGCTTCTCTACCACTGACACCACCCTGACCATTGCGGGCAACGGCTTGCTGTGCGTGCCCGGGATGGTGTTCCAGGTGGAGAGGTCCGAATCCACCACCTACAACAACGAGCACATCATGATCTCGTCCGTCACCAGTGACACGCAGATCGTGGTGAAGCGCGGTGTTGCAGGGACCGGCGCAGCGCCCATCCCGAACAACACGTGGCTGACCTGCCTCGGCACGGCGTATCCGGAAGGCACGGACAAGCCTGCCTACGCCAGCCGGAACCCGATCAGGAAGTACAACTACTGCCAGATCTTCGAAACGGCGATGGGCATTACCTGGACCGCCCAGAAGACCTACGCTCGTACGGGCGATCCTTGGAAGAACGAGAAGCGTCGGAAGATGTTCGATCACGCCGTGCAGATGGAGTTTGCCTTCATCTTCGGCAAGCCGTTCGAGGACACTTCCGGTCCTCAACCTGTGCGGTTTACCGGCGGTTTGAGGCACTTCATCGAGACCAACGTGACGATCTTCACGACGACTCCGACTGAGGACACCTTCCTCAACGCAGTGTACAGGGTCTTCGACTACGACACTGCGGCGGGGAACGAGCGCATCGTGTTGGCCGGTAACGGGGCGTTGAACAGCCTGAACAAGCTGGCCCGCGGTTCGGGCCGGATTCAGTTCAACGACGTGGTGAAGGTGTACGGCATGCAGTTGCAGCGCTGGGTTCTGCCCCAGGGCACGCTGCTGTTCCGCAGTCACCCGCTGTTCAACGTGCACCCGCGCTACACCTACAGCATGATCATCCTTGACCCGACGAGCCTCAAGTACCGCTACCTGTACGACACCAAGTTTGTTGACAACGTGCAGACCCCGGGTAAGGCTGCGCGCGAAGCGCTGTGGTACACGGAAGCGGGGCTTGAGGTTCAGCACGAGAATACGAACGGCTACATTGGGAACTTCGTGGTGTGAGCTATGGATGTGAGAGTTATCATCTGCGTTCCATCAGGCCGTGAATGGTCGGCGAAGTTTGGGATGTCCCTTGCCGGTATGGCGATGCACTTCATTGCCAATCGCCTGCCTTGGGCCAAGTCTCAATCCCTGACCATTTACAACAAGCGCGGGTCCATTCTTCCCCAGTTGCGGGAGGAGCTGGTTCGCGACGCCCTGAAGGCGGATGCAACCCACATCCTCTTTGTGGACTCAGATCAGACGTTCCCTCCGGACACCCTGAATCGCTTGCTTGCTTGGAAGTTACCGTTCGTTGCTTGCAACGTGGTCGTGAAGACCTTCCCTGCGGTTCCCACCGCCCGAGCGCTAGACCCGCTGGACAACCGGGGCCGTGTGGTTTACTCCACCGGCCCCGGTCTCGAAAAGGTCTGGCGCATTGGGCTGGGCGTTGCCCTCATAGACACTCAGGTCTTCCGAGCCATTGAAGAGCCGTGGTTCCTGATGAAGTACATGCCGAACAACACCTTCATGGGGGAGGACTGGTACTTCTGTGAGAAGGTGGAGGCCGCAGGCTTCCCGATCCACGTAGACCATGGTCTTTCGCTCCAGGTGGGCCACATCGGAGACCTGGAGTACATCCACGACTACTGTGGGGCCGAGAGGCGGCTCACGGAGGCCCTGCGGACCGCCTACAAGCTCGGCGCGATCAACAGCAAGGAGCCACAAGATGCCTTTAGGTCCGGGAGTCCGGTACAGGGTCAAAACGACCAAGACGGGAAAGAAAGTCCGGCTGGCGTTCAAGGGCAATCAGGTCATCGAGGCTAAGAACCTTGAGACCGGTGCCACTCACACGCCTGAAGAGTTCGCGCGCAAGCGCCGTCGCAAGAAGGGATCTCGGGGATGGGACGATTTGCTCTAGCTTCTCGCCACGCATGGGTCCTCCTTGCTCGCTCTAGGGAGGGGCTTAACCGCCCCTCCCCGTCTTTTGGAGGTGAGTAGTGGGGCTTGAGTCGAACGTTCAGAAGCTCGCTGATCTCAACGAGAACTGGCCGGTGGGGTCGCAGGACCCCGTCTATGAGGGGGACGACCACATCCGGAACATCAAGAAGGCTGTGAAGAGCCTCTTGAACTTTCCGGGTGGGCTGGAGCAGTTGGGCTTCCCCGCCACGGTTCAGCCCAACAGGTTGCTGAAGGTCAACAGCTCCGGCACGGCCTATGACCTCATTGCGCAGGGTCCGGGCGGAGGCCTTAACGCGGACACGGTGGACGGGAAGCATGCCTCGGACTTTGCCCCGGTTGAGAAGGGCGTGACCAACGGCGACAGCCACGACCACTTCGGTGGGGATGGAGCGCCGATAGACCACAACAACCTGCTGAACAAGGGCACCTACACGCATGCTCAGATTGATGCCCACATCAACGATACCTCGATCCACGGGGCGGGAGGGGAGCTGTACCGGGTTGTGGTCTTCACGTCCAGCGGGACTTGGGTGAAGCCCTCTGGGGTGAGGAAGGTTCTGGTGGAGGTGTACGGTGGAGGTGGTGGAGGGTCGGGGAACAACAGCTCCTCTACCAGCACTGGCGGTGGCGGAGCCGGTGGCGTTGCCATCAAGCTCATAGATGTGACTTCGGTGTCCAGTGTGTCTGTAACTGTAGGTTCAGGGGGCGCGGGAGGCACGCCTGGCAACCTGCCTGGGGGCAACGGAGGGTCCTCCTCCTTCGGAACCTATTGCTCGGCTACGGGAGGCTCCGGAGGCGGCGGTTCTCCCGGTGGTGCTGGCGGCGCAGGAAGTGGCGGTGACATAAACCTGTACGGGGGCCATGGGTTTGGAGGGCGACCGGATGGAAACTTTCCCTACGGGTATGGTGGTGGCAACTTCCGCGCTGCCTCGTCAGCCGCACTTGGCAGGTTCCCTGGAGGCGGGGGAGCTGGGGTCTCCGGACCCGGCAGCGGCTCCGACGGCGCTTCTGGCGCAGTCATTGTGTGGGAGTACAAGTGATGAAGTGGGCATTGATCCAGAATGGCAAGATCCGTGAGGTCTTCGACTTTGATCCTCGGGACAGGTTCCATCCGTCTCTTGAGTTCCGGCAGGTACCGGATAACGCCAAGCCGGAGGTGGAGGTAGTACCCGCACCGCCTCCTGTACAGAACATCCGGGACCTTGTCCGGGAGATTGTGTTGGAGGTGCTGCGTGAACGGGCGGTTGGTGGTACCGGCATTGGTTCTGGGTAGCCTTGCCCAGTTCTTCGTGAACCTACCGGCACTTGTCCGGGCACTCATCATGCTCAACGCGCTGGACGTGGCGGTGGGGTTGGTGTCCGCTGTGGCCACAGCGTCTTTCCGGTCCCGCGTGATGTTGATGGGCGGCGCGCGCAAGATGTTCATCTGGTGCGTGGTGGGGGTTGGTTGGATCCTTGACTCCTATCAGGTAGTTCCCGGCTTGCCGGTTGACCTTGCGACTGTGGCTGCGGGCTATTACTGCGTGCTTGAAGCGGCTTCGATCCTGAAGCACTGCGTACAGGTGGGCGTGCCGCTTCCGGACGCGCTGAAAAGAGTTGTAGAGAAGGCTGATGGCGGTACGGATTCTGGTGGTCAGTGACCTTCACGTAGGGAGTGTCTATGGACTGCTTCCTCCCGGCTACCACGACAGTCGCGGGAACGAGATCCGGCAGAATATCGGCCAGAAGTACCTTTGGGACTGCTGGATGGACCTGGCGGCCCGCGTCAGGCGGCTCCGTCCGGATGTTGTGGTGGTCAACGGCGACTTGGTGGACGGGCGAAGAGGAGAGCTGTGCCTCCAGAGTCCTGTGGATCAGGCCGAGGCCTGCCTACAGGTATTGCAGGCACTCGGCTGTCGGAGCGCAAAGTGGTTCTTCATTCAGGGCACCGAATTCCACGACTCGGAGGTGGGCCGGGAGGTGGAGGTGGTGGCGAGCCGGGTCGGAACTGCCTACACCGGACTTGGTGCAGGAGTTTATACGAGAGAGGTCCTTGATCTGGAATGTGGTGGAGTTGTTGTCAACTTTGCTCATGGCATCTCTACAGGAACCGGACTCTACCGAGCAGTAGCCATTGACAGGGAGGCGCTATGGTCCGCGTTGGCGGGAAAGGCGGGCTGCCTGCCGAAGGCAGACGTGATCGTGAGGAGCCACGCGCACTACTTCGTGCACGTGGAACACGCGAGCAAGCACGCGGTGGTGACTCCGTGCTGGCAATTGCAGACTCGCTTCATGCGGCGTCGGAGCGTGTACCGGATGGTGCCGGACATCGGAGCGGTGGTGCTCGACGTGGCTCCGGAGCAGGTAGGGGTGCGAAAGATCCTGTATCCCCTGCCAAGTCTGAAGCCGGTTTCACTTTTGAAGCTTTAGAGGCGGAGCTGATGCGTCTCAGGTGCGGGACTGGGGCGGCTCCGCCCCAAGGCTCCTTCACGGCTGCGGACTATGCGGCCTATGCAGGGCTTCCGCGCACGACAGCCGTCTGGAGGCTCAGTAAGTTGGTGGAGGTGGGCAGGTTGAAGTCAGCACTCTTTCGATCCGGGAACGGTTCGAGGCAGAGGTTCTACTGGCTGGCCTGTTTGTTGCTCTGTGCCCTCTTCGGGCACGCGCAGACTCAGGTGGACATCAACCGCCAGACGAGGGGTGTACTGCAACTGAATAGGGGCGGTACCGGTCAGGCCAGTTGGGTGGGCGGTAGGTGCGTCCAGGTAGCGCCGGACGGGGCGCGCCTTGAGAGTGCGGCGGGGCCGTGTGGCACGGGCGGCGGCGGTGTTGGCGGCAGCGGTAGCGCAGGCAGCTTGGCTAGGTGGGTTACAGGGTCTACTTTAGGTAACTCCTCACTCACGGAAAGCACGTCGGATGTCTCTTCTTCCAAACCGATCAAGGCTGAGTTGCGGGATCAGGGCGGAGCCGTGTTCAATGTGAAGGCGTTTGGTGCGCGCGGTGACGGCGTAACGGATGATACAACGTCAATCCAGTCAGCGATAAATGCCGCCCAAGCTGTAGGCGGAACGGTTTGGTTTCCACCTGGCATCTACCTTGTAGGCCAACTGGACATTGCCAGCTCGGTTACTATCGAAGGCTCTGGTGTAGACTGGGATGTTTCGCGTGGTTCGGTATTGTATCGTGCGGGCGGGGCCGGTGATCTGTTTGTAATTTCCATACCGGATGCAAACTATGTGCGCGCTGTGAGATTCAGGAACATAACCATGACTCGGTCGGCTGGAGCATCGTCAAGCGGTTCAGCAATAAAGGTTAACCAGGCAGCAAACAAATGGCTGGAATATTTGGGTCTGGACGGGGTTTGGATAGTTAGGTTCTGGAAAGCCGTAGATGTGGATCGTGTAACCAGGCTCCACATTCGAGATTCTGTACTTCGGCTAGCCGATGCATCTTTTTCTGGCTCGGTAGGGGTTTCGGTAATACATTCGGACAACTCGGATGCATGCGAAGCGCTGATTCAGCAGACTCAAATTCTGGAAGTGGAGACGGGAGTTTACTCAAGATGTGGTTTCACGGGCTTGATTGGGAACAAGTTCACTGGAAACGGAGGGTACGCTTTGGATTTTCTGAACGGAGGCCAAAACACAGGCGCTGGGCTAATCGAAGGGAACGCTTTTGACGGTATGGGCAGCATCCGAATCCAAACGGCAACGGGAGGCGGTTACATCTCTACGGTCGGCATCATCGGGAATCAGTTCCGTGTGGTGAGTGGTAACAGCCCCGCAATAACGCTAGCCGGTCAAAACGGTGTGCCGATCTACTATGCCCTAGTAGCGAACAACAGTTTTACTCACATGCCAAGCGCGACTTGCAGTGCGGTCATATCGGCGAATCAGTACGTGGATGCGGCATTGTTCAGCGGGAACTTGTTCACATACACGGTAAATACAACTACAGGTATCGCGTACAGCGGAACGAACGGCCTCGCAGCAGACAACCATTTTGGTTCAATCGCGTTGCCAAGCACGCCGTACTCAGGTTCCGGTTTAAGAGTGCAAGGCTTCACGCTGAGTTACTCGCAACTAGACAGTTTTGCAAACGGCTCGTACGGCTATTGCTCAGATTGCACAGTGGCTGCGACCTGCACGGGCAGCGGCACCGGTGCAATCGCTCGGCGGATCAATGGTGCGTGGGTGTGCTTTGATGCGCACAGCCACACGCTGGCGGGCGATGTGACCGGAGACGTAGGTTCCACCACGGTCGCTAGGATTCAGGGCCGCAATGTGTCCAGCGCCGCTCCGAGCGACGGGCAGGCTCTGGTGTGGAGCGCGTCTGAGTCACAGTGGAAACCGGTTACGGTGAGTGGAGGCGGAGGGAGCTTCGACGCGCTGGACGAGACCGTTCTCTGGTATCGTGAGAATTTCCCGAACAGAGCAACCACATCGAACACCATAGGCACCTACGGATGGGAGCTGTCCTGCACCAACGGCGGGGCAACCCATGTCGGCACTGGCAATGGGTCGAAGACGGTACGGTTAACCAGCTCTAATACGAGCGGTAGCTTCTGTGCTATCAGCCTTGGTAGTATTGGACCGGGGGGCACGATAATCGGTAGGATCGGGAGCTATGCTGGCTGGGATTCGGTATTTCGCTTCCGCTTGAATGCTACTTCCAACGTGAGAATGTTCGTTGGTTACATAAGGGGTGGCACGTTTGACATTTGGACCAATGCCCACATTGGACTCAGTTTCGACACAACCGCGGGCGATACGCAGTTCTTTTTCTCCACGCACAACGGAACAAACAACACTCGCACTGCATCTGGGGTGTCAGTGGACGAAAACTGGCACAAACTCAGAATCCGTTCTACGACGTCGGGCACTATCGTGTTCAACTTGGACGATGGTCCGGACGTGACCATTAATACTAACATTTCCACCACCGCCGCCATGGCTCCGGTCTTCTACGTAGATACGCGGGAAGCGTCTTCTAAGGCTGTTGACGCGCTGCGCTGGTATTGGAGTGGTCCGGATGTCAGGTAGAATCGCCATTGCACCAGCACGCTCGGAGATTGACATTGTGAGGTGGGCAACGTGAAGGTCAGCGAGGAAGCCCTGAAGATTCTAGAGAGCCTGGAGGGCTTTACGCCGATCTTGAAGTTCGATGTAAAGGGCCACGCCATCGGCTTCGGGACCCACGTGGACCCGGAGAAGTACAAGGGCAAGTCCATCACGCGGGAGGAGGCTCGGAAGCTGATGGTGGAGCACATCAGCAAAGTGGTCGAGCCAGCCCTGCGCAAGGCCTTGCAGGGTGTCAGGCTGAACCAGAATCAGTGGGACGCGCTAGTTCTGTGGACCTACAACGTGGGGACGAAGGCGATGGAGCGTTCCACCCTTGTGAGGCTGCTGAAGGAGGGCAGGTATCAGGAGGCCGCCGATGAGTTCCTGCGGTGGTCCAACGTGAAGGGGCGGTTCTCAAGAGGCCTGTACGATAGAAGGAAGCGAGAGAGAGCCATCTTCCTTCGGGGGTTGAGCGGTGTTGCGTGAGGCTCTTAGCATCGGTGTCATGGTTGTGGCCCTCAGCTTTGCGTGGCTCGCGGCGGGGGTCCGGGAAGCGGTCCTGGGCATCAGGGACGAAGTCCGTGCAGCCCGGGCCGACGCGGTGGATGAAATCCGCGCCACCCGGGCTGCCGCCATCGCTGAGATCCAGGCCACCCGTGCTGAGCTGAGGACAGAGCTGAGAGCCGTGAGGAAGGACCTTCGGAGCGAGGTGGACGGGTTCCGCCTCGTTCTGGATCGTAGGCTGGAGGGCTTGGAGCGCCAAGTGGAACGAGGGCTAACCTCGACGGAAGAGAAGCTCGTGAGCGAGCTGTCTGTACTGCGAGCGGACGCATCTCGAGTCCTCCAGTCTACGAACCGGATGGTGGAGCTTGTGACTCCGCAGGTCTTGGGCTTCACTGCTGCGTCCAAGGTAACGGCCGGAGAGCTGGCCCAGACCGCGCGCACTTGGCGTCGGGAGACCCCCGCGATTGCCGAGAACGTGCGGGAGGCCACGGCCAATGTGAAGCAAGCCACGAAGCTCTCTAAGTGGCAGAAGTGGTTGCTGCTTGGTTCGGCGGCAGTCGCTGTTGTAGGGGTGTTGAGATGAAGACGTTTCTGTCGAAGCTTCGCCAGCTTCTCAGTGACCTGTTCGGCGGCAGATTTGCAGACAAGCTGCTCAAGGGCGTGGAGCGGGCAGTACCGTACATCCGCAAGGCGTATGAGGTGTGCGGTGTAATCGCGGCACTTACGCCGAACAGGACCCCTAAGGAGTTGCTCAATGCCGCTGATCACTTGGGCGTGCCCCTACTCGCGTACGGCACGCCTGAAGATGGATTGCGGCAGATTGCCTTTCAGGCCTTGAAGATGGCCTTTCCGAATGCTCCGGACTCAGCCATTAATCTAGCCATCGAGATGGCCGTGGGTGCGCTGAAGGGGGAGAGAGAAGGTGTTCAGAGACAGTGAAGTTCCGCAAGGAGCTATAGACGGCACCAACAGGGTCTTCACCCTCCAGTACGCGCCGGACCCGCCGCAGAGCCTCTTGCTCGTGCTGAACGGCGTGGTGCAGAGGCCGGGTGCGGACTTCACACTATCCGGGAACGTTATTACCTACACGTACGCTCCCCAGCCCGGTGACTCCCACATTGCGTGGTACCGCACCACAGTGGGGCCGTTCGTTACCACTTTAGGCCTTACCAAATCTGAGGCGATAAGCCTTATCTCCTCTCGGCTCGGGAGCCGCACGGGGCTGGATGACTACATCGTGCAGGAGCTGATCATGGCCCAGCACGCCCTGGAGGCTACGGAGCCGCTCCCGTGGTTCCTCGTAGCAGCCGCCACGCTGGGCACCTCTGCTGGCGTCGAGCACGTAACGTTGCCGGACGACTTTCTGCGGGAGCATGCCGAGTCGGGGCACACGAGCAGTGCTGCCCTGCAGGTAAGTGGGGGCTGGAGGCCTCTCCGGAAGGTGGGAGTCCATCGCATCCAAGACATGCTGCCCTTGCAAAGCCCCCCTGCTTATTACGCAGTGGTCGGCGACAAGATCTACTTCCGTCCGATTCCGGACACTTCGTACGCCATCAACATTCTCTACTATGCACGGGATGCTAACTTAGGCGATGCGGACAAGAACAGGTGGCTCACGTATGCACCGGACGTTCTGGTCTCCTATGCCGGGCGACAAGTGGCCCGCTACCTGCGTGACCAATCGGCTGCCGTGCTGTTTCAGGAGGACCTCACGCTGGCATTGCAGAGACTCGCTACCCAAACCATCTCGCGGGCGGTCGCGAGCACGGATCCGAGGTTTAAGGGGTTCGAAGACGAATGATCTTCGTTGAGGTGACATCTCCGGGCGAGCACGGGGTCGTGAAGGACCTCTCTCCCGACGCCTACCGTCAGGTTCCGATCAACGTGTGGACTGACGTTCGAGGAGTGGTGTTTGAGGAAGGGGTCGCCAAGAAGGCACGGGGCCTTGAGGTGGCCTTCGACACCCAAGTCGAGCCGTTGGAGTTGATGTTCATCCCGGGCACGCTTACGAGCCACTACATCTATGCAGACAGGGAGAGCATCTACGCCCGTAGTGTGGAGGGAAACGAGGGAAACATCACTCGGACTTCCGGTCCGTACAGCGGGAGCTTGGAGCACAGATGGCACCTAGCAGACTTCAACGGCGTGCCGATCTTCAACAACGGAGTAGACACGCCGCAGGCTTGGCTTGATCAGGACGTCAGCGTACGGCTGGTAGACCTGCCTGCTTGGCCCGCGGGCACCACGGCTGGGGCCTTGCGGCCCTTCAAGTACCACTTAGTGGCGCTCAACGTCAAGAAGAGTTCGGGTACCTTCCCGCGCATGGTGAAGTGGTCTCACACCGCAGACCCGGGTACGGTACCGGCCAGTTGGAACGAGGCGGACCCCGCAGTGGACGCGGGAGAAGTGGTGCTTGTGCCGGGATCGGACGCCTTGGTGGACTGCCTCCCCCTGGGTGATGTGAACATCATCTACGGTGAAACCTCCACCTGGGCCATGCGCTATGTCGGCGGCATGAGCGTGTTTGCCTTCTCCCAGGTGTCGAACACCTCAGGCATCCTAGCGCTTGGGGCGGTAGCCGACATCGGCACAGGCCACTTCGTGGTGACGGACAACGACATCGTCCTGCTGTCGCAGGGCGGCGTGCAGAGCATTGCCACACCCAAGGTTCGGTCCTGGTTCTTCAGGAACCTGCGTGCTCAGAGCCGCCACCGGGTCTGTGTGGTGCCGGACCGTCTGACACGTGAGGTGTGGATCCTGTTTCCGACGGGAGGTACGGAGCTGGACACAGCCTTGGTGTGGAACTGGGCATACAACACATGGACCATCAGGTCCCTTAGCAGGGTAATGGGGGCTGCTGCGGTTGGGGTTGCTAGGTCGGCTGTGGACCGGTGGAGCGGCAGCAGCGGGGACTGGAACTCCGGAAGGGATCAGTGGGACATAGGGGCGGTAGCCAGCCGGGAGGTGATTGGGAGCATCGTGCTTGCGTGTGCGGACAGCACTGTCAAGCGGCCCTCGCGAACGGTTGGCGAGACGCACAGCGTGCTGGAGCGCAAGTGGCTCTCCATTGAGCCGCCCCCGCGCGTGAAGCGTCTCATGTCCATTTGGCCTCGCTTTGAGGCCCCAACGCCCACGTCGTTCCTTGTGACGGTGCGTGGCCGGATGCACCTGTCGGACGAAGCTGGACCGGTGGTGCAGAAGATCTACACGACAAACGAGAAGAAGGTAGACGTATACGTCACCGGACGGTTCTTCGACATCAGGTTTGAGCACACGGGGACGCAAGACTGGACCCTGCACGGCTACGCCTTGGAGGTTGCGGAGGATCTGGGATGGTTGTAGACGACCTTCAACAGCAGCTTGAGGCGCTCCGCGCTGAGGTGCAGGAGCTGAGAGAGCTGCTCCTCAAGGAGCAGCACAGGGAGCCGCGTCGGATCTACGAGCCGATGGTGGTGTATGCGGACGGGACGAACTGGAACCCCGGCTCCGGTCGGGGCTACTACGCAAGGGTCAACGGGACATGGGTGAAGCTGTAGTGTCCGTATACCAAGTCACGTGGGTCTCCGTCGGGACGGAGCGAGTGCTTCAGTGGCTCCACGACTGGACCCACCAGGCGCTCAAGTACGCCAACGGTGAGATGGAGGTTGAAGACCTCTTGAAGGGCTTCGAGGAGGGAAGGATTCAGATCTGGGCCGTCCTTGAGAATGATCGGATTGTGGGGGTCGCTACGACCCAGGTCGTGGACTTCCCTCGCATTGCGATCCTGCGGGTGGTGACCCTGCAAGGCAAGAACCTGAGTGTGTGGATGGAGGCCCTCTTGCGTGTCCTGGAGCAGTTCTGTAGGGAGCAAGGGCTTCAACGGATTGAAGTGGTAGGCCGACGTGGCTGGGTAAGGAAGCTAGCCGGTCTGGGCTTTCGTGAGGTATACTCGGTCGTAGTTAAGGAGGTAGGGGGCAATGTCCAAGAGCGCCGGGACGACAAGGACGGTATCGTCCACTAGCGTACCATCGGTCCAGTTGCCGTACCTGCTGCACGGCCTCCAAGAGGCTAGGAGGCAGTATGAGCAGGGGCCGCCCCAGTTCTATCCCGGGTCCACCGTAGCAGACTTCAGGCCCGCGGAGGTCCTGGCGCATCAGTACCTCCAGGAGCAGGCAGGGCCGATGGCCCAGCTCGCTGAGGGCGCGATCCCGACTGCGAACTTCTTGATGCAGGCCTATGACGTGGAGAGGAACCCGTACATCAGGGCTGCTGTACAGGGAGCAATCCAGCCGGTGATGCAGCAGTTAAGGGAGCAGGCCCTCCCGGCTATCCGGAGCGGGGCGGTGGCCTCCGGGAGCTATGGGGGCACGCGCCAGGCGCTGGCCGAGGGCCTTGCCATGCAGCGGGCCGCGCAGGAGATGGGGAACATCTCCTCTCAGATGTACAATCGAGCCTACGAGACGGGGCTGCAAGCAGCCCTCAGTGGCATTGGGGCGATTCCGACGATCCAGCAGACCTTGGCCTTCCCGGGCCAAGTGCTAAGCGGAGTCGGGGCGCAGGAGCGGGCCTTGGAGCAGGCCCGGATCAATGAGGACATCGCAAGGTTCCAGTGGGGGCAGATGGCTCCACGACTGGCCCTGCAGGAGTACATGCGGTTGGTTGGCATCCCGTTGGGCGGTGAGACCACGAGCGAGGTGCATGGCTCCGCCCCGGGCGCAGCCGCCCAGTGGGCGTCCTACTTACTGAGCTTGCTGCCCTACTTAGGGCGACTGATTGGGTGGTGGTGAGATGCCGAACGCCTGGTTTTGGGATTGGGTCCTTTCGTGGTACACCAGCGTACCCTCAGGCGTTCCTCCTAACTTGTTGGGAGGGGGGTCGAGTTCTCTTCTAGACAGGCTGATAAGGAGCATATACTTCGACCCCAGAACCGGGGAGTGGAGGTACCCCGACTTCAGCATAACCGTTACCACTACAGCCCCTAGACCTACTGACACAACCCCCGGGTCCTCTGGCTCCATTTGGACTCCGTCGTTTCCCCCGCCTCTGCAAGGTAGACCGCCTCTAATAGGCCCTTGGGAACCTAGACCTCCGGGGCAGGATCTGTTCGGTGGTGGAGGGGGGCCGAGCATTCCGGAGAAGCCGGAGCCGAGGCCCGAGGTTGGAATCGTAGATTGGAGGTGGGACCCCGATACCGGTGAGTGGCTTCCTGTCTTCGCGGAGAAGCCGGAGCCGGATCCCGAAGCTGGGATCGTAGATTGGATATGGAATTACAAGACCGGCCAGTGGATTCCTGTCTACTCGGTCACTGGAGTTACTTCACCTCCAGACGAGAGCAAGGTCACGCCAGTTACTTCCCCTCTTCCTTCGGGAAGTGGGACTTCACGTACTCCGAGTACCTTGAGTGGATGGATCTACGACCCGTTTCGAGGCGTCTACGTTCCATACCCCCCAATTATCTTCTCGGTCACAACGTACACCTCGCCTCCTCAGGAAACTACAACTCAAACCGAGACGACTACAGCTACCGAAGGGTGGATCTACGACCCGTTTCGAGGCGTCTACATTCCATACCCTCCAATTACCTTCTCGGTTACGACGTACACCTCACCTCCTCAAGAAACCACAACCCAAACCGAGACGACCACAACCACAGTCACCGAGACTGGGGGAACCGTGACATTCCCCCCTGGGTGGATCTACGATCCTATCCGGGATGTCTACATTCCCATTCCTGGAATCACTTTCGTCGTGGACGTGACCACGACCAGACCCGAGGAGGAGTATCACACATCACCCTTACCCACTACCATAGGCGCACCGGGCAGAACCACGCCCTGGCCTCCGCTCACCTTCACAACCACGTGGACCACTTGGCAGGACACCACTACGACCTCTACCGAGACCACTACGACTGACACCACAACCACTGTTGTCACACCCCCTCCGCCCCCACCACCCCCAGAAGGCGGCGGAGCCGGTGCCCCCATGCCCGGGCCCCCGGCCCCAGTGGTCGGTCGCCCGCTCGGTGAGTCCGTGTGGCAGCTTTCGCAGTACATTCCTGCGCTGGTGCCGCACCTTGGCTATTTCCTTGCTGGGAGGTGAAGCATGTATCCGTTCTACATTCCACCTGAATGGTACGAGGCCCTTGGCCCGGCGGCTGTCGCCGTGCCGTTGCCTCCTCCGAAGAAGAACAAGAAGAAGGAGGCAGCTCCTCCGCCGGGCACGCCGTCTCCTGAGGACGTCTACTGGACCGGTGTGCCTCCTGTCGCGGTCACGACGGCTCCGCCACTGGCAAGGATTCCTCCGCCTCCAGCAATCATTGCTCCGCCCCGCCCGGAGGAGGCCAAGCCCCCGTCGAGGCTGAGGGCCATGCTCCCGGACCTGGCCATGGCTGCCGCCACAGTGGCCCAGCGGATGGCGCAGCCCCGCCAGGTGGGCGAGAGCGGCATGATGGCCGCCACGCAGGCCCTCGTGCAGGGCTACAACACTCTTGCGCAGTTGCAGTGGATGCGGTACGCCCAGCAGATGGCCCAGCGGCAGCAGCAGCTCCAAGAGCTTAAGACCTTGGCGGACATCGAGCGCACGCGGGCTGAGACCGGAAGGACTCAGGCTGAGGCTAGAAAGACACATGAGGAGGCTGACGTCGTAAAGACCAAGGTCGAAATTGATAGGAGAAGAGCCGAGACCTTCGAGAAACAAGTAGAGGGAAATCTTCAACTTGGCAGGGACGAGCTGGCGCTGAAAGCTAGAAAACTCGATGAGGAGATAAGAGAGGCTGAGAAGAAGCGGGAGCTGGAAGAGAGGAAGCTGGGTCTTGAAGAGAGGCGGGTGGGCGCTACGGAGCGGGATGTGGCCTCCCAAGAGGCCTACCGGAAAGCTCAAGTGGGCATACAAGCCGAGAGGGTGAAACTGGAGAGACGAAGGCTTGACATCTTGGAGAAAAGCCTCCAACTCAAGGTCCTTGAGGCCGCTAAGGAGGGGAAGTCTCCCAAGGAGCTGGAGGCTGAGTTAATTAGGGAGGTTTTCCGCAACTTCCCTCCGGACGTGACGGAGGAGGAGTTTTCGAGGGCTATCGGCCTCGCGAGAAGGGCTGCTAGAATCTACGAGCAGAGTGAGTACGGTCAGGCTGCCTCTTCGGCACCTAGCGGTAAAAGTGCACGGCTGATTCAGCCCTCTAGTCCCGAGTACGTCCGTGCAGTTGAGACCTCGGATGGGAAGGTATACGAGATGCGGAGTGACGGGCAGTGGTTCAGAACCAAGTGAAGACACCAATCCCAGTGAGACCTGAAAACCTGCCACCTGAAGTGCGCGCGCTCGCTAGCCCCATTCCGGTGAAGCCTGAGGACCTGCCACCTGAAGTGCAGGCCTTGGCGAAGGAGCCGAAGCAGGCCAGTGGGATTCTTGAGGGCCTCGCGTCGGGGGTCACGGGGGTGCTTCACTCCCTTCGCGGCACTGCCACGGCCTTTGGAATCGTAAAACCAGGCCCACCCCCAGAGGAAACGCCTATCCCCAGCGTCACCCAAATCAGAAACGTCGGAGACGCCGTCAACTGGATCATCACAAACGCCGCGAGCCAGGTTCCCTTCATGGGAGCTGTCGCTGCATCCGGCGCAGCAGGTGCCGTGCTCGGCGGGCCGGTAGGTGCAACCGTCGGTGCCCTTATCGGGGCCTTCATGCTGAACGCCGGCGAGACATACAACGAGCTGGCCAGCAGGGGAGTTCCCCATGAACAGGCCCGAAACACGGCATTGCCAATCGGTACTCTCAAGGCGGGGCTAGACGTGGTGACCCCACTTAGGTTCTTGGGCAAGATCAAGCTTATACCTCGAAAGGTGTTGGAGGAGGCCGTCACCAGCAAGGCTACCTCCCCCGCTCTCAAAAAGTTCGCATCAGAAGCCCTTAAGGGTGTGGCAACAGAGGTTCCCACTGAGGTCGCTCAAGAGCTGCTTGACATTCAGGCAGTGCGCATAAACAAGATTCCGGTTGCCGGTGAAGAGATCCTCGAACGAGTGATCAATGCGGGAGCCGCAGCCGCTGTGGTCGGAGGCCTCTTCGGTGGAGCCGGTGGGGTGATAGAGCACTTCGCGACGAGGCCTTCGGCCCCCTCCCCAGCAGAGCCGTCACCTGTGCAAGAGCTGGCCCAGATCGAGGCCGTAGACGCTCAGAGCCGCACGGAGCGGCTCAAGGTGCCCTCCTCCGTCGTTGACACCGGCATGGTGACTCCCAGCTCGAAGCTGGACGAGCTGACGATCCAAGCTGCGCCCTTGGCTCAGGCCATCAAGGAGGCCCTGCCCGAGGGCGTAACGCCCCCGCACCTGGCCATCGGACCGAAGGTCTCCTTGCAGTTGCAGACCGAGGAAGGGGCGAGGCCTATCATCCACGTGGAAGATCTCAACCCTGTGGACCTGCCTACAACGGTTCGGTTTGCAGTGAAGGAGAGCACGGGCATCGAGCTGCCAGACGATAAGCTGGGGCCGTTCACCCGCCCTGAGATGGTCCCCATCGTGCAGAAGCTGCAGGAGGCAAGCCGCGAGCAAACCCTGCGCCTCGCGCAAGCGAACGAGATTCTGTCCCGGCTTGTAGCCCTGTCCAGAAGCCCGAAGGAGCGCAGGGCGATCTTGGACCTCGTGAATGTGATGGGCTACGAGCATGTGCAGATGCCCAAGGTGGAGGTGAAGCTCCCTGACGGGAGGCCGCTTGAGGTCTTCCAGGTGGGCGAAGGCGGCCCGCGGCCCATCGAGGGCTTCTCGGAGAGCTTCAGCTCCCTGCCTGAGAGCCTGCAGAAGTGGCTCGCAGCCGTTGACGACTCCATCCGGCTTGCCCTAGACGCCGCGGCGCAATCCGCCCCGCAGACATTCGGCCTGCTCAGAGAGCAGTACCGCGGCATCCGCCTTGGCATTGACTGGCCGGATGCCTCCACCATCCTGCGACTCGACCCAAGGCTGGACGGTGAGGGCTTCCACATCTCGGTGGGGCCTGCCGCGGCCCTGAACCCGCACCAACTGACGAACTCAATTGCGCACGAGCTGGCGCACACATTCTCCCTGCTCCACGGGTCGCAGAACTTCCAGCAGGCCCTACTTGCAACTATCCGGGCCATGGACCCGGCCCGGCCCCGGATCGTGCAGAGGTTGGAGCAAGCCCTTCAAGAGATCGGCGCTACCGCTAGGATCGAAGATCCCAACGAGACACTGGCGTACCTGTTCAAGAACCTGTACCAGTTCGTTCAGGAGCGACCAAGAAAGCTTCCTCGCACAGGGCAGTTGAGGCCCGTCTCAGAGTACAGGGCGCTGTGGTCCGAGGCGCGGGAGTTCCACGCCACGAAGTGGGACTTCGCGTACTCTGAGTACCTTGAAAGACTGAAGCGCCTTGGCCTCAAGGCCGGGTTCGTAGACACCACCGGCCTGTTTACAGGCCCCGAGCTGAGCATGCTCTCGGAGAAGTACCGGAGTCTCTTGGAGGCCTACACGCAGTTCTGGGAGGAGACAAGTCCTGCACCGGACCTGCCGCCGCCGCCCCTACAGATCGCTGTCAGCTCCCCCACGGAGATCCAAACCTCATACGGCATCCTTCCCATTGTGCGAGCGGCGGGGGCAGCAGACCCTTCACTCCCCCAAGACGCAAGGACCGCTACAATCACGAGGGACTTGTCCGTCCTCTACGGAGCAGAGACGTGGCAGAGGGCGATGCAAAGCCCGAGCTACCGGCGTCTGGTCCATGAGATCGTCCGGGCGGCTGATAGCCTGGGAAACGACGCCTATCGGCTTGTGCGCCGAGCCTTGACCCTAGGGCTTGACCCGGTCAACAGCCGATGGTGGGACTTCCTACACAGGCACTCCGCCGACCCCCAACAGAACTATTTCCTGCGAGAGATAACCGACGAGGCCGCACACCAGCACCTCCTCCGGCACCCGGACCCCACAGGCACATACTACTTGGTGTTCTCCGAGTCCATCACCGACGCACAGGCATGGCGGGAGACATTCCATCCCTATCTGTTATCGGGAGAGAAGCTCTTCCTTGTTATGGAGCCTACTCCGGAGACCGTCAAGGCAGCCTTCAAACGGCTGAAGAACATCTCTACGTTCATGAACTTTATTCGCCTGACGGTAGACGAGTACCTCGAACGAATCCAGAACTCCCCCCCTTGGATGCGAAGGTATGGAACCCTGCCCAAGATCAGAGTAGCCTACACTGTCAGCCCTGTAGCCGCCGAAGAGATGCGCGCGTACTTCGTTCACCACTGGGGGAACAACGAAGCGACTATAGTGTTCACGGGGAATTTCTTCTTGAGGCTTCCCTCCGGCGTGGTCTCCTCAGAGGAACCGACGCTGACTGCGTGGGCCTTGAACGTAGTGAAAACGGTGATCCACGAGTTGTCCCACATTACGGCCTTCAAACACGACCAAGAGTTCTCTCAGACCCTTAGAGAGATAGATGCGCTGGACCCGGAGATGAAGTTCGGTCTCGCTAACGCGCTAGCAAGGATCACGGAGTCCATCATCGGGCGTGACAAGAAGACCGTAGATGAGATCGAAAAGGCCCTACAAGAGAAGTTCTGGAAGGAAAGCTATAGCGTGTTCTCGTCAATACAACGCAGACCGCTGGATCGAAGCGAAATTGTGACGCAGCATTACAGGAGGGTATATGAGGCAAGTACCAGACTACTTGAAGCAGTTCGTCCAGCACCACTTGGAGCTAGGCCCGGACAAGAGGCACAAGGACGACTTAGCGATTACCAAACACCTGGTCCTGTCGGACCCCCGACTGCGCTCGAAGGACGTAGCGGAGCTGCTCCTGGCAGTAGAGGCGGCGGCCCGACTGCTGGGCTTCCAGCTGCCGGAAGAACCCGGGGACAGACCCCTTCAATGGGCGGAGGTGAACGCTGGCTTGACCCTGAACGATTTGCTCCAGGCAGTTGGAAAAGACAGCCAGCCGACGATGCCTACTTCGAGTACATCCGAGAACCCCGAACCCCCGAGCCGGACCCCCAACTCTCCAGCTTCGTAGGGGCGCAAGCCCTGCCGCCCAGCGTGCAACAGGACGTGCAGCAGACCACAGTCCGGTTCGGGTGGTTCTCCAAGTGGGCGCTGCACATCCTGCAATGGGCGGACCGGAACCCGCACATCGAGCCTCTGCGGCGGTACGTAGACATTGCGAGGGGCAAGTGGCTGCCCTACAAGACGTCTATCACCAGCATGGCCTACGACCGCCTCACTGAGTGGTCCCGCCTCGGCGTGCGCAGGGCGAACATCCTGAGTGAGATGCTCCTGCAAGCCACCGAGAAGTCGGAGACCCTCGGTAGACCCCTCACACAGGAGGAGATCAACGAGCTGGCCAAGAAGCTGGGTGCGGACAAGGAAGTGATGTGGGTGTTCCACCGCGTGCTGGGGGACCTCAAGTGGGTGCTCAACACCCTTGAGCAGGAGCTGATCGAGGAATCCAACAAGCTGGGCGGGGATACCATTGACAAGTTCCTGCGCGAGACGGAGATCCGAATCGAGTTCGCGAGGCTGAGGGACAGGACCTACTTCCCGATGGCCAGATTCGGGAAGTACATGGTCGTGATCAAGGCCAAAGGCCCGGTAACCTACGAGGACCGCCGATTCAAGGAAGGGGACACGGTGGAGGTGACGTCGTGGGAGCGCCTGCGGGAGGCTAAAGCCTATCAGGCGGAGATGCTGAAGAAGTTCCCCGCGGACGCAGTCCAGGTGAAGGTGCAAATGGCCGGGGACGCCGTGCACAACTTCACGGGCTTTCCGCCCTCGCTGTTCAGGCAGCTAGCCTCTCAACTGGAGCTGAGCGACGAGCAGAAGGTCCTGTTGAAGGACATCATGTACCGCTACGCGCCGGGCCGGAGCTTCGTGAAGTACCTGCGACGTCGCCGCGGGATCAAGGGCTTCTCACGGGATGCCCAGCGGGCCTACGCCAGCTACATGCGCTCGGTGTCAAACCACCTGCCCAGGTTGAAGTACCGATGGGAGCTGGAGCAGGCCATAAGCGACCTCAAAGAGCTGGCCGCCAAGCAGCCCCTTGACTCGGTGGCGTACGACCGGCTGGTGAGTGAGGTGAACCGGCACTACGAATACCTGATGAATCCGGGGCACGAGTTCGCCGTTCTGCGAGGCGGGCTGTTCCTGTGGTACTTCGGGTTCAACCCCAAGCAGATCCTCGTCAACCTCACGCAGCTCCCGCTCTTCACTTACCCCTACCTGGCTGACACCTACGGAGACCGCGCAACGGTTAGGGAGCTGTCCCGGGCTATCGCCCACATCTCCAAGCCGAGCCGCTACATGGAGAACCTCTCCGACGTGGCGGACGCGGTCAGGCGAGCGGTGAAGGAAGGCTTCATCAACGAGAGCTATGCAACTGAGGTCTCGGCCTACGCCGAGCGGCAGCTCCTGACGAGGGCGCTGCCCTTGGACCTCGGAGATCGAGTCCTCAAACCTCTGCTCGATTGGGCCACGTACGGGTTCCGGCTTTCTGAGGAGTTCATGCGCCGAGTCACGTTCGTGGCGACGTACCGGCTGGCTGCCGCCAAGGGGGCGGGGCCGGAGGAGGCATTCCGCCTTGCCCGCAAGGCGGTGGACGATACGATGTTCGAGTACACCCGCCTTGCCCGGCCCCGCTTGATGCGAGGCATCGCCGCGCCCTTCTTCGTGTTCCGCATGTTCCTGCAGAACGCCCTCTACTACAGCTTCACGGGGAAGGAGGGGCAGTTCAGTCTCAAGAGCAAGGGTGGGTGGCGGTATTGGCTTGGGATGGGCCTGTTAGGAGGCCTCGCCGGTCTGCCTTTCGCCAAGAACATCGCGGACCTGTTGAAGCTTCTGCTGACGAAGGCCAAGGAGCTTCTCGGCTCGGAAAACCCCTACACAGACCTACTCCTCCTGATCCGGCGCTTCCTCGCCGAGCTGGGCACGAACCCCGACTATCTGGTGGACGGGTTGTCCAAGTACTCGCTGGGCCTTGTAGCCTCGGAGCGCCTCTTCGGCGTGCCCTTCCCGGCCTTCAACATAGCACCCTCCATTCAGATGGGCTACGTCCTGCCCACAGAGCCGCTGGTTGCAGGACTGCTCGGTGAGAGGGAGTGGAAGGAGGCCGTGCTGGGGATGATCCTGGAGACAGCCGGTGCCGGTGCCTCCACCATGACCACCATGGCCAAGGCCATGATGACCCACGGGTCGGACTCCCTCTACACGCTGCGCGTCGCGGCCCCCGCCGTCGTGCGGAACATAGCCCGGGCAGCGGAGTACCTGAGCCTCGGCGCAGCCACGGATTCCCACGGCAGGGTCATCGTCAAGTTCGACCTGCACAACCCGGGTCACATCGCAGAGATCGTAGGGCAGGCCCTGGGCTTCCAGCCCACTCGGGTGGCGGTAGAGGCGGAGCGGAACATTGTGCTGAATGACATGGTCCGCTACTACACCGGCCGTAGATCGGCCATCCTTTCCGCCTACACTCGTGCGATTGCCACAAAGGACCGAGAGGCAGCCGCAGACGCCCGGCGGGAAATTGTGGAGTTCAACCGCACTGCGCCGAGGGAGTTCCGGATCACGGCTCGGGAGCTGGCCGAGTCCCTCCGCACCCGGGTGAAGAACACCCAGCTCCGCCTCCGCGGCTACCCGCTCTCTAAGGAACTTGTTCCCCTTGCTCGGGAGCTGAGGCAGGCGTACCCACCAGTATCCGCCCCCCGTCAGCCCACTCCACAATAAGGCCTGCCCGAAGGGCGGACTCCAGGATCTTCTGAAAGTCCTGAAAGCTCGTTCCGTAGCGGGAGAAGTAGGCCCTGTAGAGGACCGAGAGGGGCATCGGGCCGCGCTTGGCCACAAGGTCCACTAACCGGCTGGTCTGCTCGCCCTCCGACGTGAACACCATCATGCGGTGGACCTCGAACATGCCCGCTTCGATCTCATCAAGGTACCGCACGGCCCGTTGCAGGTCACTTGCCTCGATGACCATGGAGTCGGAGCGGGAAGCGGACAGGACCATAGCCAACTTGTGGGCGTGGGTCTGCTTCCGGGCAAGGTATCCTTGCCACTCGGTGGTCTGCGCAGACTGCAACTCGTGGTAGAGCTTCTCATACCACTTCGTGCCCCACTCAATGGCCTCCGGCGTTAGTTGGAACTCTCCCTTGAGAAGGGAGATTCTCTCTAGATCGCTCAGCAGATCCTCCCTCCGAACCCTGTGCTGAACCTTGGCGAAGTGCTCCTTGGGATAGGCAATAAGCTGGCGCTTCCGGTCCGCGTACACGAACACCGTCCGCGCGACGAAGCCTCCGGCGAGCAGGCTTGTCGGCAGGTTGTCCGACAACCAAGCCGGCGTCGTGGCCGCGATGATATTCACCCACGGGTTGCCCAGCACGGCAGAGCCGAAGTGGGCTGTCGCCTTGGACCAGGTCCTCCTTCCGTCCCACAGATCGCACAGCACGTCAATCATCTGCGGGTCGTGGAAGTTGACAAGGGTCCCAAGCTCGGAGGTGCAGTATGTCACGCAGGACATCTGCATCCACGACCCGTCAGGCATCTGAACGGCTTCCGCCGCCTCTACGTGGATCTTGATCATGGCTTGCCATGTGGCCGCACTGGGGCCAAGCCGGATGGTTCCCAGATCAGCGAGCAACTGCTCACCGATGCCGATGGCGCTGGACTTCGTCGCGACACCGGGCGGGGCGACGAGGCAGATGTAGAAGTTGGGGGTCCACTCGAAGAAGACCTGGTTGATGTAGACCTTACGGCGGAGCACCGCAGCGATGGTGCCGACACCCACCCAGAAGTGGAATACAGTGGGGGCCTCCGTAGGCCCTGTAAACTCCAGGTACGCTTCGAGCCATCCCTTGAACTTTCTCATTGCAGTTCATTTCTTCATCTCTGATTGGCGAAGGCCATACTTGACGTCTACGGGGATCACAAGCGGGTCCGGGTACGGAACCACTACGGACATGCAGCGCTTCACCACCTCCAAGGCCTCCCGGAGGCGGGCCTCCGGCGCTTGAAGCAGGAGGGCGTCGTGCCAGTGAGCCAGAGGCTGAATGTCAAGCCGCCGAGCCTCAGGGTCTCGCTCGATGTTTAGAAGCCCGAGGTTCGTGCAGATGGCCACGGTGGACTGGGGAATCCAGGCGAGAGCCTCCGTAAGCGCATCCTCAGGCCGGTCGAAGATGATCAGCTCGTAACCGAACCGGTTCCGGACTCGGCGATTCTCCCTGATCTCCCGATCAATGCGCTCGTGCCACTGCAGGATCTTCGGATGCTCCGCGAACCACCGGTTCCGGCACTGGGTGGCCCAGGCCACGGAGATGCGCAGGGTCTTGGCCACCGTGCGCGGCTTCGCCCCGTAGTTGACCATGTGGACGAACTGCTTCGCGAAGTCGCGGTTCGTCCCGATGACCTTGGCGTTGGCCTCGTGGATGTCCTCGTGGCGGATGAGGTGCTTCAGCACTTCGTCATCCGCCTCCCACACTACCACGTACAGGTCCGCGCGCTCAAGGTCCGCTTCGATGAGGACGTAGCCGGGATCGGGCACGATTAGTGCCCTGGGTGAGCCGACTTCATCGGGGATGGAGGCCTTGCCCTTCGCCCCAGGTTTGGGGATGTTCTGCAAATTGGTGCCCCACCCCAAAGGGTTCCGGCTTGACGAGAAGCGGAAGGTGGCGGTGCCAGCCGGGTTGAAGCTGCAATAGAGCCGGTCCAGGGGTCCGGGAGCCTGAAGCAGGCCCGAGCGCATGCTCCGCACGGAGCGGGCCTCCCGAATGGCCCGGATGGCCGGGGCTAGAAGCGGCTCCGTCCGTGCAAGCTCATCAAGGGCTTCGTCTCCCACCGAGGGATTCTTGGTCTTCCTGTCTAGAGGGAGGCGAAGCCCGAAGTCCTCTGCGAAGAGCTTGTGGAGCTGGCCGCCTTGACGGGTGGCCCAGGGGTCCACATCGTGGCCGAACAGTTGTCGGAGGTAGGCAAGGCGATCAGAGATCGCCTTCACAGCCGCCGTGGACATGCGCTGACGCTCCTCCACGTCCACGGGGAGGCCCCGCAGCTCCATCTTGAGCACGGGGGCGAAAAGACCCATCTGGATAGAGAGCTGCCGGTGGAGCTGCCGCGCATCCACGATGCGGTAAAGGGCTTCCGCCACCTGGAGGGTGTAGAGACAGTCAAGGCAGTTGTAGCGGCGCAAGGCCTGCTGTTCCAGCAAGGCCGTAGGCCAGTCCTTCTTCTCCTCCTCACCGCCGTAGCGCTCGTGCTTCCAGAAGGTGTACCAGTCGCAGTAGAGGGAAGCGCAATAAGCGAGGCTCTTCTTGGTGCCGGGGAAGCACAGATGGTGCGCCAGCATCGTGTCCAGCTTCGGCGTCAGCCGGATGGCAAAGAGCCAGGCAAGCCAGAAGGCGTCGTAGAGCAGGTTATGGCCCACCACGCGCCCGGAGCTGCACAGCTCGCGAAGCGACAGGAGGAGCTGAAGCTCCTCCCCCTCGCTCCACCGGCTGACGCTGTCATGAACCAAGGGGATGGACATGGCTTCATGGCCGAAGGCCAGTCCGATGCAAAGGATCTGGCCGCTGCCCGTCTCAAGGTCGAGGGACACCATGGACTGGTGCTTGCATTCCTCGATGAACTCAAGGGCTTCATCGAAGGAGGGGTCCACGTAAGTGGACCATGCGGGAGGCCGGCGCTCGCCTGTAGTGAGCCACAGCGCCCGCTTCATGTCCACGATCACGTCCTTGCGGTCGGACCACTGGCGCAGGATCGCTGCCGGGTGGTAGGTAGGAACGACGTACGTTCCTTCTTCGAAGGGAAGAATGGAGCCTCGCCAAGTGCCGATGCCGCTGCGGCCTGTCAAGGCCCACAGGGCGACGTCGCCCAAGGCGAGGACCACCTTGGGTTTGTGGGTGCGGATCTCCGCAAGAAGGTCCTCTACATCTAGAAACTGGTCCGCCCGAACCCACCTCCCATGGAACTGGACAGCGTCCGGCCACGGCGCGCGCTTGCGCTTCGCTACGAAGTGGGAGATGTCGTTGTTCGGCGGACGGGTCTTGAAGACGTTCGAGACTCTGCACGAAGTGCGGACGATCCCGGCCTGGTGCAGCATGTTCGTCAGCTCCCGCCCGGAGGAGCCAACGAACGGGCGGCCCTGAAGCTCTTCCTCAACTCCCGGGGCCTCGCCCACGACCCAGACGGGGCTGTCTAGAGGACCCTCAAACGGTACCTTCATCTCACCCGCTCCTGTTCAATCTGCTTGAGGCGCTCCAAGACCATGGCCGCTGCCTCCGAGTCCGTGTCAAAGCCGTAGGCCTTCAGGCCCAGGCGGTTCGCGGCCCCGAAGATGGGACCGGAGCCGCAGAAGGGGTCGCAGACCACACTTGCGGGATAGGCGCTGCGCCTTAGAAGCTCCACGTACAACTCTGTGGGCTTCTGGGCTGAGCCCACGCTTGGGCACAGAATCACGTCCGGCCCTATGTTGACAAGAGACCTCGCTCCACGCACCGCAAACAGGATCGGCTCGTAGGCATCTACATGTCCAACCGTGTATTTCGACTGCGCTCCTTCGCGCACCCAGATGAAGGGCTTCGCCCAAACCTTCCATCCGGCTTTCTCCATCAGCTCCGCAAGATCAGCAAAGCGGCGAGTGGTGCAAAACACGTAGGCGTGGGCCGACGGCCCCTTCTCGGCCATGAGCTGCGCCACCTCGCTCAGAAGGGGCGAAATGTGCCTCCAGTTGTCCGGAGGCCAGGCCTCCCAGAAGCTGTGCTTCCTCGCGTGGTAGGGCGGATCCACGATGTAGACGTCTACCGGCTCTTCAAGGGCTTTCAGCCCCTCCCGCGCGTCCACCTGTCGGAACACGAGCTTGTTCGCTAGCGGGCTGTCGGGGTCTCTCTTGGCGATAGCCTGACGGAGCTGAAGCTCCGCCACCCGGCAAAGCCGCTTCAAGGCCTCCCTCTGGCTTGGAGCGCGGGCAATCTCGGGATGGGACAGGTAGCGGTTCAGGATCACCGCCTGCCTCACCGTGGGCACAGAGGCCTTCACCCCCTTCTCCGAAAGCAGCTCGGCGGTGTCCTTCAAAGCCCAGTCCTCAGACTCCGCCCTCTTCATCTCGTGGATCGCGGCGATAGCCGCCACCTTCTCCTGCCACGGTAGGTCCACCCGACGCAGGTTCTCCTCCAGCTCCAGTGCGCGGACCTGAAGCTCGGAGCGGTCTACGACCAGAACCGGGGCGCAGCCCGGCGGAACCTCTGTATCCCCAAAGCGAACGGTCTTGCCCCGGCTGTAAAGCCGGTCAATCGCGCGCAGGCGGCGCTCGCCTGAGATGAGCCTCATGCCCTCTCTTCGCACCACGAGGGGATGAAGTAGGCCGTGCTCCAGGATGGACTCTGCTAGCTCCTGAAGCGGCTCTTCCTCAACCGTCTTGCGGAACCGGCTCGGCTCCACTTGGATTTCTGAGATCTTCACGAACTGCATCCGTGCCTCCTGAGATGGGGGTGGGGAGGTCCCCACCCCCTGAGCGCTAGACGGCATTCACCTGGGCGACGTCGTTGTAGACGTCCCCGGTCTCCGGGTCCACGCGGTGCGTGACTCGGATCCGGGCCACCTGGCCCTCCAGCATCTTTGGGGACCAGGGCCGCCCCGGGTCGTTCTGGCGCACGGCCTCGCGCAACCGGCCCAAGCGGATGTTCTTGGTCGGAGCGAGGTCCAGCGTGCCCTCAGGCGTCAGGTCCAAGAAGATGGACTGACGCACGGGGACGTTGGCTAGGTCCTTGTCCGACAGCGCGGGGCTGTCGGAGATGCGCCAGGTCACGTCCAAGATCACAGCCTGCGTGCCGTCATCTCGAGTGACCGCGCGGACGCGGACGCCGGTGATCCCGGCAATGTACTCGCCCTCCGGGACCACCGGGACGCGGGTGCTCATCGCACCCGTAACGGTAGCGTTGAGAAACGCGTTGGGATCGAACAGCATTGTTTCCTCCTATTTGGCGTTAGCTCCTCGCCACGCCTGGATGAGCGTGACGAAACTCGGTTGCAGGTTGTTGGACAACGGCAGATGGGAGGACCGAAGGTCCATCTTGGGGTCCGCTGTTGACCAGAAGAACTTGTCTCCCTCGCGCCGGGCGAGGATGATCTCGTCGAAGTTCACGCCGAGCACCGGGCCGAGCTTGCGGCCTAGGGTGTGGATCACGAACTTGGCCACGTTGCCGGCCATCTCGTCAAGCACGTACTCGATGTGGGCGGTGATGATGAGATGGCACTTCAGCGCCACCGCGAGGGTGTCAATGATGCGCTGCAGGTTGTCCATGGCAACGCCCCAATCGGGCTGCGACAGCACGGGCTTCGCCCCCACCACAAGGGCGCGGGCCATGCGGTTGAGGCCTGTGAGGCTGTCCACCACGAAGGCCCAGTCGGTGCCGAGCTGGCCGATGTCGCCCACACGACGCCCCTTGGCGTCCACGAAGTCGTTGCAGAGCTTGAGGAAGTCCAGCAACTGCGTCGAAGACGCATGGTCCACGCCCTTCATCTTCTGAAGGTCCGCGGGCGCAAGCAGGTTCAGCTTCTTACCCACGTCAATGAGCGTGGACCAGTCCGGGGCGTAGGGCGGTAGGTAGGTCCAGTAGAAGCGCTCGTGGTTCAGGTACTCCCGCAGCACGTTCTGCGGACTCGGCTCAGTGAAGAGCGCCGCGACCTTGAGGTCGAGAGACGGGTCAAGAAGGGTCCGCAGGGAATAGGTCTTGCCTACTCCCTGCGGGCCGCACAGGAAGACTTTCACTCCGTGCCGCTGCATGGCTTCGCCTCCAGAAGCTCTTTCTCGACAGACGACAGGTCCCTGCGCAAGCGCTTTCGCAGCTTCTCGATGCGGAGCGTGATGTCCTCCAACCTCGTGACCACATCTAGATCGAAATAGTAGTAGCTGATGTCGTCCACTGCCTCGTAGGCCTTCTCCAGCTTTTCAATCGCGGAGCGAAGCGCATCCCTCTCACGAAAGAGCTGATCGGTACCGGTGTACATCATTCCTCCTTAGTAACTACAACCGGGTTCCACTCCTGCACCTCGAAACCGCAGGCGGCTTCCCATCCGTGAGGCTCCTGAAGGACGCAGAGCTGACGGAACGGGCAGCCCCCATAGGAGGAGCAGGCGTCGCCCAGGTTCTGAGACCACAGGTTTCTCTCCACGGCATCGCGCAACTGCCGAGCCGTGAAGCACAACTCCTCGAACCAGCGCTCGATGCGCCAGTCGGCTACGCCGATTATGACGGTGCTGAAGTCTATAGCGGTCACCTGGAGCGCCACGCGGCGGACGAGAATCCACCTGGGATCGAAGCTCAACTGCCGGGCCGCCCAGACGTAGCCCCAGAACTGGCCCCGCAGCTCCCAAGAGCTGGTGTCTCGCTCTAGAGAGCGGCAGGTCTTCTCGTCCACGACCACGACGCCCAGCTCCGGATGCTCCCCGATGAGGTCAATGCGACCGGAGTAGAGCATCGGCGTGCCGTCGCTCCAGCTCAGGGGCAATTCAAGGGTGAAACTCACCTCGATCGTGGGCGTGCCATCCGCAAGGCGCAGGGGCACGGGGCTGTTGCCGTACCGGTCTAGGTAAGCGGCGTAAGCCGTCACCACGCGGTCCAGGGCTTTCGCCCGGTGCTTGTCGTCCACCGAGTCCAGCGTGTAGGCTGCCAAGAGGGCCTTCAGGCCCAGCTCCTCACTCCCTGTGCGGCGGTACTCCGCCAGCCCTGCGGCGAAAGCCCCGCCCGCGATCAGGTGGACGTTGGGCGCTCTCGGCGCTAAGCGGCGGGCGTAGCGCCAGTAGAAGCGGGCCGGGCAAGCCCGAAAGTCCCGGACTCCCGTGGAGTCCAAGAACTCGACCGGCTCAAAGGGCCTGCCCTTGATCATCGAAGATCTCCTCCAACTTCACCTTGGCGGACCTGCGCTTGGGCTTCGCCCCTACGAGGGCGGCCCGCGCCTTTCGAACCGCGGCGAGAGCCTGCCGCAGCTCTTCGAGCGGGACCTCCTCTCCGCGCAGGATTTTCGCTCGCGCTTCGGTGACCAAGGTCACAATGTCAAGTTCGTCATACATCGCAACAATCCTCCTTAAGCGTCGAAGCTGTTTCCTTGAGCCTTTTCGCTGTGCCGGCAGCGATAGCCGCCAACTGAAGCGACACATCCGGCTGCTCGCTGATCTGGTTCCAAACGTCGGCGAGCCACTCAGCAGACTCGATGATGTCCGCCAAGGCGAAACCGTCATCGTTGCCCAGGCAAGCCTCTTCGAGGTCCTTGTGCTCAGGCAGCGCCTTCTCAATGGTGTCTCCCAACTGCTGAGAGAGACAGTCAGCAGCGCCTACTAGACACTGGGCAACGTTTTCGGCAACCCACAGCATGATCTCGGATTTCAGTGTCATCGCTTGCTCCCTTCAAGGACCCTAAACGCCAACTTGCCCAGCCCGGCTTGCAGCAGCAGGACCGCGGCATCGCAGAGGTACTCGGCAACCTGCCGGTCCGTGACCTCTTCAGATCTCGTGTTGTAGAGCATCTCCAGCCTGGCCTGCCTAACCTCCCGGAGGATCTGTTCCAGCTCCTTCGAGGGAGCTAGAAAGGCTAGCTCGTCAAGCAGGGCGTAAGCCGCCTCAAGCAGGAGTCTGGCTCTTACCATGTTCACCTCCGGCAACCTGCTCAAGCCACAGCTCCAGCGCTTGGCGGCATGCCTCGCTCTTCATGCCGTAGCGCGGGCGCTGCAGGAGCGGATCGTAGAGCAGAAGCTCAACCTTGGCCGCCAGCTCGCCCGGCAGCCAAATGACCCAACGGACGGGGCTGTCGCCCCTGGGTGTGCGGCCTCGCGGCATCAGTTCACCTCCTTCGCAGCTTCGGGCGACTCCCAGTAGGCCACCGGATAGAGCCTACCCGACATCGGCTCCTGAATGAAGCCCTCCAAGGCCTCTAACAGGGTCTGAACTTGGCAGCTCGGGCCCACCTTAAGCGCACTTCGAGCACCGAACCAGAACGAGGTCAGGTCTACGTTCTGGTACACCACAATGTACCGGGCACCGTGTGCCAGCTTTCGGAGGTCCTCGCGGAACTCCGGAACGAACATCTCTTCCAGCTCTTGGAAGCTGGTTAGTTTCTTCACGTCAGTGGCCATAGGTCCTCCAAATGATCTCCTTGCACTCCGCCTTGAACTTGGAATCGTCCAAGCCCTCACAGGTGATCTGCCGGTCCTTCACTAGAACCTGAACGGTCCCCTTCACGGCTAGAGCGCAGGCTCCAATGAAGGCGTTCATATAGCTGTCAGCCTTGACGGTAATCCTCGCTTCACCGTCTAAGATCGGTACCTCGAACTTACCGTCCAAGGTTTCCACCCGGACTAAGTCGCTGAACACTGAAAGCTTGTTCGTGGAGGGGAAGCTTCCCCCGAAAGAGTTTGTTGTGACGATGTCAACTTTCATCTGTCCTCCTTCTAACATTCGTCCTCATAGTCCTCCCAAGCCCCGGCGTGCCACGCCTCGTCAATGGCCCGGGCGAGCCGCTCCTCGTCCTGGGTCTCGAGAATGCGCAAGGCCTCTTCGAGGCCCCAGTAGTCGAGAAACGCCAGGGCGTCGTTCTCCGACGGCTTGCAGTAGTCCGGATGGCAGTACGGCCCTAGCTCCGCCAGCTTGATGGCGCGAGCCAGGTAGTGGATCAACTCGCGCTCGTTGCGGATTTCGAGCTTCTCAGACAGCATGTAAGTCCCTCTATTTAACTTGAAGTATGTGGGGAAGCATAAGTCTTGCAATGCTTTCCACGACCGGAACGACAACCGCGTTACCAAACTGCCGATAAGCCCGGGTGTCCGAAACCGGAATCCGGAACAGCCTCCTTCCGGGTCCGTCGAAACCCATCAACCTTGCGCATTCCCGCGGCGTCAGCTTGCGCGGGGGCTTTCCGTCCTGCCGGATCAGGATCTCGGCACCGTCATAGCAGTAGCGCGCTAACAGCGTCCTTGCTACGTCATCCGGTCCGAAGAGACCGTACCCGAAGCCGTTGCCCTTTTGCCTGTGCCTCTCTTTGTGATTTATCAAGCAGGACCATAACTTCTCGCTCAGCGTGTACTTGGCGGCGACCTTGGCTGTGGGGCCCTCGGTGTACGGAGGCTCCGGCTCCTCAGTGCCGTCCTCCGGATGCAGAATCGAGCGGAGCCGCGGCCCTTTGTCCGGGTCGGGGACCTGTAGGTCCTTGAAAGAGAAACCGGTATCGGCTCGGAAGCCTGCGATGAAAATGCGCTCCCTGCGCTGAGGGACCCACCCTCTAGCGTTGATGATCCGCCAATCGACGTGGTAGCCGAGCTCCTCCGTCAGGGTCTGCATGATGATCTTGAACGTTCTCCCTTGGTCATGACGGACTAGGTTCTTGACGTTCTCCAGGAGGAATGCCGCCGGGCGATGGGAAGCTAGAATGCGGGCGATTTCGAAAAACAGCGTACCCTGGGTTTGGCAACGGAACCCGTGCGGTCGTCCCAATGCGTTTCTCGCGGACACCCCGGCAACGGAAAAAGGCTGGCACGGGAATCCCGCCAACAGCACGTCATGCTCGGGAATCTCGCCCTCGGAAACATGACGGATATCTCCGCGGACCGGATGGTCAACGGCGAAGTTTGCACAGTAGGTTTGTTGACACCACGGGTCCCACTCTGAAGTAAAGACGCAGCGTCCTCCCACCGCCTCGAAGCCCATTCGCATCCCTCCTATTCCGGCAAACAGGTCAATGAACCTCAAGCCGGTGCCGGGCTTTTCAGACGCCATCCTGCTCCTCCTTGGACTTCAAGAGACCATGCAGCCTCTGCGCGGACACTAGAAGCTGGTAGGAGTTCGCTTCTAGAGCCAAGCGGTCGCCTTCCCAAAGGTCGATGGACTCCACGTATGTCAGGATCTCCGCTAAGAGGCTGTCCACAGTGGGTCGAAGGTCAGAGACAGCGATTTCGACCGCGGCCTGGAAGAACTTCGAATCCGGTTTTTCGATGAGCCTGAGGCACTCCTCGTGCCCCCAGAACTCATAGACGGCCTCGGCGTCCTCGAGCGAGGCCTCCGGCCCCATGGCTGCCTGCAGGGCCTTGATGATGTCGTCACTCGTGCGGTCCATAAGCCCTCCTCATGATTTCCTCGAACACGACCACTGTCGCTAGGCCGTACGCGTGGTCGAACGGCAACTCAGTCACCTGCCCGTCGGCGGTCTCGATGCGAACGCGCTTCGGCTCGATTCCGAGCCGGAGCACGTCCTCGAACCTGAAGGTTTGAAAGTTGCAGACCACGCGGACCTTCATCGTGACCCTCTCCGAGCTAGCTCGCGGTCAATGATCACGGACGGCGTGTCCGTGCCCAGTCCGCGCCGCTGAGCCTCATGTTCTAGGAAACGCTCGTCGGCCTGCTCCGGCGGGAATCCGTGGTGATAAACCTGACAGATCCACAGCTCGATGCCTCGAAGGGCTTCTCCGAAGCACCGCCACGCGTCGCTCTCGAAACTGTCCGTGTCGGCCTGTTTCCGGGCTTCGTAGTAGGTGTCGAGCGCGGCATCCACCAAGATGCTACGCGCTACATGCTCTCTCACCGAATTGGGGTCCATGTTTCCTCCTAACGCGTACGCTCTCGCTCGTTCTTCTCAGGCTCGGCGAGCCGAACAACCCAAGTGGTCATCGAGAACCCGTCCACGTCTCGCGCCTTGACGGCGATGCGCCCGTGCGCCTCAACGTGGATGTTGAGGTTCGCGTTGACGTAAAGCTCAACGTCGTTCGTGCCCAGGAGAACGCCGTTGGGCGCTAAGACTCGGATTTCCACACTGCCGGGTTCTACGGGCACCTGAATGTCCGTGGATCCGACCGCCAGCGAAATTACGTCGGGCGCGACTTCAACCCGCCTGGCGGAGTATACCCAGCCATTAATAGGTCCATTGTTATTGATTGTCACGTGCATAGGTCCTCCTTACATCTAGGTGGGCGGAGGCCGGTTACCCCCGCCGGGACTTCTCCTTCTCCTCTTCCGCGCCGCTGCCGTCGAAGGTTACAAGCGGCGCGTTCACTGAGAACCACTTATCTGTGGGCATGTCTACGTGGACACGCCCCATGCCGGTCACCTTCACCCTCAAGTCACCGTGCATCGTGATGCCGCCGTCAGCGGTCCGGATGACGAGGCCTTGAGGGGCTTCGACGGTTGCCAACCACTTGCCGGCTTCCACCGACATCGTGAAGGCGTCGCTGGGCGTGACAACCTCAGCACACGCCCTGTCCACTCGCAGCAGCTTGACGTTGGTAAAGATGCCGGAAATCCGGCTATCAGAGACCACTTGAACCGTCATCCTTCACACCTCCTGAGCAAGCGCACCCGCCTGAAGGCCCACGTGCCCGTGGGCCAGCTACCGAAGCCGCCCAGGCGGATTTCGTCTGCGACCGGCCGGAGGCAGGGGTGCCCCCATAGCCACTTGACCGCGTTTACCATATCGGTGCAGGCCACCCGGAGGCCCGGGAGCTGGACCGACTCCTTCGCCTCGCACTCCCAGACCTCATAGCGGTTGTGCGTCTTGGCGCGAAGCCTCTGAGCGAAGCCGTCGGCGGATGCCCGGCTCCAGAAGACCAACAGCCCGCCCACCGGGGCCTCGGCCCACTCGCCGGGCTTGTACTCAACCAGGAGCTCAGGGTGGTCCATAAGGCAGGACACGAGCGTGCCTTGCTCGGTCCTGCGGACCACCTTGTAAACCAGCACTAATCCTGGATCCATCGCTGCAGGTCCTCCCTCGTCACGTAACCCAGCAGCCGCGCGGACGTGACGTGGATGCGGCGGCCTGTGGCTAGGTCTTCGGCCTCGAACACGTCGAGGCGGCCGCGACGCCAAGGCATGCGGGCGGTGACCCGCACGATGACGAGGTCACCGTCCACTTGGGCGAGGTATTTCTGTCCGACTACTACTTCTGCTTGTCGCATTAGTACTTCTCCAACGGAAGCGGGCGCGGGATGCCTCGCACGATGCGCGACCCCGGCGCGGCCCGCCGCAGGATAGTAATGGCGTCTGCAGGGGTACAATCGGGGTAGTACCCCCACTCCGCCGTCAACTCCCAGCCGTCCGGGCCGCATTGCTGCGGCCTCATGAGAGTGGCTTCGCCGGCGTCGTTCAGCTCGACCACAGCGGCGATGCAACCGCCGCGGATTGCTGACCATGTACCGGCCTTGGATTTCGCCATGCGTCCTCCGAAAACAAAGAGGGCGGGCCTAGCGCCCGCCCTGGGGGAAAAACACGTGGTCGCCCCGTCCGGCGAGTTCCTCGCCGGAGGCGAGGCGGACCAAAAAGTACTCGATCCGCGCGCCCTGAGGGAGCTCCGTTGCGCCCTCAGGGAGGCGGGGCCCAATGTACTGGGCCACGAGAGTGAGCTCGTCACCTAGGGTGACGGAGCGCCGGTCGGCGGCTAGCTCGACACCGAGCTGCGCGCCGACCAGCCGGGCGGTGTCCGCGTGCCCGATGGCGGACACAACCGTGTCCGCCTCGCGGACGAGCCGTTGAGCCTCTTCGAGGCTCAAGCGGCGGAAGATGATGCCGCCGGAAGTGCAACCCGGCGGGAGCATGTTGAGGGAGAGCGCGTTGGCGATGATCACCGGGAACCCTCCTGTTTCAACAACCTTTGCTCGATCTCGTCCAGTTCATGGCTGGTGAACCAGCCAGTGAGCGGAATGGTTCGCACCAGCCGTCCCTCCACGTACGACTGGGAGACCGTAGAGTGGTCTCCTAGGCGGGTGTAGAATCCAATGTACGACCGCCCATCACGGGTTTCCCCGCGGTAGGCGATCTCGACCACTTCGGCTGCCCTGCCGAAGCAGTCAATGGCGAGGTCTCCCGGTTTGAGGTACTCGATCACCCCCCTGTCGGGGATGAACAGAACCGGGCAATCGGGACTGGCCAGCCTCTCCTCAATTGACTGCTTGCTCATGGGTCCTCCTTCCTTCTATTCTCATTATAGCACATCTTGGCGCTGAGAAACGCCAAGATGAAACCACTTTAACATTAAAGGTCCTTCACCTTCCCCTCCCGGCGCAGCCACTCGCGCAGCGGCTTGCCGTCTAGCAGCGCCTCGTCCAGCCAGTCCCAACGGTCACCGTACAGCTTCAGGATCGGGCCATCTACAGAGACCACGAACGTCTCAGCGGTCGCTGCCAGTTCAGGCTCTAAGCCCTGGTACTCGGCAGCGCGCTGCAAGTTGCGCCAAGCGTACAGCATGAAGCGGAACTTCGATGCAACGTGGGGAGACTCGAAGCGGATCGAAACTTGGCCTTCAGCCCTGAGTTTGCGCAGCAGATACACGATCTGCTGCTCCGGGAACTGTATGCGGTCTTTCCTTCTGAGCATGCTCCAACCTCCATCGTGGACACAGCCCGAGCGCGGGCGGCCCCCTGAATTATAGCACATCTGTAGCCTGCAGCGCAAGCCCCAAAGTGAAGGGGTGCGCTGCAACTATTGATTACCATTGCTACCCATTACTGCCCATCTGATCCGCCTGCGGCTGGTAGAGGCCACTGGAGGCCACTAGAGGCCACTAGAGGCCATTAAGGCCAATTTCCAGGACCCCCGGCCTATCCGTCGTGGGTTAAATGATGGTGCCATTCTTAATGGTGCTATCTATATGTGGGTATTATTAAAAAAAATTAATGTTATAGAACTATATATAGGGATGGCACCATTATAAATACAATGGAACCATATAGAACCCACGACAGATACCCCCAGGTCCCTGAAAATTGGCCGCTATGGCCTCTACCGGCCTCCACTGGCCTCTACTGGCCTCCGCTGGCCGCAGTCAGGCTGGTATCAGCCGCAATTGGCCGCAATCCGGTTAGTGACCACTAGGTTAGTGACCACTAACCTGCGTTTTCGCTCGAGGTTTTCGACTTGTAAGTGCTTGAAAACAAAAAGGGGAGGGTAGGATGCTGTCACCCTACCCTCCCACCGGCGGTTACTCAGTAGACGCTTGCTCGATCCAGACCATCACTCCTAGCACGTCGAGGGATCCCTTGCCATCGCTGCTAATCCGTACTTGACCTTCTACTGTTTGAATGTACAGTGTAGAATCCGCTGGAAGCCGGATCTTGAAGGATCCCCACGATGCCAATGCAGCCTGCTCGGGGATCCTAACCTCAAGCTCGATGCTTCCCGGCTTGAATGGAATCGTGTAGTTAAGCCTATCGCTTTCAACGATCAGCAAGTTGCAGCCGATCCCAACACGATTCGCGTTCAGGATCGTGCCTCGAATGGAATTGGTACTCCTGATTGTAACGTGCATGGACACCTTCCCTCAAAGCGGTTACTCGGCCTCCGCCTCTTTCAGGCAGAGCGCCTTGTACTGCCAAACCTTCACACAAAACGCATCCCTGTGTGCCTTAACCTCAAGGCACCCATCGTGGAACGAACGAATGCCCAAGCTGGAAGGTATCCGGAGCTCGTACTTGCCTTCCAGGGTCAGGGTAACCCCTTGCGGGGCATATACCCAGACCTGGATTTCCAGGTCTCCGGGGTTGAACGGAAGGGAGATATCCACCCCGTCCCCTTCAATGACCAAAGTGTCAAACCGGATCTCGATCCGATCTGCGGAGAGGATCTCTCCGCAGACCCAGTTTGTAGTCCCAATTCTAACCTTCATCAGTTTTTCCCTCCCAGTACGCCACAGGGTACTGCCGTTGAGACGGCAGATCCCCAAGCCAGATCTGTAGCGCCTGCTCCAGCGTCTCGACAGAGCATCCCGGCCCGACCTTGAGGGCGGTTCGGTGACCGGACCTAGATGACCACATGTCGAGAACCTCGTACACCACGATGTACTGTGCATCGCGCGCTAGCTGCTCTAGCGCATCGTGCACGCTCGAGTGAAACAGGGATTTCAGTTCTTCCATGCTCTCAAGCTTTTTCGCTCTCGTCACCATATTCCCTCCAAAACAAAAATGGGGCGGGCCGAAGCCCGCCCCAGGCGCTGGTCACTGCTCGTTGTCTAGTGCGGCGTCCACCGCCGCCTGGATATCCTCCGCGCTCACTTCCATGAGCGCGGAGATCATACCGCGCATCTGACTGGCCTTGAAAGGCCAGTGCGTCCACAGGATACTGTCGCCTCGAATGGGATGATCCGGAAGGGTCTTCCCCCACCCTTCCGATACGTGAGCCACGTGAACACGTGGCCAGATCGGATCCCCAAACGGGGTGTTCCGCTCTGCCACGATTCGGAAGTCACCCTTCCGCATCTCCACACGCGCTACCCTCTGGCCCGAGACGCTCTCCGCGTCTCGAGCGTTCTCGGTGATCAGTTGGCAGATCTGCTCTGCTAGCTGGTTGGCGGTATCTTTCAAATCCCGCCAGGCTTCCGCCGGCGGCTTCTCGATTCTGACGAGCTTGTACGCCTGCATGGTAACCTCCTAACTCCATTATATCACAATTTGGTGCACCATGAAGCAATTTTAATGTTAAATCTGCGCATGCAGGCTTGCTGCACACTCCCTGCCGCCACCCCGCGCTCCTGCCGCACACTGCCTGCGCGCTCTACCGCACCCCAGGCATGCTGCCGCCTGCGCTACCGTGCACTCCCGCATCCCTAACGCACGAAGTGCGCACGCCTGTGGCGCAAGCCGCGCACTCGCTGCGCCTGTACCTATGCCCTGCTCGCACTGCGCACGAAGTGCGCACACTTCCCCTACCACCGGCATCCGCGCTCTTCCCGGACCCAATCCCCCCATACAGGCCTCGGCGTCGCGCGTCCCCTTCCCCCACCCTCCGCTACCCCGGTTCCAATTAATGACACCATCTAATCACCCCTCTTGACAGGTCCTTGCGGACTGGGGTACACTGTGGCTGAGATGGGGCCGAAGGCCCAGGCCGTACTGCATTGGTACCTCCTGAACCCGGAGGGGCGGGTTCGCGACTGTGCGAAGGCCCTGGGCTTGCGCCCGGGCTGGGTGGCGCAGCTCGTGCAGAGTGACAGCTTCAAGGCCGAGTACGCGGCCCGCGCGCGTGAGTTGGGGGCGGAGTCGGTCCTGAGCCTGAAGGCTCGTCTTGAGGCCCTCCGGCTCCTTGCCGCGGAGCGAGCTGAGGAGCTTCTGGTGAAGGGCGAGCTGAGTGAGCGCGCGGTCATGGACCTCCTGAAGTCCGGGCCGGAACCGGCCCCGGTGCAGCCTCAGTTGCACTTCCACGTCACCGCAACGGAGCTGATGGAGGCCCGCAAGATCGCTGAGCAGTACCGGGAGTCCTTGCCGAGGAAAGATGAAAGACTCCTCCCTGTCGGATCTGGTGAAGGCGTGCGCGGTTGACCCCCTGTTGTTCTGTCGCACGTTCTTCAAGGGGACGTTCCGCCAGCCCTCGCCGCCGTTCCACGCAGAGGTGTTCAAGATCCTTGAGGACCCGCAGCACCGCCGTGTCGCGCTGGAGATGTTCCGCGGCGCGGCGAAGACGACCATTCTGCGGGCCTATGTGGCGAAGCGCCTCGTGTACGGTGTCTCGCGCACCGTGCTGTTTGTGGGCCTCAGCCAGGAGCACGCCAAGGCTTCGCTGAACTGGCTTCGCACCCAGGTCGAGTTCAACCGCTTCTGGACCACGGTGTTCGGCGTGGAGAAGGGGCGGCGATGGACTGAGGACGTGATGGAGATCCACCTCAGACCGTTCGGTCATCGGGCCACGGTGATGGCCCTCGGCATCACCGGCCAGATCCGCGGCATCAACATAGGGGACTATCGTCCCGACCTGATCGTCGTAGACGACCCCATGAACGAAGAGACCGCGGCCACGCCCGAGCAGCGCCGCAAGATCGAGGACCTCGTCTTCGGCGCGCTGGACAAGAGCCTCGCGCCGGAGACCGAATGTCCGGATGCCAAGATCGTGATCCTGGCCACCTCCCTGCACGAGGACGACCTGATCAACAACTGCCACCGGGACCCGGCCTGGGCCTCGCGCAAGTTCGGTATCTTCGATGAGAGCGGCGAGAGCCGGTGGCCTGAGAGGTTTCCTACGGAGACCCTCAAGGCGGAGAAGGAGGCGCACATGCGCCGGGGCCAGCACTACCTCCGCCTGTGGCTCCGCGAGATGGAGTGCACCGCCGTGGGCGAGGAAGGCTCCCGCTTCCGTTTGGAGTGGCTCCGGTACTGGGAGGCGCTGCCCGAGGACCTTATCACCGTGATGGGCATTGACCCGGTGCCGCCCGTCACAGACGCTCAGATGGAGAAGGGTCTCGGTGATCGAGACTACGAAGTTCTGGCCGTTGTCGGCTTCAGCAAGGCCGGCTACTTCCTCCTCGACTACTCCATGTCACGCGGCCACACACCGGAGTGGACCGTGACGGAGTTCTTCCGTCTCCTTGACAAGTGGAGGCCCCTCAAGGTCCGGGTGGAGGGTGTCGCTTACCAGCGCACCCTCCGCTGGATCTTGGAGAACGCGATGCGGAACCGTGGGCGGTACGTGCAGATTGACAGCCCTTCGGACCGGCGCAGCAAGGTCCACCGTGTGGACCAGGCCCTGTCAGGAATTGCTTCACAAGGGCGGTTATTCGTTCACCATGCTCACAGGGAGTTCATCGAGCAATTCGGCGTCTTCCCGCAAGGGAAGCACGACGACGTCATTGACGCCGTGGCGCGGGCCGTAGAGGCCGCGCAGGAGCTGGCGCTGCCGGAGGTCGCGTCCCTCTACGAAGTAGCGCCGGTAGAGGAGTTCGCAGGGTGGGCACCGTAATTCCTTACGATTCGGAGAAGCACCGGCTCCTTCTAGACGCCCTGACGGAGCGCTACATGGCCTCGCGCCGCAAGATGGCCGACCGCTATGCTGCGTGGCGCAAGGCGGAGGAGCACTTCAAGGCCTACATCCCGGAGACCGAGGCCGAGGCTCAACGCAGAGCCAAGCGGGAGGCGGGCAAGCCGCAGTACCGCACGCTGTTCATCCCTTACAGCTACGCCATGGCGATGGCCGCCCACACTTACCTCTCGTCGGTGTTTCTGGCTCGCTCGCCCATCTTCCAGTACGTAGGACGGCACGGCCAGGCCGAGGCCCAGACCCAAGCCGTGGAGGCCATCGTTGACTATCAGGTGCACGTGGGCCGCATGCTGGTTCCCCTCTACGTCTGGCTCATGGACCTGGTGAAGTACGGCGTGGGCGTCGTCTGCAACTACTGGGCTGTAGAGCAGACCGGCGTCCGCCGTCGCGTGGAGGTCCCGCGGGAGTTCATGGGAATCCCGATCCCCGGGACCCGGCGCGAGGAGGAGGTCTACGACCTGATCACGACGTACGAGGGCAACAAGCTGATCAACGTAAGCCCGTACGACTTCATCGTGGACCCGGGCGTGTCCCTCACGAACTTCCAGAGTGGAGAGTTCTGTGGTCGGCGCGTGATCGTGGGCTGGAACGAGATCTTGCGCCGCTCCGAGTCCGGTGAATACTTCAACGTGGACCAGATCTCTCGAGGCATGGCTGACTACACGGGTCGGGAGGAGCGGTTCCCGCAGGACCTCCCAGAGGAGGTGGACGAATGGCGCATGTCCATGCACTTCGACGAGAGGAGCCGCACGCCGAGCCGGGTCCGCCTGTGGGAGATCGTTTGGGAGCTGTCGCCGGCCGAGTGGAACCTGGGAGACCAAGTGTGGCCTGAGAAGTGGGTCTTCACGGTGGCCGAGGGCCGGGTGATCATTGGGGCGAGGCCCCTAGGCCTCTCACACGGCCGGTTCCCGTACTTCGTACAGACCTATGAGTTCGACGGCTACAGCCACAGCTCCCGGGGCATGCTTGAAATCACCGCCCCGCTGTCGGACGTCTTGAACTGGCTGATTGACAGCCGCATGGCGAACGTTCGCCAGATGCTCAACAACCAACTGATCGTAGATCCCTCGAAGATCAATGTGGCGCAGCTGGAGCGCGGTCCGGGCTTCATCGCCCAGTTGCTGCCTACAGCCTACGGCACCGATCCGCGGACGGCGTTCGCCCAGGTGTCCATTGCGGACGTCACGGTGACTCACTTTCAGGACGTGAAGCTCCTGATGGAGCTGATCCAGCGGGTTACGGGCGTGACCGACAACATGATGGGTGTGGTGTACCCCGGCGGGCGCAAGACCGCGACGGAGGTCCGCACAGCTACCTCCTTCGGCATCAACCGCTTGAAGGTCCTAGCCGAGTTCTGCTCCGTCATCGGCTGGGAGCCGCTGGCTCAGGTCCTGCTTCAAAACAGCCAGGAGATGTACACCGAGCCGATCAAGGTGCGGCTTGCCGGGGATCTGGCCCGCCGGACCGGGCTGCCCCAGGTGGTTGAAGTTCGGCCCGAGGACATTGCGGGGTTCTATGATTTCGTGCCCGTAGATGGTACAATGCCTATAGACCGGGTGGCGCAAGCCATGCTCTGGCGGGAGCTTCTCGCCACCATGACGCAGGTGCCTGAGGTGATTGCCAAATACGACATCGCGGGGATCTTCTCTTGGGTGGCCCAGCTTGCCGGGCTGCGTAACATCACGCAGTTCGAGCTGCGTCCTGATGAGATAGTTGCGAAGCAGGCCCAGTTGGGCAACTTGGTCCCCGCAGGAGGTAGACGTGAGGCCGGAGGATCTCAAGCGCAAGGAAGAGCTGTTCGCGAAGAAGCGGGCGCTCCAATCCTTGCTGGAATCCCCGGGCTGGGGCCTCTTTCTTGACGCCCTGGACCGGGTGATCTTGGCACGGAGGTTGCAGGTGTTCGGTGAGCCGCTTGACTCCCTTGACTCCATCGTGCGCCTCGTGCGCACGAAGGGTGAGGTTGGCGGCCTTATGGTCTCGAAAGAGATCCCCCGTGC
>Ga0308411_10000139_pt1 | contig 42585 bp, 39 predicted proteins | sample HotsprottomLayer_2_FD_203530 | JGI IMG/M metagenome (GOLD analysis project Ga0308411, IMG submission 203530) | Hot spring phototrophic mat microbial communities from Octopus Spring, Yellowstone National Park, Wyoming, United States -... | ecosystem: Environmental > Aquatic > Thermal springs >... | reverse complement strand
TTGACGGCATGAGGCGAGGAGGCGTATTGGCGCCGCCGTGCGGCGGCCTTAGCTCAGTTGGTAGAGCGCCAGGTTGTGGTCCTGGATGTCACGGGTTCGAGTCCCGTAGGTCGCCCCAGCGCTGCCCTGGACCGATTGTCCGGCCCGCCTGATCATCACGCACAGCTGATCCGTCCACTCAGGTCTGTCCGGGCGACAGGGCGGTTCGCGGCCTCCGTTTTGTTCGTGCGAGTCGTGCTCGCGCACCAGTGGAGGTCGAGGGCGCCCTGTCAAACGCGCCGTCGGCAGCGGCACAATCGCGCCGATACATCAGCGCCTCGTCGTGCGCCGAGGTCGAGGCGAGCATCGACGCTGTCGCACAGACCGTCTTCGCCCTCTACTCCTCGGTCGCAAGGAGCCTCTGCGCGCTGGTCGGCCGGAGCTCTCCGGTATCGCTCCGCCTCGCCATCTCACTTGACGGGAGCGAGCGGCGCCGTCACGCGGTGACGCGGGCCGCGTGGCGCGATGGCGGGCCGTGCCGGCCCGTCCGCGGCTCCCGCAGTGTCGGTCCTCTCAGAAAGGTATGGCAGATGCTCACGGTTGGAATCGCAGGGCTCGGGGCGATCGGTCTCACGCTTGCCAAGGCGCTCGATGCCGGTGTGGAGGGCTTGCGCCTCGTTGCGGTCGCCGCACGCGACAGGGACAAGGCGAGGGCGGCGGTGGCGGGCTTCGCCTCCCCGCCCGTGGTGACCGACGTCGCCGATCTCGCAGGGCTCGCCGACGTGGTCGTGGAGGCCGCTCCCGCCGCCGCCTTCGAGGCGATCGTCTCGCCCGCCATCGAGGCGGGGCGGATCGCGGTGGTGTCCTCCGTCGGCGCGCTCTTGCCGCGCATGCAGCTCGTCGAGCGGGCCAGGGAGACCGGCGCGCGGATCATCGTGCCGACCGGCGCTCTCCTCGGCCTCGATGCCGTCCGCGCCGCTGCCGAGGGAAAGGTCGAGAGTGTGACGCTCGTGACGCGTAAGCCGCCCCGCGGGCTTGCCGGCGCTCCCTATCTCGAACAGCACGGCATCGATGTGACAACGATCACGACGCCGACGAGGGTGTTCGCAGGCAGTGCCCGCGAGGGAGCGATCGGGTTCCCGGCGAACGTCAATGTCGCAGCCGCGCTCGCGCTCGCAGGCATCGGGCCGGATCGCACGCGGCTCGAGATCTGGGCCGATCCGACCGTCACGCGCAACACCCACACGGTGACGGTGGAGGCGGACACGGTGCGGCTGACGATGACGATCGAGAACGTTCCGTCGGAGGAGAACCCCCGCACCGGCAAGATCACCCCACTGTCCCTGCTCGCCTGCCTGAGAGGGCTGACCGCGACGCTGAAGGTCGGGACGTAGCCTCAAGCGCCGAGTATCAGCCGCCCCACATAGAGCCCGTAGCCCGCGAGCATCACGGCGCCGAGCGCGCGCCCGACGCGCCCGGAGATCATCGCGGGCAAAAGAAGCAGGCTTGCTGCGGCCATCACCCACATCTCCGTGCGCGCGATCTCGGGCGGGATCGCGGTCGGCGCGATCACCGACGCCACGCCGAGAATGGCGAGGATGTTGTAGATGTTCGAGCCGAGGATGTTGCCGAGCGCGATGTCGGAATGGCGCCGCAACGCGGCGACGATCGAGGTCACAAGCTCCGGCAGGGAGGTGCCGACCGCGACCAGGGTGAGCCCGATCACCACTTCCGACACGCCGATGGCACGGGCGATGGCAACCGCCGCCCCGATCATCAGCTCGCCGCCCAGCACGAGCAGGCCGATGCCGGCCGCAACCATCAAGGCCGACAGCAGCGGGGTGCGTGGAACCTTCTGCACCTCCTCCGCCTCGGCGGCGTGCAGCGCACCCGAGGCCGTGCCGCCGCCACGCTCCTGCAGGTAGGTGAGCACGGTCGCTCCGGCGAGCAGGCAGAGGCAGAGCACGCCGTGCCACCAGAGCAGCCTGTCGGTCGAGAGTGCGATGGCGAGGAACACCACCGTCGCGCCGAGCACGAACAGCCCATCGCGCTGGATCGCCTCTGGCCTGACCGAGATCGGCCAGATGAGAGCGGCGACGGCAAGGATCAGCAGCACATTGGCGATGTTCGAGCCGACGACATTGCCGACGGCGATCCCGCCCAAGCCCTTCAGCGCCGCCTCCACCGAGACGACGAGCTCGGGCGTCGAGGTGCCCCAGGCGACGATCGTGACGCCAACGAGAAGCGGCGAGACGCCGAGACGCCGCGCGAGCCCCACGCCGCCGCGCACGAGGCCTTCGGCGCCGAGAACGAGAAGGCCCAAGCCCGCGAGAAGCCACACGAGATCCATTCACCCCTCCGGAGACAGCCAGCGAGGGTCCGACATCGCAGGACGGTCCTGCCAGAGGGGCCCGAACCCCGGGCATGGCGGCAGGTGGCGGCGTGACGGGCGCCCGTCAAGCATGGTCGCCCGGCCGCGCCCGTGCCACGCTGGGGCATGGTTGAGACCTTCCTCTACGCTTTCGTCGCCCTGCTCGTGATCTTCGATCCGCCCGGAACGGCGGCGATCTTCATCGCCATCACCCCGCGCGACACCGACAGAGAGCGAAGGGACCAGGCGGTGCGCGCCGTCGGAATCTCCTTCGCGGTGCTCACGGGCTTCGCGCTCGGCGGGGAGTGGCTGATGCGCGCGATGGGGGTGACGCTTCCCGCCTTCCAGGTGGCGGGCGGAATCCTTCTCTTCCTTCTTGCGACCGACATGGTGATGGTGCGCGACAGCGGCCTGCGGCGGACCACAGAGCGCGAGACAGCGGAAGCCGAGCGCGAGACCGACATCGCCGTCTTTCCGCTCGCGATCCCACTCATCGCGGGCCCTGGGGCGATGACGACGATGGTCCTGCTTCGCGGCCGTGCGGGAGACGATCCATGGCTGCTTGCGGCCCTCGGCGCAGCGCTTGCGGTCGCGCTTCTCGTCACGCTTGTGTCGCTGCTTGCGGCAAAGCGGCTCATGCGCCTGCTCGGCGAGACGGGGACGAACGTGATCGGCCGCGTGCTCGGGCTGGTCGTCGCCGCGCTTGCCGCGCAGATCACCCTCGACGGCGTGCGCGCGATCCTCGCCTGACCGCGCCCGGGGCTGGCTCGAAGCCGCGCGTCAGCCGGCCGCCCTCCGCGGCAGAAGCCGTTCCGCGAGTGTTGCGAACCACGACGCGCCGATCGGCAGGATGTCGTCATTGAAGTCGTAGCGGGGGTGGTGCACGGCGGCGTCGTCCTCGCCCCTGCCGCCGCCGAGCATCAGATAGGCGCCGGGCTTGTGCTCGAGCATGAAGGCGAAGTCCTCCCCGCCCATGGTCGGCCGCGGCATCTCCGCAACTTGTGCCTCGCCCTGGACGGCGATCGCCGCTTCCCGCGCGAGAGCCGTGCTCTCCGCCTCGTTCACGGTCGCCGGATAGGCGCGTTGGAACTCGGCCTTTGCGGTCGCTCCGAAGGCGCGGGCGATGTTCTCGGCCGTCTCGATGGTCCTCTGCTCGAGCAGCGCCCCCGTCTCCGGCGTCAGCCAGCGCGCCGTGCCGCGAAGCCGGACGGTCTCGGGGATCACGTTGTGCGCGAATCCTCCCTCGAGCCAGGTGATCGAGAGCACGCCGCTCTCGACGGGGTCGAGGTTGCGCGCGACCACGCCCTGGAGCGCGGTGATGATGTGGGCGCCGACGAGCACCGGGTCGATGCCGAGATTGGGCATCGCCCCGTGCGCGCCCTTGCCGGTGACGGTGATGTCGATTGCCGCGACGGCTGCCATGACCGGGCCGGTGCGCCACAGGAACATTCCGGCCGGCGCCTTGGGCCAGTTGTGCAGGGCGAACACGCGATCGGCCGGAAAGCGGTCGAACAGGCCCTCGCGGATCATCACCTCCGCGCCGCCGCCCATCTCCTCGGCCGGCTGGAAGAAGAGATAGACGGTGCCGGCGAAGTTCCGCGTCTCGGCGAGATAGCGTGCCGCCCCGAGCAGCATCGTGGTGTGCCCGTCATGGCCGCAGGCATGCATCACCCCGGGCCGCGTCGAAGCGTAAGGAGCGCCCGTCTCCTCCTGGATTGGCAGCGCATCCATGTCGGCGCGCAGCCCGATCGCACCAGGGCCCGGCTCCGACCCTCGGATCACGCCGACGACGCCTGTCCGCGCAAGCCCGGTATGGACCTCGTCCACGCCGAACGCCTTGAGCTTCTCGGCCACCACTGCCGCGGTGCGCACCTCCTCGAAGGCGAGCTCGGGATGGGCGTGGAAGTCGCGCCGCCAGGCGATCATCTCGTCGTGGAAGGCGGCGATCCGGTTGTGCACGGGCATCAGTGTCTCCGTTCGTCAGGTAGCGCTCGAGCGAGGGAAGGTGAGGGCGAGGCCTTCCTCGAGGCGCATCGGGGAAAAGCCGAGCAGGGCGCGCGCAGGGCCGATGTCGAACGCCTTGTCCTCGACAAGGCGCCTGATCTCGGCCTGTCGCACGCGCGGCAGCCCTGGCACGGCGGACAGGATCGCACCGAGCGCTTGGGCGACCGCAAGCGGCACCGGGATGATCCTGACGCTCCGACCGACGGCTCGCGCGACGGCCTTCACGAACGACGCATAAGGCACGGGCTCGGGGCCAGCGATCACGATCGGGTGTGGCGAGCTCACGCGCCGCTCGACGGCGGCGACGATGGCCGCGGCGAGATCGGTCGTATGCACCGGCTGGATAAGGCTACGCCCGCCTGCGGGCAGGGGCACCACACCAAGCCGGGCGAGGCGGGCGATCCGCTGCACGTTGTTCTCCCCCTCGGCGCCGTAGATCATCGTGGGGTAGAGGAGGACGCCAGGGGAGCCAAGCGCCCCGAATCGCTCCTCGAGCGCGAGCACGCCCCGCGCCCGTTGGTCGGGGAAGCGCGTGTAGCGCCGCGTCGAGCCCAAAAGAACGAGATGCGGATAGGGTGGGCGAAGAGCGTCGAGTAGGGCGATGGAGGCGTCAGCCGGGGCGCAGGAGACGACGCTGTCGGCGCCGGCGCAGCCCTCCGCCTGGCCGGCGGGGTCGGGTGCGACGACGAGGTCGGCGCCCGCGGGAACGCCGCCGGCACGGTCGGCGCTGCGGACGATCGCGCGCACCCCGAAGCCTCTCGCGAGCAACGCACGCGCGACTATGGCGCCGTTCTTCCCCCCGGCGGCGAGCACGGCCACGGTTCGCGGTGCCGACTGCCCGCCACCGACCGCCTCTCCCTCCGTTCCGCGATCACGCTCCCCGCCGCCCATCCCCTCGGCATTCCCCGTCATCGATCAAGGCCTCTGCCCCCTCGTGCCGACCCGCCTCCGCTGCCGGCCTCGCACCACCCGGCCGCGGTTCACGCAGAGGCAGGCTGGACGATGCGCCGCTTCCTACGCGATCGGCAACGGCGCGCGTGACAGCCCCGGGCGCGTCCCGAGGCGGGTCATTCTCCTCGCGGCCGCAGGAAGGCGAAATCCACCCCCTCGTCGGCCTGGAGCACCTCGCGCTGCCAGAGCTTGTCCCAGCCGCGCAGGGCGGCGGGCGGCGGCGTCCAGGCGGCGCGGCGGCGGGCGAGCTCGTCTTCGGCCACGAGCAGGTCGATCCGCCGCTCGCGCACCGAGAGGCGGATCCGATCGCCTGTGCGCACGAGAGCAAGCGCGCCGCCCTCCGCCGCCTCAGGCGTGACGTGCAGCACGATCGTTCCGAAGGCGGTGCCGGACATCCGCGCATCGGAGATCCGCACCATGTCCTTCACGCCGGCGCGGGCGAGCTTTCGGGGGATCGGAAGGTAGCCCGCCTCGGGCATGCCATACCCGCCTTTGGGGCCCGCGTTCTGGAGCACGAGCATGTCTTCGGGCGTCACGTCCAAATCGTCGCGGTCGATCCGCTCGGCAAGGTCGGGCAGCGAGGCGAATACCACCGCCCGCGCCTCCTTCTCGAACAAGGACGGATCGGCGGCTGAGCGCTTGAGGATCGCCCCGCGCGGCGCGAGCGAGCCGAACAGGGCGACGAGCCCCCCCACCGGCGAGACCGGGTCGGAGACGGGCCGGATCACCGCTGGGTCGGAGAAGCTTCCCTCCTCGCGGTCGAGCCGCTCACGCAACGTCTCGCCGGTGACCGTCGGCACGTCGAGATGGAGGAGCGGCCGCAACGCGCGCAGCACCGCCCCCATCGCTCCGGCGGTGTGGAAATCCTCCATGTAGCCTTCGCCCGTCGGCTTGAGGTCGACGAGGACGGGAGTTTCGTCGGAGAGCCGGTTGAGACGGGCGAGATCGAGCCTGATGCCGGCGCGGCCGGCGATCGCCGTGAGGTGAATGATCGCGTTCGTCGAGCCGCCAAGCGCGAGCAGAACGCGCAGGGCGTTCTCCAAACTCTCGGGCGTCACGAGATCGCGCGGGCGCACCGCGCGCCGTTCCGTCGCGAGCCTGACCGCGAGCGCGCCGGAGGCTTCCGCCGCTCGCATCCGGTCTGCGTGCACGGCCGGGATCGCCGCCGTGCCCGGGAGGGTGAAGCCAAGCGTCTCGGCGATCGCTGCCATGGTGGAGGCGGTTCCCATCACGCCGCAGGTTCCGGCGGTGGTCGCAAGCTTGCCCTCGATCCGCTCGATCCGACCGGCGTCTATCTCGCCCGCGCGGAAGCGCGCCCAGAAGCGCCGGCAATCGGTGCAGGCGGAGAGGCGCTCGCCCTCGAACCGCGTGGCGAGCATCGGGCCTGCGACGACGAGAACGCAGGGGATGTTGGCCGAGACAGCGGCCATCAGCTGAGCGGGCACCGTCTTGTCGCAGCCGCCCAGCAGAACGACCGAATCGAGCGGCTGGGCGCGCAGCATCTCCTCCGTGTCGATCGCCGCGAGGTTGCGGTAATACATCGAGCAGGGGGAGAGCGAGGGCTCGCAGACGCTGATCGTCGGGAAGGGAAGGGGAAGCCCGCCCGAGGCGAGGATTCCCCGCTCGGCGGCTCGGACGAGCTCGGGGAAATGTCGGTGACAGTTGTTCAGCCCCGAGCTCGTGTCGCAGATGCCAACGGTCGGGCGCCCAAGCGCCTCGCGCGACCAGCCCATCGACAACATGAAGGAGCGCCGGAGATAGAGGGCGAAATCGCGGTCGCCATAGGTCGCGGCGTTGCGCGCAAGCCCGCCCGGCCCCTCTGCTCGATCCTCGCCCATGGCTCCGCTCCTCGCTACTGCACGCCACGGTAGGGCTCTCGCGCGATCCGGGGAAGGGTTGCGGTATCCGGATACCACATCCAGGAGACGTCTGATTCTCCTTGACCTCCGGCGTCATCCCCCCTAGTGACCCGAACGCGTTGCGCCGGGGCCGTCCCGGCCTCGATGGATCGGAATGCGATGAAGACCGTCTCGATCAAACCGGCCGAGGTGAAGAAGGACTGGTGGCTTATCGACGCTGACGGGCTGGTGCTCGGCCGTCTTGCCTCACTGGTCGCAAGCCGCCTGCGCGGCAAGCACAAGCCCACCTTCACGCCGCATGTGGACTGCGGCGACCATGTCGTGATCATCAATGCCGAGAAGGTGAGGGTGACCGGCAACAAGGCTGACCAGTCGGTGTTCTACTGGCACACCGGCTACCCCGGTGGCGTGAAGGGCCGAACCATTCGGCAAAGGCTCCAGTCCCGGCATCCGGAGCGTGTGATCGAGAAGGCCGTCGAGCGGATGATCACGCGCGGTCCGCTAGGGCGGCGGCAGATGCGCAACCTGCATGTCTACGCCGGGCCTTCCCATCCGCACCAGGGACAGTCCCCGAAGCCGCTCGACGTCGCCGCGATGAACCGCAAGAACAAGGTGGGCTGAGATGGCAGCCGAAACCCTGACCTCGCTTGCCGACCTCAAGTCGATCGCCGGCGCCGCCGGCACGGCCCAGGAGGCGCCGAAGCGCGAGCCGAAGCGCGACGCGCTCGGGCGCGCCTATGCCACGGGGCGGCGCAAGAACGCCGTCGCCCGCGTCTGGGTCAAGCCCGGCAAGGGGAAGATCGAGGTCAACGGCAAGCCGGCGGAGCAGTATTTCGCCCGCCCTGTGCTGCGGATGCTGATCGCGCAGCCCTTCCTTGTGACTGACCGCTACAACCAGTTCGACGTGTTCTGCACGGTCAGCGGCGGTGGCCTCTCGGGCCAGGCCGGAGCGGTTCGGCATGGGCTGTCGCGCGCGCTCGTGAACTACGACCCCGAACTGCGCCGGATCCTCAAGGCGGCCGGATTCCTCACGCGCGATGCGCGTGTGGTCGAACGCAAGAAGTATGGTCGCGCGAAGGCGCGCCGCAGCTTCCAGTTCTCGAAGCGCTGAGCGGGGGCTGCTCGCCTCGCGGCGCACGCGGGGCAGCCTTGTATCGGGGGGCGGGTCCGCTTGGCTCCGCCCCCTTGCCATCGCTGGCGCCGCACTGGGAAAGTGCCCCCCGCCCCGCCGCTGAGGGTCGAGGAGGGTGGGATGGCACAGCGCACGGTGTTCATCGACGGAGAGGCCGGAACCACGGGCCTTCTCATCCGCCAACGGCTCGAGCGCCGACGCGACATCTCGCTTGTCACCCTTGCGCCGGAGCGGCGGAAGGACCCCGCGGCACGCGCCGAGGCGCTCGCGTCGGCCGACCTCGCCGTGCTCTGCCTGCCTGACGATGCCGCGCGCGAGGCGGTCGCGATCGCCGACACGCTGCCCGGAGGCGGCCCGCGCTTGCTCGACGCCTCGACGGCCCATCGCGTCGCCCCGGGCTGGGTCTACGGCTTCCCCGAACTCTCGGCCGAGCAGGAGGCGGCGGTGCGACACGCCCGCCGTGTTGCCAACCCGGGCTGCTACCCGACCGGGGCCATCGCGCTCCTCCGCCCCCTCGTCGATTCTGGGCTGATCCCGCCCGACCACCCGCTCACGATCAACGCCGTCTCGGGCTACTCGGGCGGCGGGAAGAGCATGATCGCGAGCTACGAGGCTGGCACCGCACCCGCCTTCGAGCTCTACGCTCTGGGGCTCGAGCACAAGCACCTGCCCGAGATCGTCACCTATGCCGGGCTCACGCGGGCGCCAATCTTCGTCCCCTCCGTCGGCAATTTCCGCCAGGGCATGCTCGTCTCGATCCCGCTGCATCTCGACGCGCTCCCCGGGGCGCCTAAGCCCGCCGATCTCGAGGCAGCGCTTGCGGCTCGCTACGGCGGCAGCGCTTGTGTCCGGGTGGTCCCCACCGCAGGCGAGACGCGGCTTGAGCCGGAAGCTCTGAACGGGACGAACCTGCTCGAGCTTCGCGTGTTCGGCCACGAGGCGAAGCGCCAGGCGGTGCTGGTCGCGCGGCTCGACAATCTCGGCAAGGGCGCTTCCGGGGCGGCGGTGCAGAACCTCGCCTTGATGCTCGGCCTCGAACAGGATGAGGCGGCGCTCGCCGCCTGAGCAGCGTGGCTCGCGCGAATGGAGCTGTTCGGATGGACGGCCCTCTCTACCCCTTCCAAGGCAAAATGCCGAAGGTCCACCCCACGGCCTGGATCGCGCCCACGGCGGCGATCATCGGCGATGTCGAGATCGGCGAGGGGGCGAGCATCTGGTTCCACGTCGTGATCCGCGGCGACGTGAACCATGTGCGGATTGGCGCGCGCACCAACATCCAGGATGGCTCGATCCTGCACGTCAACCGTGCCACCCATCCGTGCATCATCGGCAACGACGTCACGATCGGGCACATGGCGCTCGTGCATGCCTGCACGGTCAAGAACCGCGGCTTCGTCGGCATGGGCGCGATCGTTCTCGACGGAGCGGTGATCGAGGAGGGCGGCATGCTCGCCGCCGGTGCGGTGCTGACGCCGAACAAGGTGATCGGCCCGGGCGAGCTCTGGGCGGGGTCGCCCGCGACGTTCATGCGCCCCCTCGGCGAGAAGGACCGTTTCCTCGCCGAGACCGCTCCGCACTATGCCGCTCTCGGCGCCCAGTATCGTTCAGAGTACGCCGCTCTGCGCAGCGCCGCCCTGCGCGGCGCGGCGGAGTGACACGGCGCGGCGCCCTCCTCGGCGCGCTCGCGCTCGCCGCCTGCGACGGAGGGCCCAAGGTGGAGCCTGTCTCGCTTCCCGTCGCCGCGCTTCGCGGCACGGCCGATCCGCTCTGGCAGGCGGCCGAGATCGCATCCTTTGCGTTGGCGATGCGGCCTCAGAACCTCGAGGGTAAGCCAGCCGAGGCGGCTTTCGCCGTGATGCTCTACGAGTATGCCGCGGCCGAGGCGGGCAACGGCCGGCTGCACGACCAGAACCCGGGGCGGCTGATGCGCGAAGGAAGGCCCCATCTCCGAGCCGCTGCGGGCCTGATCGGCGAGGCGGAGCCGCAGCGTGTCATCGACGCGCTCTGGTCGGTGACGGAGGCGCTGCGCCGCGGTGACGAGGCGGCTTCGCGTGCCGCGTTCTCCGCCCCGGTGTTCCGCGGTCCCCCCGAGGTGCCGCGCGCTGCACTGTCGCGGCTCGTCGTGCCGCCCCAGGCCGTGCGCGGCCTCCGCGCCCTGCGCGAGGCGCTCGCGCGCGACCAGCTCTCGCCGCGATGACCGCGCGTGCTTGCGTCCGCCTGAGCCGGTCCTTAGGGTGCCGCGCGTCACACGGGCTGTATCGGGGCGTAGCGCAGCCTGGTAGCGCGTCTGCCTTGGGCGCAGAAGGTCGTCGGTTCGAATCCGGCCGCCCCGACCAGTTGCGGCACGCTCGGGTGCGAGGGAGCGACGGGGCACGATGCGGGCGAGGATCCTGAGGCCACCGAAACCGGCAACCCAGTCCGGCCGCGCCGTGACGCGCGACTGGATCCTCGTGTTCGAGCCCTCCGAGCCGCGTCGCCCCGACCCGCTGATGGGTTGGACCAGTTCGGGCGACACGGTGGCGAGCCAGGTCCGGCTCCGCTTTCCTACGCTCGAGGCGGCCGAGGCCTATGCGAAGGCGCATGGCATTACGTACGAGGTCGAGCCGGTGCAGGCGCCGACCCTGAAGCCGAAGGCCTACGCGGACAATTTCCGCTACGGCCGGATCGAGAACTGGACGCACTGAGCGAGGCGGCGACGCCGCAAGATGGGCGGGTCGAGGTGTCGGGTCGCGGCTTGCGTTCCCGGTTGCCGTGCCGCCGCCGAACCGTGTAGCCAAGCCCCGCGGCCCCGTAGCTCAACCGGATAGAGCACCTGCCTTCTAAGCAGGGTGTTGCGTGTTCGAGTCACGCCGGGGTCGCCACCCGTCGGACGCCGCCGGTCGGGAGAGCCAGGGCCTGCCTGGGACGATGTCAGCCGGCAGGCGGCTCGGTCGCCGTCGGCTCGGGGGCGTCTCTCGCCTCGGCCCCGCTCCCCGCCTCGAGGATGATGGCGGCGATCTCCTCCGGTTTCTCCTCATGCGCGAGATGGCCGAGGCCCGGCAGGGTGACGATCCGCGCCGAGGGAAGGATCGCCCTCACCCGAAGCGCGTCAGAGGGAGGAATCGTGCGGTCGTTCTCGCCGACGACCAGGGTGAGCGGCGGAGAAAGCCGCGGCAGGGCGCGGGCGAGAGGATGGAGATCCCACGCCGCCATCATCCCGAGTGCAGCGGCGACATGGCTTGGGTGCCGCATCAGCGCGGCATAGAGGTCGATGCCCGCCGGATCGAGGGTCGAGCCGGTTCCGCGCAACAGACGCTCGACGGCGGAGCGATCCGCTGCCCGACGGGAGATCAGCCACGGCACGATCGGCAGTGAGACGAGCATGCGGGCAAGGGCGGAGAAGATGAAGAGATCCCCAGGGCCGCCGCGGAGTGGCAGAAGCGCTCCGTTCAGCGACACGATCGCGCGCGGGCGCGCGAGCCCGTCGAGCGACATCGCCGCGGCGACCGCGGCGCCAGCGGAGTGGCCGACGATCACCGCGGGCTCAAAATCGAGCGCTGTGACCAGCGCCGCAACCGACCTTGCCATGCCGGGAAGCGACAGGGCGTGCGCCGGCGGCGTGTCGGTGAAGCCATGGCCGGGCAGGTCGGGAGCGACCACGGTGAAGGCCCGGGCGAGCAGCGGCAGAAGCCCGCGCCAGGAATGGGTCGCCGCTCCGGTCCCGTGAAGCAGCAAGAGGGCCGGGCCCGTTCCGGCGACCTGGACATGCCAGCGGAACCCGCCGGCGCGGAGGAAGCGGCTTGCCTCCCGGTTCGGCCAGTGACGGCCCTCGTGCTCCCAAGCCGGGCGGCCCGACATGACCGCCTTTGACGCTCAGGCGGCGCGCGCCGGGGTCTGGCCCGGCTGAACGGCCTTCACGGCGCGCGACAGGGCGGCGGCATCGGCATAGGGCAGCGGCAGGTAGCGCGCCCCCATCGCGCGCGCGACCCGCTCGGCCTGGGCCTGAGGCCGCGTCGACGTGTCGATGAGCACGGCGGCGAGCCGACGCGCCGCGAGCCGACGCGCCGCCGCGAGCGCCTCGGCCTCCGCCGCCTCGCGCCCCCCGGTGCCAGCCAAGGTCACATTGGCCCGCCCGTCGGTGAGCAGCACCAGAACCGGCGTGCCGCCCCGGCGCAGCACCGCCTCGGCGAGCGCCTCCGCCGCCTCGAGGCCGGCCGCGAGCGGCGTGCCGCCGCCACCGGGCAGGGCGGCAAGCAAGCGCCGCGCACGCACCAGCGAGCCCGTCGGCGGCAGAAGGAGTTCGGCGCCGCGGCCGCGGAACGCGATCAGTGCAACCCGGTCACGCCGCACGTAGCAATCGGCGAGCAGAAGCTCGACCGCGCCCTTCGCTTCGGCGAGGCGCGCGAGAGCGGCGGAGCCGGACGCGTCGACGACGAAGATCGTCGTGGTTTCGCTCCGCTCGCGATAGCGCCGGATGCGGAAATCCTCGCGCCTGACGGCAATGTGCGGCCGCGTGCCCCCTGCCTCGGCGGGCTGCCGCAGACGCTGCCACGGCGCCGCGGCGCGCAGCGTGTCGAGAAGTGCGAGGCGCGCTCCGCCGCGCGGCAGGCCCGGCCGCGCGGCGAGCGGCGCCCCGCGCAGCTTCGAGACCTTCGCCGCCCCTGCCTTTCCCCCGCCAAGAGCGCGTCGCGGTCCTGCGCCCGCAAGCGCCGAAAGGAGGTCGGGCGGAACCGCCGCCGCCGCGGCGGTGAGAACGACCTCGGCGAGCGCCTTCGGATCGAGGCCCTCGGTGTCATCTCCCTCGGGGGGGCGGTCGGGAGCTGCCGCGTCCTCCGGCTCGCGGTCCGGCGGCGCCTCCGCCTCCTCGGTCGGGGCGGGAAGCACGGTGGCGCGCGGCGCAAGCACGAGCCGGCCGGCGGCGATCAGGTCCTCCTCGCCGATCTCCTCGCGGCCATGCAGGGCCGCGGCGGCCCGGGCGGCTGAAAGGGCGAGCGACGGTGCGCGCAGCGAGCCGATGCCCAAGGCGAGCGCGGTCCGGCACAGCGCCTCGACCGCCGCGTCGGTGACGGTGACGGCGCGGAGGCGCTGCTGCGCCTGCGCGATGGTGTCGGCGTTCACATCGGGCAGAGCGGCCTCGCCGAGCGGCACCGAGGTGAGGTCGGCCAAGAGCGCGAGCCGCTCGCTCAGGGCAGCAGGGCAGCGTTCGTCCTCGCCCGCGCTTTCGTCGATCAGCACGAGAGCGATCCGCGCCGCGTGCCGGAGCGCGAGCCCGTCGCGTTCGGCGACGACCTCACCGCGGTCGAGCACGGCGGCGAGGCGAGCCGCGAGGGGCGGCGGAATCCGCTCCGCCATGGGAACGATCAGCACGCCGCCATCGGCCTCGGCAAGGACCCCCCGCTCGGCGACCGGCCGTCCTGCCCGAAGCGTCGCGGCGAGATCGAGCCCGCCGAGCAGGCGCTCGTCGCCCACCCCGGGTGGCAGGCGGCGAAAGGGAACGGATTCGGGAAACAGGGTGCGGAACCAGGCGAGCCAGCGGTCGCGCACCGGTCCTGGCCGGGCGCGGAGGACGATGCCGCGGAGACGGTCGGGGTCGACGGCAAGAAGGATGGCGGCGAGCGTGGCGTCCGCCCAAGCCGCTGGCCCGGTCACGCGCCGAACACCTCGGCGATCGCCCGCTCCACGCGCGTGGTGGCGACGGTCTCGTCGAGCACGTTGCGGCGAAGCCGGTGGCGCAGGGCGGGCGGCGCCACACGGCGAAGATGGGGAGCGGCAACCACGCGCTCGCCCTCGAAGGCGGCGAACGCCCGGGCCGCACGCACGAGGGTGAGCTCGCCCCTCAGCCCATCGGTGCCGAGCGAGAGGCAGAGGCGTGCGGCCTGCTCGATCACAGCATCGGGCACAGTAGTGTCGTCGAGCCGGCGCCTCGCGGCGACGATCCGGCGCCGCAGTTTCGCCTCCTCCGGCGCCCAGGCGGCGGCGAAACCGGCAGGGTCGCGCTCGAAGGCGTCACGACGCCGCACCACCTCCACCCGGGTGGGGAGATCGGTCGGGGTCGCAACCTCCACCGAGAGCCCGAAGCGGTCGAGAAGCTGCGGGCGGAGTTCTCCTTCCTCCGGGTTGCCGCTGCCGACGAGCACGAAGCGTGCGGGATGGCGGATCGAGAGACCCTCCCGTTCCACCACGTTCTCTCCAGATGCGGCGACGTCGAGCAGGAGGTCGACGATGTGGTCCTCGAGAAGATTTACCTCGTCGATGTAGAGGAAGCCGCGGTGTGCGCGCGCGAGCAGGCCGGGCTCGAAGGCCTTTACGCCTTGGGCGAGGGCGCGCTCGATGTCGAGGGCGCCGACCACACGGTCCTCCGTCGCACCGAGCGGGAGATCGACCACCGGCACCGGCACGAGCGCCGCGCGGTGCCGCTTCCCGCCGCCGCGGCAGACGTCGCACAGCCCCGCAGGCTTCTCCGGGGCGCAGGCGTAGGGGCAGCCTGCGATCACGCGCATCGGCGGAAGCAGGGCGGCGAGCGCGCGCACGGCGGTGGATTTGCCCGTGCCGCGGTCACCGAACACGAGAACCCCGCCGATCGTTTGGTCGACCGCAGCGATCAGAAGCGCGAGCTTCATCTCGTCCTGGCCGACGATGGCCGAGAAGGGGAACAGGGGCCGCGGCGTCACGCCGCGAGCATGACCCGCACCCCGCTTTGCGGCAAGCGCCGCCTCATGCCGCACGGCGCAGGCTCAACTCCGACCAGATCTCCGACAGCGCGCCGACGAGATGCTCGATGTCGGCTTCGGTATGCAGCGGCGAGGGCGTGAGGCGAAGCCGCTCGGTGCCACGCGGGACGGTCGGATAGTTGATCGGCTGGACATAGATCCCGTAGGCGTCGAGCAGGATGTCGCTGATCCGCTTGCAGGCGACCGGGTCTCCGACCATCACCGGAACGATGTGGCTTGGGTTGGCGAGGTGCGGCACGCCGGCGGCGTCGAGGCGACGGCGGAGCAGCGCGACCCGCTCGTGCATGAGCGCCCGTTCCGTGCCGCTGTTCCTGAGATGCGTGATCGAGGCGATGGCACCTGCCGCGACATGGGGCGGGATCGCGGTGGTGAAGATGAAGCCAGAGGCGTTGGAGCGGACGAAGTCGCACAGCGCGGCGGAGGCCGCGATGTAGCCGCCGAGCACGCCGAACGCCTTGCCGAGCGTTCCCTCGATCACCGTGATCCTGTCGGAGAGGCCTTCGCGTTCGGCCACGCCGCCGCCGCGCGGGCCGTAGAGCCCGACGGCGTGCACCTCGTCGAGATAGGTCATCGCGCCGAACTCCTCCGCCGCGTCGCAGATCGCGGCGATCGGCGCGATGTCGCCGTCCATCGAGTAGACGCTCTCGAAGGCGACGAGCTTCGGGCGCTCGCGGGGGAACTCGGCGAGCTTGCGTCGGAGATCGTCGGGGTCGTTATGGGCGAAGATCCGGCGCTCGGCGCGGCTGTGCCGTATCCCCTCGATCATCGAGGCGTGGTTGCCCTCGTCGGAGAAGACGACGCAGTCGGGAATACGTGCGGCGAGGGTGGCGAGGCTCGCCCAGTTCGACATGTAGCCCGAGTTGAAGATGAGCGCCGCCTCCTTGCCGTGCAGCTCGGCGAGCGTGGCCTCGAGCCGGACGTGATAGTGGTTCGTTCCGCCGATGTTGCGCGTGCCGCCGGCGCCGGCGCCGCAACGGTCGAGCGCCTCGTGCATCGCGGCAAGCACATCCGGGTGCTGCCCCATGCCGAGATAGTCGTTGCTGCACCAGACGATCACCTCCCGACGGCCCTGCGCCGTGTGCAGGATCGCGCGGGGGAATGCGCCGGCGATCCGCTCGATGTCGGCAAACACCCGGTACCGTCCCTCCCGGCGGAGACCGTCGAGATGCTGGCGGAAAAAGGCCTCGTAGTTCATGGTGCCTCCGCGAAGCGGCTCTGCCGCACGCCGTCGTCCTGTCGTCCGGGAGCGTGCGGCGTCATCCCGGTCGTGTCGAACGTCGTCATGTCGCCTCCGGCACGGGCTCGGCGGCCGCGCACGCGGCGATCGCCGCCTGGAGCCGCGCGAGATCCACACCTCGGCCGACTGCCGTGACGCGCGCCTCGGCGGATGCCGGCGCGGCGCATTCGCTGATCGTCGCGCCGCGCGGTGTGGCGTAGAACTCGACCCAGCCTGACCCGGCACGCACGCTGCCGCTCAAGGTCTCGACCTCGCCATAGGCGCCGCGCGACGCGTCGTCGAGCACGCGCTTCAGCGTCACCGGGTCACATGGGCCCGGAAGGGAGGCTGTCCAGGCGCTGCGTGCCCGGCCGCGTGCCTCCGCGCGCAGACTCCACGCCCAGAGCAGGACGGATGGAATGGGCAGCACCAGGAACCAGTGCTCGAGCACCGCAAGCGCAAACATGGTGCCGAGAAAGATCTGGCCCGCTGCCGCCGACGCGCTCACCCCTTCGGCGGTCGCGCCCTGGAACAGCAGCAGCGAGCCGATCGTTCCGCCCGTGATGGACAGCGGGAACAGGAGGTTCATCGGCCGCCGCCGGAAATAGGTCTGCAGATAGGCGAGGTGATCGGGGAGGAATTCCTCGGCGAGGTTCGGCACGCCGAGAAACAGGTTGAGCTTGGCGCTCAGCCGCATCACCCACAGAAGCAGATAGGTCCAGAGGCCGACGAGGTTCTCCCCGCCCCAGGTGAACGCAACGATCAGCACCGCGCCGGCGAGGATGGCGAGCTCGTGATAGAGGATCGCGCCCACCGCCTGGCCGAAGCGCCGAAGCGGCGTGGCGTCGATATCGGCCGGCACCCGGCGCGGGCCGGTGAGGAGCCCCATCAGGAACGCCATCTCCTGCCATGCCCAGATCATCAGGCCGCAGAGGAAGGCCAGATAGGCGCCGGCGAGCGAGGTGTCGAACGCTGTCTCGCCGAGGCCCCAGAGAGCGAGGGCGGCGAGCGCGGTGGCGATGCCGAGGCTTGCGCGGAAGGTTCGCGGATCAAGCCGATCCAGCCAGAGGATCACGCCGGTGGAAAACCACCAGGCGAACACCGTGAAGACCGCCGGGAGGAGGAGCTCGGTCATCCTGCGCGCGCCTCGCCTCCGGTCGCCGCCGCCACCGCTACCAGGCCGGCGCGAGGCGCACGCGCTCGGGCAGTGCGGCGTGCTTGCCGGGAAGCAGGAAGAGGCGGAGGAAGGTCGCGACTGCGTTGGCCTGGAGGCCAAGCCGGCGCAGCCTGCCGCCGATGCCTCGCTGCGACTTCGCCTCGCCGAGCGCCTGGTTGATCCGGAACAGTTTGTCGAGCCCGCGCAGGAAGGCGGGGTTGTCGAGATCAAGAGTCACAGGGAAGACCTGCTTGCTGATCTCGGCGGTGATGCGGAACACCTGCATGTCGTAGCTCGTCGCGTCCATCCCGAGCGCCTTGTGGAACTCGGGCCGCATGTGGTCGCGCACATACATCGTCGCATAGACGGCGAGCTGGAAGAACTTCACCCAGAGCTTATTCAGGCCCCGCAGGAGCTCGGGGTTGGCGCGCATCAGGAGCGCGAACGCCTCGCCGTGGCGGAACTCGTCGTTGCACCACTTCTCGAACCACTGGAAGATCGGGTGGAAGCGCCGCTCCGGGTTGCGCTCGAGTTGGCGATAGATGGTGATGTAGCGGGCGTAGCCGATCTTCTCCGAGAGGTAGGTGGCGTAGAAGATGAACTTCGGCTTGAAGTAGGTGTACTTCTTGGCCTTCGTCAGGAAGCCGAGATCAACGCCGACGCCGAGGCCCTTCAGCGTCTCGTTGATGAAGCCGGCGTGACGCGACTCGTCGCGCGCCATCACTGCGAAGAGCTCCTGAACGTCAGGATTCTTGATGCGCTTCTTGATCTCGGCGTAGAGCACGCAGCCCGAGAACTCCGCCGTGACGGAGCTGACCAGGAACTCCATGAACTCCTTGCGCAGCTGCGGCGACAGATCCTCGAGCCGAAACTGGTCGAACTCGGGCGTGCGCACGAAATGGCCCTTGTTCGGGTCGGCCCGGAACTCCTGCATCAGCCTATCCCAGTCCTCGCGGATGGGGCTGACGTCGAGGCGGTCCATCGCGTCGAAGTCGGTGGTGTAGAAGCGCGGCGTCAGGATCGTGTCCTGCAGCGCGAGCCGCGTGGTCTCGTTCGTCGCCTTGAGCGGGGTGACGGCGTTCATGCTGCCTCCTGCGGAAGCTCGATGTCCTCGAAGCCGACGTTGAACAGCTCGGCGAAGGTGAAGAAGCCGGCGATGTGAACCAGCGCGCGATCGAACCACCCGCCGCGACGGAGGGTCGCCCTGACCTGCATCGTCCTCCGCTCGCCGAAGGGAATGCTGGCGGGAGCGCCGTGCATCACGATCTCGTCTCCGGGCCTCACCTCGACCCCGACGGGGATCGAGTAGGCGTGCAGGCTGTCGCTGGTCTGCTCGAGATCGAGATCGACCAGGATCTCTTCCGTGCGGCGGCCAAGGAGCCAGTCGATCATCGCGGTGTTCCTCCCGGTGCAAAGGGCGCGTGCGCGGCCACGGCCTGCGCCGCAGATCGCTGCGCGCTGCCGCCGGGGCCGAGCAGGATCGCGGTGAAGGTTTCGACCTGGGTTGGCCCGAAGGCGCCGAGATCGACGAAGCGGCCCGTCTCCGGGTCCTCGAGCGTCAGCTGCCCGCTGCTCCAGGCGGTGAGCCTGAAGGGGCTCTCCGGCCCGGGCGCTGCGCTGCGCTTCCGTTCGCGTGCAAGCCCGCGCAGCGTGGCGCGCACAAAGCCGCCCGTGCCCGGCGCGAGCTCCCTCACGAGCTCGCCCGTCTGCGCATCAGAGATTCGGATCGCTCCGTAGGACGTGTCCTCGAAGCGGAGCTCGCGGCTGATCTGCGGCGTGCCGGCGGGCCGCGACGGTTCCACGCCCATGCTGCGGACGACCGCCACACCGACGATCGTGATCGCGATGGCCGCCGCCGCAAGGATCAGCGGCACGCGCGGGAAGCTTGGGCGCGGGCTTGGCGTGGTCGGCTCGGTGTCCATCCTGTCCTCCCGGCGCTCACACCATCGCCGCTGCGGGCCGCTCAGCCCCGATCGGCTGATCCGCCGGCAGCTCGAGCGGCTGTACGGGCGCTTCCGTCGCGGCGGCAAGGGCGCGGCCGAGGATCTGCGCGACCCGTTCGGCCTCCGGAATGCATCGCAGCATCGGCTCTGGCCTCGCGAAACGCCACGGCCGCGCATGCGGCCACAGGAGAACATAGGCGATCTTCTGGTTCGGAACCAAGCGCAGCGCGATGTCGCCGACGCCCCCGCCATGCAGCTTCAGCCCGGCCGCCTCGATCGCCGCGAACGGGATGTTGAACGACATCGGCAGCGCCACACCGGCGCGGATCACCACGCGGCGATCGGTGATCGTGTAGAGCGTGCTGCGCGCCGCGGCCCAGGCATAGAGAGCGAGCGGAATGATCGCCGCCGCGCCGAGGATCAGGAGCAGGCCTGCTCCGGCGGCAATGTCACCGGCGGCGGCACCGTCAGATGCGAGCGAGAGCCCGCGCCACGCGGCGAGCGCGGCGAAATACCATCCGATCGTGCGCACGTGCAGCGCGCGCCGCGCGAGCGCCCCCCGATCCGGAGCGCCCTGCCAGAGGATGGTCTCGCCGGCGGGCAGAACCTCGGGCAGCCCAGGGATAGGTTCGTGGTCATGTTCCCGCACGGCGGCTCTCCTCTGGCTTGGCATACGCACTCAGATGAGCGGCTCCTGTCGCGCCCGTGTCGCGTAGAGGTGTCCGGAGGCGAAGTAGGCGCAGATCCGGTCCTCCTCGCGCAGCGTCACCTGGTTCGGATTCGCAAGTCCCGGCGCGTCGGCGAACTGGCTCGCGAGCACCGAGACCACCCGGATCTGCTTCTTCTTCCCATCGACGCGCGCGAGCGTCATCGGCACGAGCACCCGGCGTGTGCCGATATCGACCTCGAGATACCGCACGAGCACCTCGGAGATGTCGATCCAGGCGTCGGTGCAGGTTCCGGCGACCTTGCCGTCCGCACCGACAACGGGCATGCCGCGCGGGTCCGGATCCTCAGCGGCGAGGGTCCAGCCGGGAGCGGTGCGGAGCGGAACGATCTTCGGCACGCCATCATCGAAGGTGAGGTCCGGCACGTCGGCGCGCTGCGCATAAGCCGCCGGCCCGACGCCATCCACCATCGGGTTCCCGGTGGGAACAAGTGGCGCACCGAAGAAGCCCGCGGCCGGTACGGCGCCTACCACCGGCGGCTCCACCTCGTTCGTGCGCGGGACGGTGATGCTGCGGCCGTCATGCGTGATGAAGGTCTTGGGCGGCGGCATGTCGGGGAAGCCGACCACGCGCACGCGCCCCTTCCGGTCGGTCACCAGCGGATAGCCCTCCCGCTTGCTCTCGCGATGGAGCCAGAACACGAGGGCGGCGAAGAACAGCCAGAACACGTAGAGGCTGATGAAGGCGATGTCGAAGTGCTCGGTGATGGTCGTGGACGGCATGGGTCACCTCGCCAGGCTGGGTGTTGGCTCGCCAGCGGAGCGCGGCGGCTGGGCGAGCGTTGTTGCGGGAAGCGGCGCCCCCGCGTGGCGCACGAGCGGGCCGATGACGGCCAGCGTCAGGAAGAGCAGCGCGATCTCGAGCGCATAGACGGCGAGATAGCCGGTGGCGGCATCGTTCAGCGCCTCGCCGAGCGCGCCCGAGGCGGCTGAGCCCGAGACGAGATCGCGGATCACGCTCCCGGCCGCGATCGCCGCGCCCGAGGCGGTCGCCTGAACCGCTCCCCAGGCGCCGAGCGCAAGCCCAATCCGGCCGGGCTTGGCGAAGCGCATGCAGGCAGTGAGCGAGCCGTGGAAGAACATGCCGCTGCCGAGGCCGATCAGCGCAGTCGCCACAGCAAGCAGCACGGCCGAGCCGAGCGGGGCGGAGAGCGAGAGGGCGGCGAAGGCGAAGGCGCCGACGAGCGCGCCGTGCGCCGCCGCCCTGTGCTCGTCGGTGCCTCCGCGAATCGCGCGCGCGGCGGCGACGAAGCCCGCGATGCCGCCGCCCGCGAGAAGCGCGGTCAGAAGCGTTGTTCCGGACACCGTGATCGCGAGTACCTGCCCGCCATAGGGTTCGAGCAGCACGTCCTGCATGCCGAATGCCGCCGAGCCGAGGCCGACGGCGATCAGACGCCTGCTCCAGCGCCCGCCCGCCCGCAGCTCGGCCCAGGCCTCGCCGAAGCTCGGGCGCGGCGCGCTGTGCGCCGTCCGGGCGGGGTCGCGCGGCTCCTGCTTCCACAGAGCAATGCCGTTCAGCACCATGGTCAGCACCGCGGCACCCTGGATCACCTGGATCAGCCGCAGCTGGCTGAACTCGGCGAGCAGGACGCCGAAGGCGAGGGCGGAGACGACCATGCCGACGAGCAGCATCACCGACATCAGCGCCACCACCCGCGGCTGGCTCTCCTCGCGGGCGAGATCGGTCGCAAGCGCGAGCCCGACCGTCTGAACCGTGTGCAGCCCCGCCCCGGCCAGAAGGAAGGCGAGCGCTGCGGCGAGCTGGCCGTAGATCGCGGGCCAGGTCGTGTCGCCGGAGAGCAGCAGGAGCGCGAAGGGCATGATCGCGAGCCCGCCGAACTGCAGCAGCGTGCCGAACCAGATGTAGGGAACGCGACGCCAGCCGAGATGCGACCGGTGCGTGTCGGACCGGAAGCCGATCAGCGCCCGGAACGGAGCGAAGGCGATCGGCAGAGCGATCATCACCCCGACCACCGAGGCGTGGACGCCGAGCTCGACGATCATCACCCGGTTGAGCGTGCCGATCAGCAGCACCGCACACATGCCGACCGAGACCTGGAACAAAGCGAGCCGAAGCAGCCGGCCGAGCGGCAGGTCAGGCGTGGCCACATCGGCGAACGGCAGGAACCTTGGCGCGATGCGCCGCCAGCGTCGCGCGAGCCTCTCGTTCAGCCCCTTCATCCGGTCCTCACCATTGCCGGACGAGCTCCTGCGCCTGCGACGTGTAGAAGCCCCGCGACACGCGCCGGGTGCGGCCGAGGCGCCAGCCCGAGAGGGCCTCTTCGCTTGCGATCAGTCGCCCGAGCCGCCTCGGGCCGACGGGTTCGATCGCCGGCGCACGATCGCCGCGCGGAAAGAGCCGCCCGACCGCGTGCATCAGGGCAAGCGCGGGCGTTCGCGGCGCGAAGGTGAAGAGGATGCTCAGCCGCGTGCGCGCGGCGAGCCCCGCAATCGCCTCCACCGCGTCAGCCGACCGATAGTGGATCAGGCTGTCCATCGCCACGACATGGTCGAAGGTGCCAAAGCAGGGATCGAGCATGTCGCCTGCATGGAACGTCACCCTGCCGCGCAGGTGCTGCGCCTCGGCCCGCTCTCGCGCGAGCCCGATCAAGGTCGGCGAGAGATCAACCGCCACGACATCGGCGCCGCGCGCCGCCGCAGCGACGGCAAGGGAACCCGTTCCGCACCCGGCATCGAGGATGCGCAGGCCCGAGAGGTCCTCAGGCAGCCAGGAGAGGAGGGTGGCGCGCATCATCTCGCGACCGGCACGAACGGTCGCCCTGATGCCGCTCACGGGCGCATCGGAGGTCAGCCTCTTCCAGGCCTCGACCGCTGTCCGGTCGAAATAGGTGAGAAGCTCTCCGCGCCGCTCGTGATAGGTCGCCGCAGCCATCAGTCGAACCCCAAGAGGTCGAAGATCTCGCGGTCCTTCAGAGGCTCCGCCTCGATCGGCTCGACGCCGGCCCAGAGCGTCTCGGCGAGCCTGAGATACTCCTCCTGCACCGCCTTGAGTTCGGGACTGTCCTCCATCTCGAACAAGGTGACTTTCTTCAGCCGCGAGCGTCGGATCACATCGAGTGCGGGGAAGTGCGCGAGGGTGCGCAGGCCCGTTGCCTGGTTGTAGCGCTCGATCTGGTCGGTGCTCTCCGAGCGGTTGGCGATCACGCCCCCGATCCGGACCGTGTAGTTCCGTGCCTTGGCCGAGATCGCCGCGACGATCCGGTTCATCGCGAAGATGCTGTCGAAGTCGTTGGCGGCAACGATTAGGCCGCGATCGGCATGCAGGAGGGGAGCCGCGAAACCGCCGCAGACCACGTCGCCGAGCACGTCGAAGATGACGACGTCGGTCTCCTCGAGGAGGTGATGCTCCTTGAGAAGCTTCACCGTCTGGCCGACGACGTAGCCGCCGCAGCCTGTGCCAGCCGGCGGCCCGCCGGCTTCGACGCAGAGCACGCCGTTATAGCCCTCGACGACGAAGTCCTCGGGCCGCAGCTCCTCGGCGTGGAACTGCACCTGTTCGAGCACGTCGATCACCGTCGGGATCAGCCGCTTGGTCAGGGTGAAGGTGCTGTCGTGCTTCGGGTCGCAGCCGATCTGCAGCACGCGGCGGCCGAGCTTCGAGAAGGCGACGGAGAGGTTGGAGGAGGTCGTGCTCTTGCCGATACCGCCCTTGCCGTAGACGGCGAACACCTTCGCTCCCTCGATCCGATAGATCGTGTCGGGATGGACCTGGACGCTGCCCTCGCCATCACCGCGCGCGCGGGCTGCGGTGCGGGAGAGCGCCGGCGCTGCGGGGCGGGGCGGGGTGATGACGGTCATGCGGGAACTCCCTGGGTGATGCCTTCGAGGCGGTCCTCGAGGTCCTCGCCGGCGCGGCGGAGCGCCTCGAGCATCTCTGGATCGGGGCTCCAGTAGCGGCGCTCATGCGCCTCGATCAGCCGGTTGGCGATCCGCGCCGAGGCGGTCGGGTTCAGCTTCGCGAGCCGCTCGCGCATCTCGGGGTCGAGCATGTAGGTCTGGGCGAGGTGGTGGTAGACCCACGGGGCGACCTCGCCCGTCGTCGCCGACCAGCCCAGCGTGTTGGTGACATGCGCCTCGATCTCGCGCACCCCCTCGAACCCGTGCTTGAGGAGGCCCTCGTACCATTTCGGGTTCAGCATCCGCGTGCGCGTCTCGAGCGCAACCTGTTCCGCGATCGTTCGGATCTTCCCCTCGCCGCGCGTCTGGTCGCCGATATAGACCGCCGAGGGCAGGCCGCCGCGGGCGCGCCGCACAGCACGGCTGATGCCGCCGAGCGTGTCGAAATAGTGGTCGATCGTGGTGACGCCGACCTCGACGCTGTCGAGGTTCTGGTAGGTGACGTCGACGGTGGCGAGGATCTCTGCGAGCACCGTGTCGTTGCGCGCAGGCTTGCCGTCGATGCCGAAGGCGAAGCCCTTCCGTTTCACGAACGCCTCGGCGAGCTCGTCCTCGTCGTTCCAGGCGCCTTCGCCGACCAGCTGGTTGACGTTGGCGCCATAGGTGCCGTCCGCGTTGCTGAAGACGCGGAGCGCTGCCTCCTCAAGCGTTCCGCCGTGCTTCGCCACATGGGCGAGAGCGTGGCGGCGGATGAAGTTCATTTCCTCGGGCTCGTCGGCTTTGGCCGCGAGCAGGGCAGCCTCGGCGAGAAGCTTCATCTGCAGGGGCAGGAGGTCACGGAAGATCCCGGAGGTGGTGATGACCACATCGATCCGAGGACGGCCGAGCGTCTCGAGCGGAACCAGTGCCGCGCCAGTGACGCGGCCGTAGCTGTCAAGCCGCGGCACAGCACCCATCAGCGCAAGCGCCTGAGCGATTGGCCCGCCCTCCGTCTTCAGGTTGTCGGTTCCCCAGAGCACCATCGCCACGGTTTCGGGGAGCGGGTTGCCTTCGGCGAGGTGACGCTCGAGCAGCCGCTGCGCCTGGCGCTTGCCATCCTCCACCGCGAACGCGGACGGAAGCTTGAACGGATCGAAGCCGTGGATGTTCCGCCCCGTCGGCAGCACGTCCATGCTGCGCAGCAGATCGCCCCCTGGGGCGGGTCGGATGTAACGGCCCTCGAGCGCGCGCAAGAGGGCAGGGATCTCGTGGTCGGTAGCGAGCAGCGAATCGAGGCGCGCGCGCATCTCGCGGTCGCTGATGCCGGCCGCGTCGAGGAGCTCGGCGCGCTGCGCCGCGTCAGGCGGCTCGCCCACGACATGCAGCCCGTGCGGGATCAGCGTGTATTCGAGCTCGAGGAGGGCGGCGCCGAGCGCCGCGATCCGTTCCGCCGCCTCTTCCCCCCACACGGGTTCGGTCGCCGCGAGGTCGACCGCCGCCGCCTGCGCCTGGATCATCCCGGCGAGAGCCGCGCGCTGGCCGGCATCGGCATCCGGCTCGAGCGCGCGCCAGCGATCGAGCGAGGCTTTGAGGTCAAGCAGGCCGCGGTAGAGGCCCGCATGTGTCACCGGCGGCGTGAGATAGCTCACCAGCGTCGCCCCAGCCCGTCGCTTCGCGAGCAGCCCCTCGGAAGGGTTGTTCGAGGCGTAGAGGTAGATGTTGGGAAGATCGGCGATCAGCCTGTCCGGCCAGCACTCCGCCGAGACGCCGACCTGCTTGCCGGGCATGAACTCGAGCGCGCCATGGGTGCCGAAATGAAGCACCGCATCGGCGCCAAAATCCTCGCGCAGCCAGCGGTAGAAGGCACTGAACGCATGCGTCGGAGCGAAGCCGTGCTCGAACAGGAGCCGCATCGGATCGCCCTCGTAGCCGAAGCCCGGCTGAACCCCGACGAAGACGTTGCCGAACCGCGCGCCGAGGATGAACAGGTCACGCCCGTCGGTGTTGTGGCGCCCCGGCGCAGGCCCCCACTGCTTCTCGATCTCGGCAAGCCACGGTGTGCGTCGCACGTGGTCGTCGACCGTGATCCGCGCCGCGACGTTCGCCACCGTCCCGAAACGCTCGCGATTGCCGCTGAGGATCGCCTCGCGGAGCGCGTCCACCGTCGGCGGCAGGTCGACCGCATAGCCTGCGTCGCGCATCGCGACGAGCGTGTTGAACAGGGAGGCGAAGACGCCGAGATAGGCGGCCGTGCCGGTCGTGCCCGCGTTGGGCGGGAAGTTGAAGAGCACGATCGCGACCTTCTTCTCGGCGGCGGGCCGCTTGCGCAGGTCCACGAGCCGCGCGACCCGCCGCGCGAGCGTCACCGAGCGTTCCGGATGCGGCATCATGTCGCGCGCGCAGGAGACGCCGTCGCAGCCGGGGCACGGGGTGCCCTCTCGCGCGCCGCCGCAACGGCCCCCGAAGGTCATCGGCCAGATTCCGCCATCGAGCTCCGGGATCGCGACCATCATCGTCGCCTCGATCGGCAGGAGGCCGCGCCGGTCGGCGCTCCAGTCGCGCATGGTCTGGAACTCGAGCGGGTGGGCCGTGACGTAGGGCACGTCGAGCCGTGCGAGAAGCTCCTCCGCGGCGCGCGAGTCGTTATAGGCGGGGCCACCCACCAGCGAGAAGCCGGTCAGCGACACGACCGCGTCCACCGCCGCGCGGCCGTCGCGCATGAAGAAGCGCTCGATCGCAGGGCGCGCATCGAGGCCGGCGGCGAAGGCGGGGATCACGGTCAACCCCTCGGCCTCGAGCGCGGCGATCACGCCGTCATAGTGGCGCGCGTTGCTCGCAAGAACGTAGGAGCGCAGAACGAGGACACCTACGGTGCCGCGCCTTCCCTGCCGCGGCAGCGCCTCGAGCCGCTCCGTCACCCGCCCCTCCGCCCGCGGGTGATACAGGCCGACATCAGGGTAATGGACCGGGGCCGGAACGCTGAGGGTGCCTGCGAGTCCCTTGCGCGGGCCATTCGCATACCGGTTGACGAGCATCGCAACCATGCCCGCGAGATTCTCCGCCGAGCCCGCGAGCCAGTACTGAAGCGTCAGGAAATACGCCCGAACGTCCTGTGCCGTGCCGGGAATGAAACGGAGAAGCCGCGGCAGCTCCCGCAGCATTTTCATCTGCCCCTTGCCGCTTGCGGGCGCCTCCCCCGGCTTCGTCCGGCCACGCAATCGCCTGAGCAGGCCGACGATGCTGGATGCCTGGGCCGACATGTCGAACCGGCCAAGTCGGGTGAGCTTCACGATCTCAGGCGCGGAGAGGCAGCAAGCGATGGCATCGCAGTGCTCGCGACGCGCCCGAAGCGCAGGCTCGACGAGGCGGATATGGTCCTCGAGAAACAGCATGCCGACGACGAGGATGTCGGCGCGCGCGATGTCCTCGAGGCAGGCAGTGAGCTTCGCCGCGTCAGAGGCGAACTCGTCGGCCGCGTGGAGCACGAGGTCGAGGCCCGGGATCTCACGCCGCAGCCTCTCGCGTGCGACGGCGACCGCACCGCCGAAATGGCTGTCCATCGTGACGATGGCGACGCGCACGGCCGGCGCGTCAGCGGGAGAAGTGCGCCTTCGCGTCATAGAGCGTCTCGATGGTGATGCGGGTGATGCCCCGCTCGGCGGCGAAGCGTTCGGTGTTGCGGCGCGCCTTGCCGCGCACGAAGAAGGGGATCTTGGCGAGCTCGCGTTCGGCTTCGGCCGTCCAGCCGGTTTCCGCCGCCACGGGTGCGGGCGATGGCGCGGGCGCCTGACGCGCCCCAGCCGCGGTCTCGCGCGGCTTCGGCGCATGTCCGAGATGCGACGGCGCGGCGGCGTCATGGAACTCGAAGTCTTCCCGGAACATTCCTAGGAGGTGTTCCTCGAGCCCCATCATCAGCGGGTGCACCCAGGTGTCGAACAGGACGTTCGCTCCCTCGAAGCCCATCTGCGGCGAGTAGCGCGCCGGGAAGTCCTGGACGTGAACGGGTGCGGAGATCACGGCGCAGGGGATGCCGAGGCGCTTGGCGATGTGCCGTTCCATCTGGGTTCCGAGCACGAGTTCCGGCTGCAGCTCGGCGACCTTCGCCTCGACTTCTAGATAGTCATCGGTGATCAGGGGCTCGACGCCGTACTGCGCCGCTGCCTCGCGCACATCGCGCGCGAACTCGCGCGAATAGGTGCCCAAGCCGACGACTGCGAAACCGAGCTCCGTCGAAGCGACCCGTGCGGCAGCGATCGCGTGCGTTGCGTCGCCGAAAATGAAAACACGCTTGCCGGTGAGATAGGTGCTGTCCACCGAGCGCGAGTACCAGGGGAGCCGGCTCTCCTCGGCGTTGAGGAGGTGGGTGGCATCGAGCCCCGCGGCCTCGACGACCTCGGCGATGAACGCGCGCGTCGCGCCCACGCCGATCGGCACGGTTCGGATCGTCTTCTGGCCGAAGGTCCGCGCGAGCCAGGAGGCCGCCTGCGCAGCGATCTCCGGATAGAGGACGATGTTCATCTCCGCCTCGCCGAGCCGCTCGAGGTCGGCGGGGCTCGCGCCGAGCGGGGCGACGACGTTGACCTCGACGCCGAGCCGTTCGAGAAGACCTGTCACCTCCGTGACGTCGTCGCGGTGGCGGAAGCCGAGCGCGGTGGGCCCGAGGATGTTGCAGCGGGGCCTGTCGGTCGGGTGGCGAGCGGGGCGGGCCGAGCCGGGCGGCGACGCGTTCCGCCCGGCGAAGGTGCGGACGAGGCGGTAGAATGTCTCCGAGGCGCCCCAGTTCTCCTTTCGCTGATAGGCGGGAAGCTCGAGGGGCACCACTGGAACGGGGAGCCCCATGCCGGAGGCGAGGCCGCCGGGATCATCCTGGATCAGCTCCGCCGTGCAGGAGGCGCCCACCAGGATCGCCTCGGGCCGGAAGCGGTCGTAGGCATCGCGGAGGGCCGCGCGGAAGAGGTCGGCCGTGTCGCTGCCGAGATCGCGCGCCTGGAACGTCGTGTAGGTCACCGGCGGGCGCGTCTTCGACCGCTCGATCATGGTGAAGAGCAGATCGGCGTAGGTGTCTCCCTGCGGCGCGTGCAGCACATAGTGCACGCCACGCATCGCCGCCGCGATGCGCATCGCCCCCACATGGGGCGGCCCTTCATATGTCCAGACGGCGAGGTGCATGGCCCTACACCGCGAGCGCCTCGCGGCGCGCGAAGGGGCGAGCGAACAGGCCTGCGAGGTCGCCGGCCTGGTCGAAGCCCTGGATCGGCGTGAACACGAGCTCGATCGACCACTTCGTGGTGAGCCCCTCGGCTTCGAGCGGATTGGCGAGACCGAGGCCGCAGACAGTGAGGTCGGGGCGCGCCGCACGGCAACGATCGAGCTGCCGCTCGACATGCTGGCCCTCCGTGATCCGGACACCGGGCGGCAGGAGCGCGAGGTCGGCCGCGAGATGCTCCCGGTGCAGATAGGGCGTGCCGATCTCGATCGGGACCATGCCGAGCTCGTTCGCGCAGAAGCGTGCAAGCGGCACCTCGAGCTGGCTGTCGGGAAAGAAGAAGATCCGCTTTCCGGCGAGCCGCGCACGATGCGGCGCGAGGGCGACCTCGGCGCGACGGCGCGGCGCGGCGATCGCCCGCTCCAGTGCCTCGGGCGCGACGTTGCATGCCGCCGCGGCGGCGTGGAGCCAGCCGACTGTCCCCTCAACCCCGAGCGGGAAAGGAGCATCGAGCCGCGACGCGCCCCGTTCCTCGAGGCGGCGCGCGGTCTCGGCCAGGTAGGGCTGCGCGAGCAGAAACCGCGTGCGAGGGCCGACCGCCGGAAGTGCGCCGGCGCGCCGCGGCGGCAGGAACGCCACCTCGCGCAGTCCCATCTCCGCGAACAGGCGCTGGAACTGGTCCTCGACCGCCTCTGCGAGCGCGCCGACCACGAGCAGCGAGCGCTCGCCGCGCTCCGCGCGTGGAAGCTCCGGAACGAGCGCGGCGAGGCAGGCGTCCTCGCCTTGCGTGAACGTCGTTTCGATACCGCTTCCGGAATAGTGCAGAACCCGGACGGACGGCGCGAGGCGCCGGTCGAGCCGCTGTGCGGCGCGCCCGAGGTCGAGCTTGATCACCTCCGACGGGCAGGACCCGACAAGGAAGAGGAGCTTGATGTCGGGCCTTCGGGAGACGAGCCGCGCGACGAGGCGATCGAGCTCCTCGTTCGCGTCGGCGAGGCCCGCGAGGTCACGCTCGTCGATGATCGCGGTCGCGAAGCGCGGTTCGGCGAAGATCATCACGCCGGCGGCCGACTGCATCAGATGCGCGCAGGTGCGCGAGCCGACGATCAGGAAGAACGCGTCCTGGATCTTGCGGTGCAGCCAGACGATCGCGGTGAGCCCGCAGAAGACCTCGCGCTGCCCGCGCTCATGGACGACCGGGACCGAGGCGCAACCGCCAGGCCCGAGGCGGTCATCCGCATGCCGCGTCGGAAGCGCGACGTCGTTCACTGCGCGTAGCCCGGCCGGCCGCGCCCCTCCGCCGCGGCGGAGGAGAGATCCCGACTGTCGCGTCGGGCCGAACGGAGCTTCAGGACGAACTGCGCGGCATTGACCACGTAGGCCGCATAGGCCGCGAGCGCCACCAGCATCTGGCTGCGCGGCGAGCCGATCCCTGCGGCTGCCATGACGAGGTAGAGCGTGTGCAGCGCGAGCACGAGCATGCTGAACACGTCTTCCCAGAAGAACGGACGTGCGAACAGGTACTTGCCGAAGACGTCATGCTCCCAGAGTGAGCCGGTGACCATGATCGTGTAGAGCAGGAGGGTCTTGATCACGATCGAGGCGGTCGCCGCCGCGAAGCCATGGCCGGTGGCGAGATAGTTCAGCACGAGGCCGAGGCTCACCAGGAACACCGCGAACTGAAGCGGTGCGAGGATTCCCTGGACCAGCGTCCACTTCGACGCGTCGCGGCGTGCGCGCTGCTCCGGCGTGTAGAGCGGTTCGCGGCGCTCTCCCGGTGCTGTCCGGCCGTGCAGCATCGTGCGGCCGCAGGCGGTTCCCCACGGGCTGCAGTCGACCGAGTCAAGCAGTTTCTGGACGGCCCGGTATGTAAGCATCGCTTGACAAGCCCCCTCCCGAAAAGGTCCGCTGTCGTCACGGTTCACGCCGCGCCGACCTGGCCTCGTGGGACCATCGTCCGAGGCGTCGACCGGCAGGAGTTGCTCCGATGCAGTTCCGGGCTTTCCGGCCGACTTTCCGCCTCATGACAGGCCTTTCGGCGCGCGAGGGGAAGGCTAGTGGCCGCGTCGATCAGGTGTCAAGGGAGATTGACGTAAATCGAACTTGACACCCGGCGTCCCGCGGCGGGATAGAATTCGGGAGGAGTAGGCGATGAGCACGAGAGCCATGGAAGCGATGACCCAAGGGTCCCCGGCAGCGTCGCCGCCACTCCTGATGCCGGCGGATATGCCACCGGAGGATGCCGAGAGAGCCGCAATGGATGGCGCCCCCGACGGGGCGGGCTGGCTCGCCCCGCCCGCCCTCGAAGCTCGAGGGGCGCGAAGCCATCGGCTCCGGCACAAGGAATCCGTCTCGCTCGCGAACACGATCGCCGAAGAGGTCGTCCCTCTCCTCGTTCTGGCCCATCGCTGCAGAAGCGAGGCGCATGCCGGAACGGCTTCGCCGCCGGATGCAGCGCTGGCCGAGTTCGTGCCCACACTCGCGCGACTCGCAGCGGCAAGCAATGTGGTCGCGGCCGAAGCGCTGGTCGGAGAGCTGCATGCGCGCGGCCATTCGCTCGAGGCGATCTATCTCGACCTGATCTGCCCTGCGGCACGCCATCTCGACAGGCTCTGGCACGAGGATGCAATCACCTTCGCCGATGTCACGATCGGCGTGCTCGCCCTGCAGCGCCTTCTGCATGCGCTCGACCATGCGTTCTGCTTCTGCGCCGATGCGGTCCATCGCGACCCTGCGCGGCGGGCGCTCCTGTCTTCGATGCCGGGCGAGCCGCACAGCCTCGCCGTCGATGTCATTGGCGCCTTCCTGCGCCGTGCCGGCTGGGAGGTCGTGACGCTCACCCCGCGCGAGGAGACCGAGCTTTGCCTCGCCCTCCATGACGGCTGGTTTGCGGTGCTCGGGCTCTCCGACAGCTGCGGCCTCGAGCCGGAAGTCATCGCCGGGGTGATCCATCGGGCGCGGCGCGCCTCGCAGAACCGGAGGCTGCGCGTCATGGTCGGCGGGCCGGCGTTCTGCGCCGATCCCGAGCTCGCGATCAGGGTCGGTGCTGACGCGACCGCGACCGATGCGCGCCATGCGGTTACCCAGGCGGATGCGTTGTTCGCATTGTTGCGGCGCGACGGCTGAGGCGAAGGCCTAAGCAGACAGCCGCGTGCGGCGGAATGGTTGGGAAGTGGCGGTGTTCCGGCGAGTCTGACGCCGGCGAGGAGGATGAGGCGGGACGGAATGCGTTTCACGGCCCCAAGGACAGCACTCGGCGATCTGGATGCCGAGGCGGTGGCCGCACTGGTCTCGGCCGCAGCCGATATCGCGCTCGTGCTCGATTCCGATGGGACCGTGCTCGACGTCGCCTTCAACACCGATGAGATCGCCCGCGAGGTCGGCGATGCGAGGTCCTGGCGCGGCAGGCCCTGGGCGGAGATCGTCGCCCTCGACAGCAAGGCGAAGACCGAGGAGATGCTCCGCGCAGCCGAGGCGGGCCAGCCCTCGGCTTGGCGCCATCTCAACCTGATCACCCCGGCGGGCGGCACGCTGCCGGTTCTGTTCTGCGCGGTCAGGGTCGGAAACGCCGGGCGATCCGTCGCCTTCGGTCGTGACCTCAGGCCGATCGCATCGTTGCAGCAGCGACTGGTCGATGCCCAGTCCTCGCTCGAGCGCGACTACGCACGCCTCCGCTACGCCGAGACGCGCTACCGCCTCCTGTTCCAGATGTCGTCCGATCCCGTCCTTGTGGTCGATGCCGAGTCGGGGCGGATCGTCGAGGTGAACCCGGCAACCGAGCGCATCTTCGGATCCTCCCATCGCCCGGAGGTCGGCCAGGAGTTCCTCTCGCTCTTTTCGGCTGAAGGCCGGCGTGCGGTCGAGCTCCTCCTCGCCGGAGTTCGCACTGCCGGCAGGGGCGATGAGGTGCGCGCCACGCTCGCCTTCGATTCGCGCGCGGTCGATGTCTCCGCCTCGCTGTTCCGGCAGGAAAACACCGTGTTCTTCCTCGTCCGCCTGCTCGCTGTCGCGACCGGCGACGAGACGGCGGTGACCGTCGCGAAGCAGAAGTTCAAGCTGCTCAAGCTGATGGAGAGCGCCCCCGACGGCTTCGTGGTGACCGGACCCGACGGCCGGATCATCACCGCGAACAATGCGTTCCTCGAGATGACGCAGCTTGCGACCGAGGACCAGGCCCGCGGCGAACCTCTGGACCGGTGGCTCGGCAGGCCGGGTGTCGATCTCGAAGTGCTGCTCGCCAATCTTCGCGAGCGGGGCCCGGTTCGCCTCTTCCCGAGCACGTTGCGTGGCGAGTACGGCGCCCAGGCCGAGGTCGAGATCTCGGCGGTGGCGGTGATGGACGGCAGCACGCCTTGCTTCGGCTTCGCGATCCGTGATGTCGGGCCGCGCTTCGCGCCAAGCCAGGGCGCGCGCAGCGAGATGCCGCGCTCGGTTCAGCAGCTGTCGGAGCTGATCGGCCGCGTGCCGCTCAAGGACCTCGTGCGCGAGGCGACCGATGTGATCGAGCGGCTCTGCATCGAGGCGGCGCTCGAGCTCACCAACGACAACCGCGCCTCGGCCGCGGAGATGCTCGGCCTGTCGCGGCAGAGCCTCTATGTGAAGCTGCGGCGCTATGGGCTCGGCGACCTGGCCTCGGGGCAGGGTTCGACATGAGCGACGGGCGCGAAATCACGGCGGGCGGTGTGCCCGTCGCCCCCCCGGGCCGCTCGGGGTTTTCGCCGCTCGCTGCGATCGAGCTGCTCAAGCCGATCACCTGGTTCGCGCCGATGTGGGCGTTCGGTTGCGGCGTGGTCTCCTCGGGTGTGGCGCCGTCGGAGCGGTTCGATCTCCTCCTGCTCGGGCTGCTGCTCGCCGGTCCGCTCGTGTGCGGAACGAGCCAGGCCGTCAACGACTGGTTCGACCGCCATGTCGACGCGATCAACGAGCCCGGGCGCCCGATCCCCTCGGGGCGCATTCCGGGGCGTTTGGGTCTGTGGATCGCGATCGGCATGACCGTCCTGTCGCTCCTGGTTGCTGCCGGGCTTGGGCCGTGGGGGTTCTGGGCCACGGTGGTCGGGCTTGTGCTCGCCTGGGCCTACAGCGCCCCGCCCATCCGGCTCAAACGAAACGGCTGGTGGTCGGCCGCCGCCTGCGGTGCCTGCTACGAGGGGCTGCCATGGATCACCGGCGCGGCGGTGATGTGCGGTGGCGCGCCGTCGCCCGCCGTGCTCGCCGCCGCGGCGCTCTACAGCATCGGCGCGCACGGGATCATGACGCTGAACGACTTCAAGGCGGTCGAGGGGGATCGGCGCTTCGGCATCCGGTCGCTGCCGGTCCGGCTCGGTGTCGTGCCCGCGGCGCGGCTCGCCTGCGTGGTGATGGCCCTGCCGCAGGCGGTGGTCGTATGGCTGCTCGCGGGCTGGGACAGGCCGGTCCATGCTGCGACGGTCGCCGCCCTGCTCGCGGTTCAGGCCGCGCTGATGCACAGGTTGCTGACCGACCCGCGCCGGCTCGCACCCTGGTACAACGCGACCGGAACGACCCTTTACGTGCTCGGGATGCTTGTGACCGCCTTCGCCATCCGGGACGTGACATGAAGGGAGGAGCCGGTATGGGGGAAGGTGGGGGCACGCCGGGGCTCGGGTGGTTCGGGATCCTTCGACTCGGGCTCGTCCAGACCGCGCTCGGCGCGATCGTCGTGCTGACGACCTCGGCCATCAACCGCGTCATGGTCGTCGAACTCGCACTGCCGGCGACGCTTCCTGGCGTTCTGGTCGCGGTCCACTACGCGGTGCAGATGCTGCGTCCCCGCATGGGCTATGGCAGCGACATCGGCGGGCGGCGCACCCCCTGGATTATCGGCGGCATGGCAGTGCTCGCTGCGGGCGGCGTGCTTGCGGCTTGCGCCACCGCCCTGATGGAGCATGCAGAGGCCGCAGGCCTTGCCCTGTCGCTCCTAGCTTTCCTCCTCATCGGTCTCGGCGTCGGCGCCGCGGGGACGTCGCTTCTCGTCCTGCTCGCCGCTGTCGTCGCCGAGCGTCGTCGGCCGGCTGCCGCCTCGCTCGTCTGGATCATGATGATCGCCGGGTTCGTGCTCACCACCGCGATCACGGGAAGGCTGCTCGATCCCTATTCGGGGGTGCGGCTCATCACCGTCTCCGCCGGCGTCTCCTGTGTCGCCCTCGCGCTTGCACTCGTGGCCGTCTGGGGCATCGAGCGTCGCCATGCCCTGCCGGCTGCGGCGCGCGCTGCAGTGGCGGAGGAGGGGCCGCGCACGCCGTTCCGGCAGGCGCTTGCCGAAGTCTGGGCCGAGCGGGACGCCCGTCGCTTCACCGTGTTCGTCTTCCTCTCGATGCTCGCCTACAGCGCCCAGGACCTGATCCTCGAGCCGTTCGCAGGCCAGGTCTTCGGCATGACGCTCGGCGAGACGACCCGGCTCGCCTCGCTCCAGCACGGGGGCGTGCTCGCCGGCATGATCGTGATCGCGCTCGTCGGCAGTTTCGCCTCCGGCACGCGCTTGGGCAGCATGCGCGCCTGGACGGTGGGAGGCTGCCTCGCCGCAGCCGTCGCCGTCCTGATGCTGACGGTGGCAGGGCGCGTCGGCGAGGGGTATCCGCTGCGTCTGTCCTATTTCCTGCTCGGGCTTGCGAACGGCGTCTTCGCCGCAGCCGCGATCGCCTCGATGATGCAGATGGTCAGCCGCGGCCGCGAACGGCGCGAGGGGATACGCATGGGCCTGTGGGGCGCGGCGCAGGCGATCGCCTTCGGCACGGGAAGCCTCGCCGGTGCGGTCGCGCTCGATGCCGCCCGCGCCGTGTTCAGCCACCCGGTTGCCGCCTACAGCGCGGTGTTCGTCGGCGACGCGCTGCTCTTCATCGCCGCTGCGTGGCTCGCGCTCGGGATCGGCGCGAGCCCGAAGGCGCGGGCGAGCGGCCATGCGGCGTTCCCGCCGGCACGATCGGCGGTCGGCGGGTGAGACGGGGAGGGATGAGGATGCATCAGGGCGAGGCATTCGATGTGGCAGTGATCGGCGGCGGTCCTGCGGGTGCCACCGCCGCCAACGACCTTGCGCGGCGGGGGCTTTCGGTGCTGCTGCTCGACAAGGCGGGACGGATCAAGCCGTGCGGCGGCGCCATTCCGCCGAAGCTCGTCGACGATTTCGGCATCCCGGACCATCTCTTGTGCGCGAGGATCCGAGGCGCGCGGATCGTCTCGCCAAAAAATCGTTCGGTCGACATGCCGATCGAAGGCGGATATGTCGGGATGGTCGATCGCGACGTGTTCGATGAGTGGCTGCGTGCGCGCGCCGCCGCGAACGGCGCAGAGCGCGTCAGCGGAACCTTTGAGCGGCTCGAGCACGGCGAGGACGGGCTCGCGACGATCCACTACCGGGCGAAGGGATCGACGCCGGACGCGCCGTCGCGAACGGTGCGCGCGCGCGCGGTCATCGGGGCGGATGGCGCAAACTCGGCGGTCGCAAGGCAGTGCGTTCCGGGGGCGGAGCGCGTGCCGTTCGTGTTCGCCTATCACGAGATCATCCGCACGCCGGCCGCGGGAGGCGCGAGCTACGACCCCTTGCGCTGCGATGTCTACTACAACGGCGCGCTCTCGCCCGACTTCTATTCATGGATCTTCCCGCACGGGCCGACCATGAGCGTGGGCACCGGCACGGCACGGAAAGGGTTTCCGCTGAAGGGCGCGGTGCAGGAGCTCCGCGCGCTCACCGGGCTCGACGGCACGGAGACGATCCGCCGCGAAGGCGCGCCGATCCCGCTCAAGCCGCTGAAGCGGTGGGATGACGGGCGTTCGGTTCTGCTCGCTGGAGACGCTGCGGGCGTCGTCGCCCCCGCCTCCGGCGAGGGGATCTACTATGCGATGCTCGGTGGCCGGTTCGCTGCCGATGCCGTGGAGGAGTTCTGCCGCACCGGTGATTCGCGGGCTCTCGCGACGGCGCGGCGCCGCTTCATGCGCCTCCACGGGCCGGTGTTCTGGATCCTCGGGATCATGCAGCGCTACTGGTACGGCAGCGACGAGCGCCGCGAGCGCTTCGTGAGCATCTGCCGCGACCGCGACGTCCAGACTCTGACCTGGGACGCCTACATGAACAAGGAGCTCGTCAAGGCGCGCCCGCTCGCGCATGTGCGGATCTTCTTCAAGAACCTCGCGCACCTGACAGGGATCGTTCCGGCGTGAGGCCAGGTCAGACGATGGATGGGACGCAACACGTGACGGTGAGGGCACGGCCATGAGCACACTCTCCGATGGCCGGATCGGCCGCGGCGGCAGCGCCGGAGAGGGCCTCATCACGACGCTGCCGATGGGCGGGCGGCGGGTGCGGTCGCACGCGCGCAGCCTGCCGCTTCGCGTCGGCACGCGCGGCAGCCCGCTCGCTCTTCACCAAACGCGCATGTTCCTCCGCATGGTCACCGGCTTCTGTCCGGTCCTGAATGCCGCCAAGGCGTTCGAGGAGCACGCGATCACGACCTCCGGCGATCTTGTGCAGGACCGGCGCCTCGCCGAGATCGGCGGCAAGGGCCTGTTCGCGAAGGAGATCCACGAGGCTCTCGCCGATGGCCGGGTCGATTTCGCCGTCCACAGCCTAAAGGATCTCGAGACGAGGCTGCCTCCAGGCATCGTCCTCGCCTGCTGCCTGCCGCGCGAGGACGAGCGGGATGCGCTCGTGCTCGGCCCGCGCTGCGGCGCGCCCGACCCTGACGATCCCTTCGCCGCGCTCCCCCATGGCGCGACGGTCGGCACCTCGTCGGTGCGGCGGCAAGCGCAGCTTCTCGCCGCGCGGCCCGACCTCAAGGTTGTTCTGCTTCGCGGCAACGTCCAGACGCGGCTTGCGAAGGTGCATGACGGCACAGTCGATGCCACGCTGCTTGCCCTTGCGGGGCTGCGTCGCCTCGGGCTCGAGCACCTCGCAGACATCCCGCTGTCCCCGCAGGTGATGGTTCCGGCAGCGGGGCAGGGGATCATCGGCATCACCGTCCGCGAAGAAGACGAGGAGCTCTGCGAGCTTCTCGCCGCGATCGAGGACCGGGAGGCGCGGATCGTCGCGACCGCCGAGCGGGCACTTCTTGATACGCTCGATGGCTCTTGCCGGACGCCGATCGGCAGCCATGCCGAGCTTCTGCCCGGCGGCATGCTGAGGCTGACCGGCCTTGTTGCGAGCGAGGACGGACACTTCCTGTTGCGCCGAGTGATGACGGGGGCGGCGTCGGATGCGGCGTGGATCGGCGCGGAACTCGGGCGGAGCCTGAAGCGGGACGCGCCGGCCGAAATTTTCCTGCCCTGAGGCGAGGCGTCGCGGCCGAAAAGCTCACGCGGCGCCGTCGCTCCCTCCCTGCCAGCGCTTGCGAAGGCGGGCGCTTGCGCCCATCCGCAAGCTGCGTTCGATGTGATCGTTCAGGCGGGCTTGAGCCGCACGCGCTTCTGTCTCGCCGCTGTAGATCGCGGGCCATTTCTGGGCGAGCCAGAGATAGGCGGTGAGAAGACGCGCCGCCCGTTCCGCCTCCGCAAGGTCGGACGGGTCTCCGGCCACACCTCGCTCGAGCCGGCGAGGCGGCGATGGCGGCGGATCGACCGCGAGCCCGTGCGCGTGCCGTCGCACCCAGGCAAGGAGCTGCGCCGCCGCCCGACGATCGCGCAGATCGGCCGGGCAGCCGAGATAGCCGAGCGCGTCCTTAAGCGGCAGGCGCGCGGCGGCGGTCACCTCCGCCATCGCCATCGCATCGTCGAGCCGGCTAAGCTCGAAGCCGCTCGCCGGCCAGCGGAACCGCTCGGCGACGGCGCTGAGGACCCGGATCAGGCTCGGGGCACCGAGTCGCCGCCCGATCTCGAGCAGCTGTCCCTCGCGCGGAAGCACGCGAAGCGGCGCGTCGAGTGGGGTTGGAGCCTGCTCGATCGCGGATCGGACCGGCTCGAGGTCCTCCCCCTCGAGCACGCCGACGAACCCTTCATCGTACTGCCCGTACCGGCCCGCGCGTCCTGCGATCTGGCGGATCAGCTGCGGCCCCAGGCCCCCGTACTTCGTCGTCGCAGCGAACAGCACGCGGCGGATCGGAAGATTGAGGCCCATGCCGATCGCGTCGGTCGCGACGAGCACGGGCGCGGCACCGGTGCGGAACCGCTCGGCTTCCGCGCGGCGCACATCTGGGCCGAGCGCGCCGTAGATCATCGCCGGGGGGCGGTTCCGGGCGATCAGCGCCTCGCGGAGCGCGAACGCATCGCGCCGCGAGAAGCAGACGATCGCATCCCCAGGCTGCACCTCGCGCAACGGCACGGGGCGCTCGAGCAGCGTCAGCGGAACCATGCGGTGGAACCGGCGCACCTCGACGGCCTCTCCGGTCACCGCCGCGAGGCGCCGGATCATCGGCTCCGACTCCGGAGCGCCGGCAAGCACCAGGGTGCGCGCAGGCAGCCCGACCACCGCCTGCGTCCAGGCCCAGCCGCGGTCCTCATCGGCGAGCATCTGGATCTCGTCGATCACCGCGAGGTCGATCGGCGTGTCCATGTCGGCCATCTCGACGGTCGCGCAGAGATGCCGCGCCCCGGGGACGCTGCGCCGCTCCTCGCCGGTCAGCAGGCTCGCGCTCACGCCGCGCTCAGCGAGCTGCTCCGTTCCCTCCCAGGCGAGCAGGCGAAGTGGGGCGAGATAGGCGCCGGAGGGAGCGGCGGCGAGCATGTCGAAGGCGGCGTGGCTCTTGCCGCTGTTGGTCGGCCCGAGCAGCGCGAGGAGCCGACGCCGGATCGACCGCGCCGCGGTGAAGGACGCGACCCAGCGGCCGAGCGTGAGCGCGCCGACGACCTCCTGCTCGTGCCGGTGCCGTGCCCGGACATGCAGATGCGCAAGGCGCTCACGCCGCCACGCCTCGAGCCGCGCCTCTGCGCTCGCGCGCGCGGCCGGCGCGAGGTCGCCCTCTTGGGCCGCGCGGCGCAGCCGCCCGCGGATGGCTTCGGCGAGCACCGAGACAAGGGCGATGTCGTCGAGGCTCGGGTCGGCGGCGAGGGCGGCGAGACCGGCAGCGATGTCCTCGCGGCGGAGGGGAACGCGCAGCCCGTGAAGCAGGGCATCAAGCCGGGCACGGGCCGAATGGGCGGGGGTCTCCACGCTGCCGGTGTGGTACGTCGTGACCGGCACGGTCAAGCAGGTGATGGACCGTCCGCCGCCCAGGCCGCGAGGTCAAACCCGGGGTCATCGCACCGCTTAAGCGCTGCCCCGGCCACCGGCACACGGCTTGGCGAGGGCGCGTCCCCGTCGCCGTCGACGCGTCGATCAGCCTCGCCCGAACAGGCGCCGGAGTGCCGCGAACAGGCCGCCCCGAGGCTGGCGCACGGGGCGCCCGGCCCGGTGCGAGACATGCGGGCGCGCCGCCGGAGGCGGCAGGGCGGAGGCGACCGTGTAGGCGCGCACGTCTCCCGCAGCGATCAGGCGCCGCTCGAAGGCCACGACGCGATCGACCGGCTCAGGCAAGCTCGAGCGCTCGAGCTCCCCCGCCTGGGCGGCGGCGCCGACGAAATCGCCCGCACGTCGGAGGATGTCGACGATCCGCACCCGCTGCTCGAGCGGGGGCGGCGGCCCCTGCCGGAACAGGGCCACCGCATCGAGCCGCCAAGCGCGGGCGAGATCTGGCTTGCGCCAATCATCCGCCACCCAGGCGGCGTGGAGCGTCGCCTCAGCCGCGCCGTGGAGGTCCCCCATCTCCTCGAGCAGCATCGCGCGACAGAGGAAGCGCCGTGCGAGCGGCGGGAAGCTCGCTTCGGCGAGCAGGGCGCGATAGGGGCCGGCCGCGACGATCTCGGCCGCCTGAGGCTCGGCCTCGTCGATCCGTGGTGCCGCGTAGCCGCAGGCGGGGCACTGCTGTAGCCAGTGCTGCATCGTGCTCCGCGCCATCTCGGCGGGCCGCAGGTCGAGGTCGGGGGGACCGCTCTGCCTCACCCCCCGAAGCAGTTTCTGCCGGCTCTCCCGTCCGCACACCGCGCAGCGGACGGTGGCGATCTCGATCGACCCCATGGAGCGAAGGTAACGAAGTCGCGCACTGCTGCAAAGCGGGCGGCGAGGCGGGCGGAGGGTGTGCTGGGCGCCGCCGATCCGATAAAAATGGGTGCGGCGAGGGCCGGGCGGACGGCCGTCCGCGCCCTGCCAAGGTGAGGCCATGCCCCGCAGCGACCTCTATCCGGACATCGCGCCGTTCGACAGCGGCTATCTGCCGCTCGATCACGGCCACACCATGTACTGGGAACAGGTGGGCAGCGCGTCCGGGGTGCCGGTTCTGTTCCTGCATGGCGGGCCGGGAGCGGGAGCGGGGGCGGTGCATCGCCGCTTCTTCGATCCCGACCGGTTCCGGGTAGTGATCTTTGACCAGCGCGGGGCGGGGCGATCACGGCCCCTCGGCAGCCTTGTGGCCAACGACACGCCAAGGCTCGTCGAGGACATCGAGCGGCTCCGGCGTCACCTCGGCGTTCGGCGCTGGATGCTGTTCGGCGGAAGCTGGGGATCCACCCTCGCCCTGGCGTATGGGCAGGCCCATCCGGAGCGCGTCTCGGGCTTCGTCCTGCGCGGCATCTTCCTGGGGCGGGAGCGCGAGATCACCTGGTTCCTCGAGGGGCTCGCACGCTTCTTTCCGGACGTCTGGAAGCCGTTCGCGCAGCACGCCGGTGCGACCCGGGCTGAGGAGCTTCTCGCGGCCTATCGCCGGCTTCTCGAGCACCCTGACCCGAGGGTGCATCTTCCCGCCGCGCGCGCATGGAGCGTCTATGAGGGGTCGTGCAGCACGCTCGTGCCAAGCCCCGACACCGTCGCCTCCTTCGCGGAGGACCGCACCGCTCTCGGCCTCGCCCGGATCGAGGCGCACTATTTCGCCAACAAACTGTTCCTGCCGGAACCTGGGCTGCTCGGCCACATGGAGCGGATCGCCCATCTTCCCGCCGAGATCATCCAGGGGCGGTATGACATGATCTGCCCGCCCGAAAGCGCCTTCGCGCTCGCCGAGGCCTGGCCGCGCGCCCGGCTGACCATTGTTCCCGATGCCGGCCACTCCGCGCTCGAACCCGGAATACGCTCGGCCCTGCTCGCGGCTGTGGAACGGATCCGGCCAGTGCTCGACGAGCCTCCGGGGTGACGGGGCTCGGGCCGGAGGTGCCAATAGACCTCGAGCGTGATATGGACCCCGTGCGTCCTCGTAGCTCAGCTGGATAGAGCACAGGATTCCTAATCCTGGGGCCGTGGGTTCGAATCCCGCCGAGGACGCCATTTTGGTCGCTTAGCCCGTTGATTGCACACAGGTTTCGCTCCGAGCGCTCTGTCCGCCCCCACACTGTCCCCCACACCCTGCACACGCTTGCGGGTGACCGGCCGGCAGTCGGGCGGCTCGATCGGCTCGATCCAGCTCACCTCCGACACCGGCACCTCGCCCGTGAAAGACGCGGCCGGGTTGGGGAGTACGCCCCACCGGCTTGATCACCGGCGCCGCTGAGGCATCGGGCCCCGCCCCCGCAGACGCGGCGATGACG